>OCOJ01054639.1_pt1 | contig 22230 bp, 25 predicted proteins | sample 1539251 | NCBI WGS metagenome assembly OCOJ01 (sample SAMN01911457, study PRJEB22624) | soil metagenome | biome: Soil | place: Malaysia | collected 2012-04-30 | depth RA_metagenome m | reverse complement strand
GTCCGGAGGGTGCTCTCATCTGACCTCGGGCACCGCTATGCCGAGGGGTGGCCGGGAGAGAGAGTCTACGCTGGGTGTCGGTACATCGACCAGATAGAGCTGCAGGCCATCGAGCTGGGAAAGAAGTTGTTCAGGGCCGACCACATCGACGTGAGGCCTACCTCTGGCGTGGTTGCCAACCTCGCGGTATACTCGGCCTGCACGAACCCTGGCGATACGATGATGGCACTTTCAATCCCCAACGGCGGCCACATCTCCCATGGGAAGAGGGACTTTGGCGGCTCGGCGGGCTCGGTCCACGGGCTGGAAGTCGCGTATTTCGCCTTCGACAAGGAAGAGATGAACATCGACGTCGACGAGACGAAAAAGCGCATCGCTGCTCTGCCCAATTTGAAGCTCGCCATGTTCGGGTGCAGCCTGTTCCTGTTCCCGCACCCAATCAAGGAGTTGGAGCAGGCGATTCATGACAAGGGAGCCACGATTTGTTACGACGCGGCCCACGTCGCTGGTTTAATCGCGGGTGGTCAGTTCCAGGACCCACTGAGGGAAGGGGCGCAGGTGATGACCTTCAGCACGCACAAAGTGCTCTTCGGGCCTCAGGGAGGGGCCATCGCCTCCAACGCTACACTCGCAGAACCGCTGAAGAAAGCGGTGTTCCCGGGAATGACGAGTAACCACCATCTTGCAAACGTTGCGGCCAAGGCCATGGTCTTCGCGGAGTTCCTGCAGTTCGGGAAGAGATATGCGAAGGATGTGGTCGTCAACGCGCAGACCCTCGCCGTCAGACTCGCCGAGCTCGGGGAGAAGGTGCTGGGGGAGAAGAATGGATACACGAAGTCGCACCAAGTGGCCTTGGACATCACAAAATATTCTGACGGCGGAGTCATCGAGAAGTTGCTTGAGGACCAGAACATAGTCTGCAACAGGGAGCCCATCCCAGGCGACCTGCAGGCGGGCAGGCACTACACGAACCCTGGGGGAATCAGGCTAGGAGTGGCGGAGCTCACCCGGCTTGGCATGGGCAGGTCTGAAATGAAAGAGGTCGCGGAGATCGTTCACATGGCTTTGGCAGGCACAAAGAAACGCGAAGTGGTCGTGAGAGTAAAAGAGATGCGCAAGGGCTTCCAGAAGGTCAAGTATTCGTTCAGGGACTCGGCAGCCTACTCGTTCGGTAGAGCCTAGGCCTTCAGGAAGTCTGTCAGCTCCAACTGGTCCGCCTTCCTCGGGCCTTGGAAGAGCTGGTCTAGTTCCCGCTGCAACATGTCGAGGCGGCTCCTGATGTACGGGTCGACATCGTAGTCGCGCGCGAGTTTCTGGGCGATGTACAGATACTTCTCCACCGAGGCCCTAGTAAGGGTCCCACGGATTTCGCCGCCGCAGTTGGGGCACTTCCACGAAAGCGGAGGCCGGCGCAGGGTCATCCCACAGGTTTTGCACTTGAAGGCCTGGGTCGCGTACTTCTTCGCATTCCCCATTATGTCTCTAATCAGGTGGGTCTTGATTATCGACTCGACGACCTCCTTCGTCGACACCGCCTCTATCAGGGACGCCACTTCAATCTGTTTCGATATCTTCTCGCTTAAGGTCCGGAGCGTAGAGTAGGAACCTCTCGACCTCTTGATGGTCAGGGAGCTCGTCCCGTGGGTGTATCCGTAGCCGTAGAACTGCGTCTCCTTCTCAAGCCGGGAACCTATCCGTTCTATCATCTCGCTGACCGCCTGAGCGGCCGGGGCGCTCTGCGTCTTCTCGTAGAACTCGAGAGGATAAGACGAAGCGATGTCGAAGTTGTGTGCCTGCTCGTCGACCTCCGATGGGAGGATTACCGGCTGGATGAGCAGCGGCGTGTCCATGTAGCCTCCTATCTGGGCGGGAGTATACTGCAGAGAGAAGTTGAGGAGCGAGTCCACCAAAAGCAGTAGCGAGTCCCCGTCACCGTCGCAGTCGCGCCTCTTTGCAGAATGCCAGTATGGATTGGCGAAGCAGACCTGGGTCGCTGAGAACCCGACAATCCTCCCTGCGACTCCCACTGAAGTATGGGGCGCCAGGCCAATCACTAGCTTCCCCAGCAGGTCCTTCGATTCGTTCGCGTTGTAGAAAGGCTCGAGCCCGTAGAGGTTCTGGAGTTCGTCGTCGACGCACTGCGCCATCCTGACGAGGTCGGTTCCGATTTCTACCGGGACGATGATATCTTGGGGCAGTAGCTCCAGCACCTGGTCGTCCCTCTCGAGCAGGACCCCTTCCCTGTCGTGTGTGTAGCCGAGCCTGACCAGCGTGTTGATGTCTGCTTTGATGTCCCTGGGCCTGAAATGGGTGAGGGGCTCGTTGGTCGCGTCGATTCTCAGAGTCCCATCCTTGTACACATAGGTGTCATGCCTGCTTCTGATGATGCCCTTCTCGAGCGCCTCCGGCTGTTTCGATGTGCTCGTCAGCCCACGGACTCCCTTGACCGGCTTGTTCGGGTTGTGAGGGATCTTCGTCCTGATCGCCTCCAGCCTCGACCGGAAATCGAATTCCATCTTTGAGTAGTCTTGAGTCTTTGTCCTGCAGTTAGGACAGGACGGCTCCTGGGTCGTGGTCCCGCACCGCGGGCACGCCATGAAGCGCTCCGTGGCCTCGCCGCAAACCTCGCAGCGCAGCGACATCCTCCGCTGGTTGCACTTGACGCACCACAGGTTGACAACTTCGATTTCTGCCCTTCCGACCTTGGCAGCGGCGAACACATCTCGCATGGCTCCGCCCTCCTGGCCCACGGGGAACAGAGTGTGGACCGGGGGCTTCATCCTCCTCACCATCGCCTTCTCGGGCCTTCCGACCCTCACCCCGATGGTGGTTGTGCTCTGGCGTCCCAGCTGAATGCCGGAGAGCTTCCTGATGAAGTCGGGCTCGTTGGGAGGGACGATGTATTCGGGCTCGTTGAGCCTGAGGAGCGTCTTGAGGACGAGGGCGGGCTCGCCTCTGACGACTGCTATGTCTCCATCCAGGCTATGCTCGATGAGGCATGTATTGAGTACCCAACGGATGTGCGGCACCGAAGCGTTGATGACTACGTCTGGCCCCTCGAGCAGGGAGTACTTCCTCAGTTCGGCGAGGTCGGTGGAGTTGACCCTGTCAAACCGGGGCGTGTGTGATGGATGGAGTGGGATACCCAGGGACTGCGAGATTGCGAGTGCCTCGGTGGCATTTGGCACGAGGGTCGGCGACCTCGAGAGCTCCGTCGCCCTTGCTCCTGAGACCCCGGCGATGGACAGCATTTCGACGGCCCCCGGGGTCCCCGCCAGCGCCCGGGCCAGGTCCTGGGCCCACCACTCCGAGACGTACGGGGAAGGGGGAAGTGTCTTGTTGTTCTCAAGGAAGTCGCCGTAGCTGATTAGGACGTCGCCGAGGTCGATGATTTTCTGCAGGGCGTCGTGCACCTCCTCGGCCTGGGCCACGCTTGACACGCGAATCACGCTCCCGTCCTTGGTGAGGATTGTGGGGCCTTCTATCGAATCGACGAATGCTATGGTGGCGGCCTTCCCCGGCATGTCCACCTTCACCTGGGTTCCTGTCACCACCGGATAGTCAAGCAGCGTGGCCACTGCCGGGTGTATGCCGATGGTCGACAGGCCAGTGTTCATCGACCTGCCGTACCTGAGCCTGAAGCCCCCTTTGCTGCGGGGCATGGAGAGGACAGCCCTCCCCGATATGACCTCCTCGAAGTGCGCTCCTGCCTTCTCGGTCTCGTTGGTGGTCTGTTGGGTTCCTCCCTTCAGCTGGGAGAGGAACTCCCATCCGTTGATGTTCAGGCTGGAAAGCTTCTTCGAGAGCTTATTGGCGCGACCGATGACCCCGTCGTTGAGCACCCTGAGGGCCCCGCCTCTCAGCCTGTCGGTTGAAACGCGCTTGAGGTTCCTGTGGACGACCACCTCGATGGGGTCCGTCTCTATCCCGTCTACCTCCACGGGCATGTTCGATATGGCGCGGCGGATGTCGTCGTCGGTGACTTTGTACTGGAAGTTGGCGACGTCGCGCTCGTAGATTCTGAGCTCCTCGGCGAACCTGTCGATTTCCTCCTGCCTTGCCCTGTAGTTGCTGAGGCCCAGCTTCTTGGCCGTGAGGTCTGCAATGACCAGGGAGAAGCCAGCTTCGGTCCCTCCTGCAGAACGCATGGGGCCGGCGTATGAAACGGAAGCGTAGTCCGTGTTGTCGTCGTTCTGCTTGATTGTCACGCCCGAAATCCCCTCCAGCGGTGCGACTGTGACGCCGTCGGTCATCACTGCCAGGCCAGCGCGGACGCCATAGCTCAGGGCCTCATGCCTCTCCAGGGCGCCGAACTTGCCGAGGGCTATCTCTTGGGATATCGTCAAGGCTGCCCGCTCCTTCGACGTGGTGTGGAGGAGCTCGCGGAGCCTGTCGACGAGGCCCTCGAACTGGTCAAGGTGCAACATCTGGTTGACTCTGTCGGCCAAGTCGAAGACTGTCTTGCTCTCGATGAAGTCGGTCGGGTCGAAACCCTTCAACCTCGCGATGGACGCCGTCCTCTGCGCGACCTCGTACTGATTCAGTATGTCTTGATAGTACCCGTCGAGCTTCTTGGGGAAGGGCGCCAGGGTCTTGGCTCGCTCCCATGCGAGGTCGGCGGAGAAGGACAAGCCTCGCCGTTGTTTCGAGAGAGGGAATTAAGCACTTTCTTATGTAAACGAATCGACGCCGTTAGGATGTGGCCGCGGCGGACCCGCGCCAGGCCTTCCGATACCTCTGCACCACCAGGTAGTATCCCACAAGGAGGGGAACCCACAGCGTTACTGCGGGTATTCCGATGTGAGTAGTCAGCGTCTCGATGAGCCCTGCCACCAACAGGATCAGTCCCGCCCCTCCGAGGGCGAGAACCAGCTTCGTCGAACCCCATTTCCTCCAGTTCCTGAAATCCTCCGGGGTGACTGACCGCCACTTGGTGACGCCCAGAATCCCCGCGACAGCTGCGATAGGATAGGCTGACTCCTCGACCCATGTGTGTGGGAGAATGTACAACGTGAGGAGGATTCGGGCGGCCGAGACGCCACGGTCAATGGCAATCACCTGAATGACGCGGCCGGTACTGTAGCTGGCAATCCCGAACCCTATGGTGCCCAGGAAGGGTATCGCCCCACCGAGGGCGATCTGAATGTTGTTTAGAAATATGCCTCGGAACTCGTCGAGAAAAGACACCCCTGCGAGCTGAGACTGAGTGCTGTTGAGGACCGTCCTATACACGTCCTCCTCGCCTGGGAGGAAAGGCAGAATCGCCGCGGAAATGAGGATGACCTGGCTGACGATGAAGAATATTATGGCCAGCGTCGTGAACCGCGTGACGTATGACGGGAGCCTTGGCCCCCGCCAAGAATATCGGACGCCGTGGGCTGTCAGATTCTGCTGGACAGTCGGTGCATCCTTCGGGTCGAATGTCGCCGAGAACTTGCGCCAAGTACTGGATAGCCAGAGAGTCCTGCCGTTCCAGTCGGCCATCCGAATTGAGTTCCAGGGAAAGGACCTAGATCCGTTGTTGTCCTCCTGCGTGTTGGGAGAATGATCGTCTAGGCTCCTGAGACCCTGCAACCTTAGTGCGTCGTAGATTAGCCCTGATGCGGCCAGCCAGACGGTCAAGTAAAGGGCCAGGGCGCCCGCCTGGACGAGGTAGTAGACGGTCGCGAGGACTGGGATAGGCAGTATGAAGGCGAGGAAGAGTGTGATGTCTGAACGAATCTGGAGGCTCCTCAGCCCGTCCTTCCCAACGTAGACTACGGAATTACGGCCGAGCCCTCGGACCCCTGATACGGTCTCGCCTGTCGCTGGCTGCTCCGTTTGGGAGGGCGCCCTGAGGTCCGTCCCACACCTTGGGCAGTAGTTGTCGGTCGGGAGAAGCTCATTACCACATCGCGTACAGAACGGCAATGCGTGAAACACCCGAGCCGTCCGCTTTTATCGGTATGCCGTCTGTCCTCTGGGTACCCTCTATTCCTACTGCTGAAGAGGTTGAGCTTGTGCCTTCTTCATCTGCCGGCTGATCCACCATATCAGCCCTATGGCGATGGGGATGCCGAAGATTACAGCGACGTATTCCAGGATTGTAATCATCGNAGCCTACGACATAGTTCAGAGTGTAGGTCGAGATGGGGACGTTCCAGTTCCCGTCGACGTAGACCTTGATGGCGAAGGCGATGAAGAATAGTCCCCCCGCTCCACCGCTCCCTGCCGAGCGCTTGCCTTTGCCCCAGTGATAGCCCATCCTTTCGTCGTAGGGGAGCCTCCTCCACCACATCCAAGCTCCTATGGCTGCCACAGCCACGGGGATTCCGACCAGCAGGAGTTCCCAGAGAATGGAATAGATTATGAAGCTCACCAGATTGCCCATGGTCCAGGCACCCAACGACGCGGGCACCAAACCTGTGGATTGGGCGTTGCCCGTGAACCACCAGAAGACGTAGACTGCCCAGATGGCGACCGCGACTGCTGCAATCACAAATGATGTGAAAGCGCCTTCGTGTCTTCTGATGAAGATCCAGCCAGAGGTCGATTCGCTCATGTTCTTGCGCCTCCAACCATCGATTCGGCCATAGATAGCGTGACTCCCGAATTTTCCCTCGTTTCTCTAAGTTTCGACGATGGCCGAGAATCCTCAATCATATTCTCATTCCCTGCATGGTTTCTCTAATCCAAGCCACTAGCCTGTGGTATGCGTCCAGCCCCTGAGGAGACAGGGAATACACTTCGGCCCCTTCCTCTTCCTGCCTTTTCAGGAATCCGTGCGAAATCAACCAGTCGAAGTACTCCGTGAACCGGACGTAGTTGAGCCCGGTCCTCATCTGAAGGTTGGTCTTCTTCATGGGCTGACCGTTCTCGTAGAGAATGTCTAGGAAACGTGCCAGGACGTAAAGGTCGGGGCGCTCCAAGCCTTTCACAAGCTGAGCAAGATGTCCTTCTTTGAGAGGTCATATCTCCTTTCCTCCCTTTCGTAGTCCCTGAGCGCCTCGAACCTGAAGTAGAGGTAGGTGATCACGCCCGCAAGCGCCCCGAAGCCCGCGTTGAGGCCAACGAAGCTGACGAGGATGAACGCCGCCACCCCGTATTCGAAGGCGGAATCGAGCCTCTGCTTCCTCATCGTGAGCGCGGTCTGGTGCATCAGGTCCATCAGCCTTAGGCCGTCCTCGGAGGAGACCTTGCCCTGCTTCATTCTGTCGAGCAGAGCGCCAAGTTCGGTGAACTTGAACCCCCGTTTCTGCCTGGTAACATACATCGAACCCGCAGTAATGGCCCCACCGGCGACAGCGGTTAGGAACGCCCAGAGAAGGTCACTGTAGACTGTCGGGCCGCTGACGTTGAAATATATGGCGAAGCCAAGAGCGGCGAAGATTGCGAACCAGACGACCGCCCCGATGACTGCGACGTGAATCCTTGTCTGGTTGGCGTGTTGGTTCTTCAGCTTCGTATAGTATTCGTCGGCGTCGCGGACCATATCTGTCAGCATCTTGCCTGTGGCTTCGCCGTTCTGTTCGCTCGTCATTGGGCCACAGGAATCGGTCATGGCTTAAAGGGCTAATGGGTCGTCAGCACGTATCATCGGTACCTACATGATGAGGTCTGCTTTCCACCGGGGTTCGCATTCTTTATGACGTGATGCGGCCAAGCGTAGGCCATGCAGGTCCAGAGTGTCGCGCAATGGCTCAAGGACTACGTGGGACCTATCAATTCTGCACTTGAAGAGTTGAACAAGCGGAGTGGGTCGACCCCTCTTGAAAATGCCGTTGAAGATGCCCTCGTCGCAGGGGGCAAGCGGATAAGGGGCACGCTGGCGCTTCTCTGGTGTGAGGCTTATTCCGGAGATTACAAGCCGGCAGTTCCACTTGCGGTCGCCTACGAACTCGCCCATGCGAGTGCGCTGGTACAAGACGACGTCCTAGACAACTCGAGAATGAGAAGGGGGAAGGAGTCCATCGTAGCTAAGTATGGCCTGTCTACCGCAATACTCGCCTCGGACCTCCTCCTGTTCAACGTCCCGAAGATGGTCGCGGCGTACGAGAGCCTTGGAAGCAAGAGGCTTGCCAAAATCTTTGACCTAGTCGGGGAAGCCTGCCGGGCCACCACGTGGGGTGAGTTCGTCGACATGGAAATGGCCCGCGGAGAGGACGGAACTGAGCAGGCCTATGAAGAGATGATAAGGCTGAAAACGTCGAGTCTGCTGAGCGCCCCGTGTGCAAGTGGCGCCTTGGTCGGCGGGGCCTCGGAAGAGGGAACCGACCTGGCCAGCAGGTTCGGCGAAGAGATTGGACTTGCGTACCAAATTCAGGACGACACACTCGACTTGGTCGGAGACGAGTCGACCTTGGGCAAACCAATCTTCACCGACCTAAGGGGTGGGAAGAAGGGACTCGTCTTGATCCACTGCCTAAGCAGGTGCGAGTCGGAGGACAGGAAATTCGTTTCGGGCCTGCTTAACCGGTCGGGAGCCTACGGCCCAGATGACGCGTCGAGGTTGAAGAGACTCTTCGAGGAGACGGGGTCCCTAGATTACGCCCGCGACAAAGTGATGCACCACACAAATGCGGCAAGAGATATCCTTGGCTCCCTTCGCGAAGGACGTACAAAGTCGCGGCTTCTCGAGCTGACCGACTACCTCGCAACCAGGTATTACTGACGACAGGCGAGAGGGCTAGAGTAAGAACAGGCCGTAGTCCATCCGCATCCTGATGTCTCTGGCATCCTTCAGCTCGAGGATGCGACGTTTCGCCTCCTTACCCACTCTGCTGAGCCGTTGTGAGAGCGCTTTCCCGTCCTCGAATTTCTGTTCGGTCACCAGAATTTTCTTGCGCCTGAATCCAAACCACTCGATTGCTTTGGTGCTCCGGGCGACGGCCTCTTCTCCCGTCCAGTAGTATACCCACTTGGAACCGGGTAAGTGGTCCATGACCACGATGTCTTTCGCCAGGGACCGCGCGATCTCTAATGTACGCCTCGGATTTTCCATTTGGTGCATGCAGAACTCGAAATAGACGATGTCGCCGCGTTGTTTGACGGTCTCGAACTTGTGGGGCACGAATGTAATGGGGATACCGGCCCACTTGGTTTTCGCCACATTCCTGAACGCCTTGAGCGCCTCCGCGTCGCGGTCAATTCCTACCACGCTCGCGACCCCACTCTCCGGAGGCAGGAGCTGACCCAGGCCACATCCGATGTAGAGCACCTTCTTGCCCCGGAAGTCGTAGAACTTGGTCAGATTGGCTGCCAGCTCGTCCCGGTTTACTACCATAGATTCGCACGACGACCTGCTGGCTTAGTGCCTTAGTGCTTTCGCCATCTGATTGAGTGTCGTTTCGAAACCTGTCGACTGGAGCAGGTTGCCAATTACGAGGACGTCTGCGCCCGCCTTCGCAGCCTTGGACGCTGCCTCGGCAGACGTTATCCCTCCACCCACAATCAGAAGTCCATCGTAGATTCTCCTGACTGCCTGTATGGTCTCCTGGGAGACCGGGTCGTCCGCCCCGCTGCCTGCTTCGAGGTACAGAGTCCTCATGCCCAAGTACTTGGCGGCGAGTGAGTAGATTACCGCGAGGTTCGGCTTCGTGGCTGGTATGCTGTTGACCTGGCCAATGAAGCTCGTAGCACTACTGTTTCCGAAGACGAGATAGGCCATGGGGATGCTTTCGATTCCTGCTTTGTGGACTTCGGTGGCACCGAGGGCCTGTGCGCCTATGATGAAATACGGGTTGGTTGAGTTTAGAAGCGAGCTGAAAAGGATGGCGTCTGCATAGCGTGAAACACCTGTGATGTTCCCCGGGAAAAGAACCACGGGGACGTGACGTGACTTGGCGTGACCAAAGTGTGATGATGTGTGACCTTTGACCGCCCTCACCACGGCATCAAGCTTCCCTTGGTTGGCCAAGGTCGACCCGCCTATCAAGATCAAGGAGGCTCCGGCATCTATCGCCTTTCCTGCTGTGTCTGCCGCCCGCTTGGGAGAGAAGTCCTCCGGGTCAATCAGCGCGGCGACTATCGGTCCTTTTTTCGTCTCGTGTAAGAGCTGTTTCTCGACTGGACCGATATCGATCAAATCATGCCCCGGCTTTGGCATAGTCGTCGACGAAGGTGTTGTAGACGTCGATGTTCGCTCTCTTCGTCGCGTATCTCATCTCCCGGCCAGCATGAAGTGGGCAGTTGGGGTTTCCACATGTGACACGAAAGACGAAATCCTGTGTTGCATCATCCTGATCTGATGTGATGCGGATGGAGATTAGACCGCAACGAGGACATGCAAAGACCGTCGGTAGCGTTCGGTGGATAACCCGGAGAGTCTTCTTGCGTCTCCTTCCCATCCTAGCTCGCCCGCTCGCTGGTTAACTGAAGTAAATAAAATAGCGTCTCATGCGCCAACAGGTCTTTTCAACAAATTTTGTCTTAGTACTAGAGAAGCCAAAAATATTCGTACTAGAGATGAATAAGCATGTGTTAATCGGAAAAGTGGGGTTCGCTACCCTTAATACACATTTGGATGAAGACAGTCAGAATGAGCGTACCCGAAAAGCTCGTCGACCAATCATCAATCACTCCAAGGCAGCTCGAGGCCATGGCGAGCTACTTGCGTGTTGCCTCTGGTGAAATCAAGTTGAAAGAGGCTGCTTCTTTGGCGTCTCAAGGCCGTAGAAAAGGAAAGCCTGAGAATCCACTGACAATCGGGTCCTACTATCGGACCGTTTCCCAGGCCCGCGCCAATGTCAAGCAATCCCTAGTGACAGTTGTCATTGCGCTCTGGCTTGGCATGGTCAAAGCTGAGGACGTGCGACGGTTGTTCGAATTGGTCGGTGGAGGGGCCCGTGAGCTTCCCGAAGAGGAGGCGGACAGGTTCATGCAGCTCTTGGACGTCCTCCTGCGTCGTATCGTCGTGTGACTCCATCACGTTTATATCACAACCGAGTGACGTGACCCACCGGATGGCCCTGCTAGACGACGCGGTCACGTTGACCTTGCTGGCGTCGGCGGCCTTCTTCGTTGCGTTAGCCCTCGGCTTGTTGCTACGGTACAGGCAGGTGTCACAGAGGATCGCTGCGTCCTCGGACCTTGGTCATGACCTCTGGAACGCCCTCGAGCAGAGAATGAAAAAACAAGACGAGCGCATATTGGACATGTACGGCAGACTGGAGGTCGTCCAGTCTCGAGTCCTGGCTGCGACTGCCCCCCATGAGCCTCCGACTGTTGCTCCTCTGCCTCCTTTGACTCCACCTCCGGCTCCGGAAGAGGAGAAACCCAAGCCTGTGATTGAAACCGAGCCTGTCGTGCAACAGCCAACGTCACAGCTCTCACAACCGGAATCACTGGCATCACAGCCGCCTGTGTCCGAGCGCCAGCTTGACGAAACACAGTTGGCTGCCATCAGACTTCTCGGTGAGAGCCCGAAGAACACCCGCCAGATCACAGATGCTCTGAAGAAATCGCGAGAGCACACTGCCCGTGTCATGAAGCAGCTCTTTGAATGGGGCTTCGTCCGACGCAACGACACGACCAAGCCATTCGTCTATCAGTTGACGGATGAAGGCAAACACTACTTGCCGAGTTAGAGCCCATTAGCCTGGCCGCTTTCAGAGGCTTTGCCGTCAACATAGAGGCAATGACCGGGAGGCTCCTGGCTGACGCCTTTGATGGTCTCAGAAGTAGTCGAAGGCTTGGCATGTGAACCGGCGGCTAGTTGCCCCCAGCTCCTTGGTCATGTCATGGTTCTCACGGTCGAGCGGCTTCGCTAGCAGGCTGTAGTAAGCGAGGTTCGAGGTGGAGTACCCCCGCCTCCTGAGCAGGTCGAGATGTTCGCGTACCGCCGTGTTTCTGAGCGCGTACCATCCTCCGTGAGCCTCTGCTTCAAGCAGCGACAGGACCGCTTCGGGCTCGGCTTCGGGCAACAGCAGAAGTTCTTCCAGTCGAGGCCAGCCGAGGATTCTCTCAACCTGGGCGTACCCAACGGGCCTGCGGTTTTTCGTTATGATTCTGAGCGTGTCCAATCCTGCGAACCCGAGCCGGATTGCCAGCTCGATGACCTTCGCAGGTCGCGGGGTGAAACCCGGCCGTCCCTTCGTGCCTTCTGTGTGGAGTTTCTCGATGAGGCCAAAGTCGGTACTGCGAGCCTTCCTCATCCTGTACCCGTTCGATGTCACCGGATTCTTTGAAGTGCGCCCGACGGCCAGCTCCGGCGTGTATACGTCGACGTAGCCCAACTTTTCGTAGAGGTTGTGGGCCACCTGTCCCCTTCCAGTCCAGAGCAAGGCAAATTTGGTGCCCGCGCCCTTCTCCCTTCTGTGCACCTCCTCTAGGAGGTTGCGAGCGAGCCCCGTGCGCCCTTGGTCGCGCCTGGTCACCACTCCTTGTATGCCCACGATTCTTTCCACCCCGTTTGGTGTCGTGAAAGGAACCTTGATCACGCGGACCGCCGATAGAATCTCGTTCCCTTCTACCGCGTAGACCCCGAAATAGTCGGCAGCTGAATACCCCATCTTTCTTGCCCTGGCCATCCGAGAGAAGCCGAGTGCGCCCCAGCCCGCGGACATATCGAGGAGGTAGACCTGCTCTTCTGAACCAGAGGGCAGCTCGTCGTGGTCAGTGATTCGCAATTGCCAGTCTTGGCCGGTGTGGTGGTATTAGCCATTCAGACGGTCCAGGCTGCGGGCTTGCCTTCTCACGGGTTAGGACCTTCTGGAACGGCCCTATGCCGAAGTTGCTCGGGCGCTCGACGACCTAACCTAGCCCATGCCGACGTAGCTCTCTCTCAAGGACCACGACAGGCACCCTCATCCTCCCGACCTTCTCGGTGGCCTTTCTTGACTCGGTGAATTTGTTCTCCTTGTAGAACCCGATGGCCCTCTGGTTGAACGCCTCGGTCTTGACTGATAGTTGGTCGACGCCCATCTTTGTCGCAACGTCGCATGCCTTGCGCACGAGTCTTGACCCGATTCCCATCCCCGAAGCGCCTTCGAGCACCACGAGCCCAGACAGTTCGCCCTTCCGCTTCCCGGAGGTCCTGATGCTGGCGAAGCCAAGAATCTCCCTGTCCTTTTCGGCGACCACAATCCTGACGTTCGGGCTGCTCAGTCTCTGGGTTAGGAATTCCTCGGAGGAAATCGCTCTGATCGCGTCGTCCGTTGCGCCGGTGAAGCCCAAGGACTCTGGCCCTGATTCCTTCCATGCTCGTGTAAAGAAAGCGCCCAGAGCGACGACGTCGTTCTTCCGTGTGGGCCTGATTACGACGCGGCTAAGGTCAGCCCCCGCAGCCATGGTATACGTCTCAAGCAACGGGGTTGGGTATATCTCAGTTATCGTATTAGTAGGCGTAAATACGAAGGGCCTCTGCTTCGGTTGTGATGGCCGAAGAGGGGACTGAAGAGCAGATGGAAGGCGGCCTAGGAGCGGCGTTTCTCTCTTTCGTCGTCGGTCTCCTCGTCCCGATCTTCTTCAATTCATTCGTATGGGGCCAGGACGCGGTCGTCTTCTTCCTCGTCCTTGTGGCTCTTGGTGGCGTGCTCTTCTATGGGGTGTCCGTGCTGAACATGCCGAATGGGGTTTCACTGGGCGTGGGGGTCGTGATGGCTTCGGCGGCCGCGATGAGTTGGTGGTTGGCGGGGCTGGGGACCGCTGCGGCTGCCTTGGCTTTGGCAAGGTATGCCTACACTGACCAGGTTCTCACGCAAATGGAAACGGATGACCCAGAACTACAAGCGACGTCAGGCTAGCCGTTCGAGGATGGTCGGCCTTCTCAAGGGTGAGAATTGTGTCCCTCCATTATTAGTGATGTCTGGCGCCAATCCAAACGGATGAAACTCCTAGTCGCTTACGCTAGCAAGGCAGGTTCGACGAAAGGTATAGCCGAATTCGTCGGCGAAAGACTTCGAGGACACGGACTGCAGGTCGACGTCAAAGAGGTGAGTTCTATTCGAGATGTGGGGAGTTACGACGCCTATGTTGTCGGGAGCGCCGTTTACATGTTTCATTGGATGAAAGAGGCGAAACAGTTTCTTTCCCGTAACAAGGAGGTCCTTGCTGGCAAGCCAGTGTGGCTCTTCAGTAGCGGCCCGGTAGGGAAGAGCAGGACCAACGCCAAGGGTCAAGACTTGCTGGACGTGGCGGTGTCGGGGCCAAAGGAGTTCGACGAGCTTGCTGTTTTGGTCAGGCCCCGCGGCCATAAGATCTTCTTCGGAGTGCTGGACGCCTCGAAGCTAACCGGCGCCACTGGGTTCATGTACAGAATGGCGCGCCGGAGCGAGGCCGCTAAAGAATCGATGTCCGAGGGGGACTTCCGCGATTGGAAGGAGATTGAGGCCTGGGCAGACGGAATCGCTGAAGCGTTGCGGTTGGCGCCGACGCCTTAAGCCTTCGCCTGCCCGTGTTCGGGAATCCTAACTAAGTTAGGGGCGCCTAACTTAAATAGCCGGTCGCCCCGGCCCGGGCTGTGGGAGAGCGGGCTTGGCTGACATTATCTCCGCCAAGGACCTTGTGGTCGTCTACCCCGACGGGACTAGGGCCGTAGAGGGCATTTCGTTCGCTGTGGCAGAAGGAGAGTTCTTCGGGTTCCTGGGGCCGAACGGTGCCGGGAAGAGCACCACAATCAAGGTTCTCACCACGCTCCTGAAGAAGGCCGAGGGGAGTGTTTCGGTCGCAGGTTTCGACCTTGACAAGGCCCCCGGTGAAATCCGCAAGTCGATAGGCGTACTCAGCCAGGAGACGAGCCTGGACATCGACCTTACGGGCAGAGAGAACTTGCGTCTGCAGGGTCGCCTACAACAGATGCGCGGCAAGGCGTTGGAAGACCGCGTCGACGAACTGCTGAAGCTGGTCCAGCTAGAGGACGTGGCGAAAAAACCCGCCGGGCGCTACTCGGGCGGGATGAGGAAGAGACTGGACCTTGCCTCTGCTCTGATCCACAGTCCCAAACTCCTCTTCCTGGACGAGCCGACCACGGGACTCGACGCCCAATCGAGGGCTGCCATCTGGGAGTATCTGGAGGGTTTGAACAAGAACGAAGGTCTGACAATCTTCCTTACGACGCAGTATCTGGAAGAGGCCGATCGGCTCTGCCATAAGCTAGCTGTCATTGATCGTGGGAAGCTGATTGCCAATGGAACGCCCGCTGACCTGAAGGCCTCGATTGGAGGAGATACGATAGCCATCAGCTTGAAGGACGTTTCTCTCAGGCCGAAGGCCAAGGAGGTTCTAAGGACCGTCTCCGGAATCAGCGATGTTGTAGACTCCGACGGCGGGATAATCGCTTATGCGAAAAACGCCGGCCAGATCATAGCTCAGGTGGTGACGACTTTGGACCGAAACGGCATCCAGCCGTCGTTCCTCAGCCTCTCCACCCCCACTCTGGACGACGTCTTCTTGCGTGAAACGGGAAGGCGCATCCGGTCAGACGAGCTCTCGAGGAAGGAATCGGAGCCGTTTTTGATGTGAGTTGAGAGGATGACACTCTTCTACGATACTCGGTCGCTGCTAGAGAGGTACCTGATCAAGCTTGCCAGGAACCCCACCCTGCTGGCAACAAATCTGATTACGGCGCCGATATTCCTCATACTCTTCTCTCAGCTCTTGACGAAGTTTGGGGAGTTCCTCCCCGGAGCTTCGGGAGGATACCTGGCCTATCTGACGCCGGGTATTATCATGTTGAATGCCATGACGAACGCTCCCCAGGGTGCTGTTTCGATGATAAACGACCTGAACTCGGGATTCCTTTCGAAGATGCTTCTCACGCAGGCCAATAGGTCGGCGATTCTGCTCGGAAGGCTTGTGACAGACATGCTCGTCGCGGCAGGGCAGGCAGTCATCACAATCGTTATCGCGATGGCGATGGGTGTACAATTCGTTACAGGGCTGCCTGGAATTCTTCTTGTCCTCCTGACTGTGGCTTTCTTCGAGTTCGCTTTGTCGGGAATCTTCCTCGCCGTGGGAATGAGGACCCGCAAGACCGAGAACATCTCTGCGGTCTCCGGAATCGTCTTCTTCCCGCTGATTTTCATCAGTAGCACGATGTTCCCAGTCTCCTTCTTCCCTTCATGGGCGCAGACGATATCCAACTACAACCCCGTCAGCTACGCTTCCGATGTTACTCGTGATTTAGTGGGAGGCGGCTTGACCCTGGGCACTCTGGCGTCGGCGTATGCCTTGATCGGAGTCTTGGCTGTGGTGACGTTCGCTGCAACGTATTACCAGTTCAGAAAGGTTGTTTCGTGAATCTTCGGCCTCACTTCGGGCGAATTCTAACCAGAAGTCTTTCCTTGGCTTCGGGCCATTCCTCTGGGAGAATCGAATAGACCAGCGAGTCACGCGTCGAACCGTCGGCCCTTATCGCATGATTCCTGAGCCTCCCTTCGAACTTGGCGCCCAACTTCAGAATCGCCCGTTGAGAACGGGTGTTGTTGACNGTCGGTGGTGAACTGGACCCTTCGTGCGCCCCAGTCTTCAAATGCGTGTTTCAGTAGGAGATACTTGCACTCCGGGTTGACGGCGGTCCCCTGGACGTCGGTCGTGTACCAGGTCGAACCGATCTCCACCCGTTTGTGTCTGGCGACCACGCCGAAGTAAGCTGTGCTGCCGACGATTCTGCCTGTTTCCTTCAGCCTGACCGTGAATGCGTAGGCCTCGTTCCTCCCCTCGGCTGCCATCCCTTCGGTGATTCGCTTCTCGATATCCTCCTTNCGTGCGAAGCGGATAGAGAAACCATCCCCAGTCCAGATTCTTTGCTGCTTTCAGAAGGTCCTTTCTATGATCTTGGCGAAGGGGCTCCAATCGTATGAACTCCCCCTCGAGCATGGTTGGTCCGAGAGTTCGGTTTGACATTAGAGGTCGACCGGCTACCTAATCCTGCCGATGTAAGGCTGTTTTTGTCGGACCGCCCCACCCCTGCCTTTCCTGTTCTTCCACTCCAAGGAACCCTTCAAAGAAAGAAAATCTTACGTAAGTAAAGGAGCCCGCTCTCGGAATGCGATGTTTGATGGATATGCTTTGGGGTCTAGAAGGCGACGCATTAAGTTGGGGAACAGCTTAGGAGGAGCTCGGCTGAACGGGAAACTATCTCCACTGGAAATGGTGGGGTGGGGGATTTGAGGTGAACCAGGGTGAAGATCGTTCAGACCAAAGCAGGAGGCCGACCCCTATGTTTCCACTGGAACCTGTCCAAGCTCGAAATCTGTGAAAGGCCCGAATCCGACCCCTTTGTTTCCATTGGAGCCTGTCCACGACCCTCGGCAATAATGATAGAGTGAACCGCTGTGAACGGCTCTCGGCGTATCAAATCATTGTCAAACCGGCCAAAGTTCTAGTTCACAAGTTCACACCCGATGTGAATTTATCCGGGTTACCGGTAGCCGCGGGGCCGAAGGTCAAAGGTTGCAGAAACGGATTAAATTCGAGTTCACCGACGAGAAAGGGACGAAGCACATCCACGTCGTCGAGGGCCCGACGATCTCACGGGAAGACCTCGTCAAGACGATGGAAGCCCTGGAGATGATGGACCTCGAGGTGGCAACGTCCCGGCCTGCCCCCAACGACGGGACCTTCTTCGGGAAGGTGCAGACGATTCTGGAAACGACGTTTGCAGCCGGAGACTTCTCCTCCTCAGACGTGGCCCGTGAGTTCGAGGAGAAGTACGGCCAGCCAGTGAAGCTCAGCACGATCTCGACTTACCTGGCCCGCCTGGCCGACAGGCAATACATCAAGCGGGAGCGGTTCGGCAATTCTTGGGTGTACCGAAGGGTATACCTGAAGCCAGCCCAAGTGGCGGAAAGATAGACCCGAGAACGTTAATCCGACCGAGCTCGGAACCAACCTTCTTGGCAAGTACCAGTAGCACCTCCCAAGGGCTGGCGTTTCTCGCCCTCACCGGGTTCGTCATCAGCTTCATCGTAGCCCGAGTCTTCACTACGATTAACCCAGACGTCGTGGTGGTCTCCTCGGGCATCCACTTCCACCACTTCTGGTACGGCCTGATCATGGTATGCATCGCCGGCTGGCTCGGCATCGCCTCGACGCGACCCGAGTTCGACAGGATCTACGCCCTGGTCTTTGGACTGGGCCTTGGGCTGATAGGGGACGAAACCGGCCTTCTCCTCACCCTGGGCGACTACTACTCCGAATTGACATACGTAACGACGCTAGTGGGGTTGAGCATCGTCGCTATGACCTATCTCGCATACCGTTACGCGCCATCGATCAAGAGCGAAGTAATCCTGCTCGGCAGGGGCGAGAGGGCCGCGCACCTGGGCGTGGGGGTGATGGCCGCCTCCTCCCTAGCATTCGCTTTCGACCACGACGCGATTGGGACTGCGGTGCTGGCCCTAGGACTAGCTCTGACAGCCGTCGGCGTATGGCTGCAAAGAAACCGCCGTTCTTGAGACTAGCATTAAATCGGCCAGCCTCATTCAAACCTCAGATGGCGCGGCTCCCTCTCAGTGTAATCGGGATCATGATCATGACCGCTGTGTTGATCGCTTCTGCCAGCGGATACATCTACAACACGGGAACCTCAGGCAAGAATCAAACGAACACGAGCAGCCTCCAATCGAACATCAGCAGCCTGCAACAGCAGCTCCAGACCCTCCAGGCCAAGGAAGGTTGTCTCGTAACCACAGCAGTCCCTCAAAGGCCCACGGGCAACCTGACTCCTGTGCTGCTGATGAAACCCGGTACGACTGGGACCGTCTGCGTCATGTACAAGACCTCCTGGGGTGGCAACGCGTCCCTCTACACCAACTACACGGCCTCGCTGGCGAGTCGGTACTGGTTCGGAATCTCGGTAGGCAGAAACAACTCCGTCTCACACTCCTTCACTGTATCTATGCGGCCGAACCCTGTGACGCCGTCTGCAAGCCTAAGCTCAATCACAGTTCTCTACCAGGTGACCGCCCTCGCGAACTCAACGGGCTTCTACGACCACTCGGCGCCCTACGGATATTGCGACACGATGCCGATGGCGGTTGGCTACAGCGCGTCCCAGGTCAACGGCTCCGATTTCCCAGCTAGGCCTCCGGCGCACGCCTGTCCAGCCGAAGCATACATCCCTACGGTGGTAGGCATCGCAGGAATGACGTTCACACTGGTTGACATTCCGGCGAGCCGTTCCTACATGACGGCTCCCTCGGTGGGTTCGTTCTGCTCCGAGACCACGCAGAATTACACCGGGAACGTTCCCTGTTTCGCTGACACTAGGTCTCAGGCATATGTATTCAATTGCACGTCAACGGCGGCAACCCCATCAGGGTGTACCGCCACAATGGGAACCGGGTCGTCCGCCTTCAACGTCACGGTCTGGTACCCAGCGAAGAATCAGACTTTCCCTTGGGCTGGCTGCTACTACATAGTGTCGAACGCGTCGGGTAAGACCTCCGCCGACTGGGAGGTCTGCATCGCGCTAACCTCGAACTCATTCGTCGTCGCCACGCCCCCCGGTCCGCTCACCTGACACCAGTTAGGAAGGCCGTTACCTCGGCAAGCCCACCGAAGATACGATCGGGGTTCTCCGCTCCGAGCCTCTCTCTCTGAATCGGTCCCCTAGCCAGCGCGATGGATGACACTTTCGCGTTCTTTGCAGCCTGGATATCCGCCGGCGCGTCCCCGACATAGACCGCCCTGCTAGAATCCAGACCAAGCACAACCAGCGCTCTCTCTAGCATGACAGGAGACGGCTTCAACTCCTCCCTCCTTTCGCCGCAAACGATTGACTGGAAGAAGGATGCCAGACCGAACCGCGTCACCTCGCCTTCAACGCGGGCCTTGGAGCCGTTGGAGACTACAGCAAGCTTGAACCCCGAGGTCACGAGATCATTGAGACACTTGACCGCGTCGGGATGAAGCGAAGGCTCTTCGTCCTTGTAGAGGCGCATCCACTCGGAATCAACCTGCCTCCACAAGCTGGTCGGCAGCCCAATTTTGACGTAGAACTCATACCAGTTTGGACTCTGGAGCGCCAAGAATTCATCCATCGACAGTCGCCTCGCACCGACCTTCTCGAAAATCCTATTGTAGACGCTGTAGCTCGCACCGAGGGAGTCGAGGAGGACCCCGTCCCAGTCGAATATCACGCCGACCGTCTTGTCCGGGGCTTTCAATGCCCGCTCACGCCCGCCGGCTTGGCATTCCTGATTATAGACANACTCCCAACACACCTTCCAGATTCTTCATGCAGGCTTCTGACGGCTCGAATCTATCTTCGTGTCCCAGACATCGAACATGGACCACTCGTGGCAGAGTGGACACGCCAGGTACCTGTCCTTGCCAAGGCGCACGGCAGAGAAGGACGCTAACGGCACCCAGTCGTAGTCAAAGGACCGTTGGCATTTCGGGCAGGTCAACAGCGAAGTGTAGTGATGTTGGGTCTTGAGAAGGACCACATAGACCACCACGGCGACTACGAGCACGGCGGGCCCCAGGAGAACAACGACTAGGTCAGCCACGAGTGCCACTCCGTTCCCATTGTTATTACAACTTCTTGGTAACAAGGTTATTGAACGACGACCCGACTGGGCCCGCCTAGCGCCGCAGAGATGCGCATAGCCGTCATATCTGACATTCACGGAAACCGAGTGGCCCTAGACGCGGCACTTTCAGACATTCGAAAGGAATCAGTCGACGAGGTAGTCTGCCTAGGAGATACTGTTCAGGGTGGGCCTCAACCCGCCGAGACGGTTGAGCGGCTCCGGAAACTTGGTTGTCCCGTGGTTCTGGGGAACGCCGACGCTTGGCTGCTGAACAAGGAAGCAGATTCGGCCGAGCCGACTTCGACGGAACAAAGAGAGGTGAGGGCTTGGACGCTCTTGAGGCTATCCGGCAGGGACGTCGATTTCCTGCGAAGCTACCTGCCCACAGTTGAGATAGAACTCGACGGCCGCCGGCTTCTATTGTGCTTCCATGGGTCTCCGACCTCCTACGACGACATACTGCTGCCCGATTCCCCGAAAGAGAAGTGGGACCAACTGCTTGGGCCATACTCGCCCGCAATCATGGCCGGAGGCCACACCCACACACAACAAATACGTCGAATCAAAGACGGCCTCTTCTTCAACCCAGGGAGCGTCGGCGTCGCTTACGACGTGTTCCTGTCCAAGGAGGAGTTCCGGACAGAACCTTGGGCCGAATATGCAATCCTCACGTACGACGGAGGATACTCAAGCCTAGCATTCAGGCGAGCCTACTATGACCTCGAGGAGCTGATTCGCACGATTCAGTCAAGTGGGCGTCCCCACGCCGACCGCATGATCAGGGATTACAATAAGGGCCGCTGATCGAGCCCTCACCACTTGTTATCGTGGACGACGTCAGCGAGTCTCCGCCTTCCGCGTTTCAACGACGGAGACCGCACATCTCTGCCGCCCCTCCCAATGGAGATTACGCCCACCGGGTGAAAATGTGACGGAATACCTAGAAGTTCCCTCACCCCTCTGACGTCGAAGACCCCCGAGAAGGCCGCGGAGAGGCCCGAGTCAACTGCCGCCAGGAGTATGATCATACACCCTGCGCCTATGTCGAAGAACCAGTAGGGGGTCGGCCACTCGATTTCCTTCCCCTCGTCATCTAGCTTGTCCGGCTCGTTGTACCTGTCATGGTAGATCCTCTCACTCACACAAGCGACGATTGCAACAGGAGCCTCTGACATCCACCCATGAAAGCCGCCGGCCTTGTAATCCTCCTCACCCTGGAGCCGTGCCAGCTTCTGTTTGATTGCAGAATCTGTTACCACGACGTAGGCACTCCCCTGACTGAACCCCGCGCTCGGTGCATGCTGGGCGAGTTCGAGTATCCTGTCGACCGTCTCCCTAGGGACAGGTTCCCCGGCGAAGTGCCTGACCATGCGGCGCCTGCGAACTACTTTCTCGAATTCCACGACGGAAGTGGACCTGGAGGACTTGTTTATCGTTTCCGCTTGGTGAACGGAACCAGCATCGGCACATCTTCCTTGTATCGCACATACTGCTCGCCGAAGAGGGCTTCCAGCTCCCTTTCCTCGAACGGAATCAGGACCAGCCAGAACCAGAGGAGAAGGCCCACCGCTCCCACGAGGACGAAGGTGAGTCCGCCGAAAAGAGCCCAACCGAACGTCATGGTGATCACCCCAGAGTACAGCGGATGCCTCACATACTTCTGCGGACCCACGACGACGAGCGGCTCCGTCCGGCCGAGGGACTCTGCGACTGGGGCTCCCAAGAAGAGTTTCCTGAACGTGATGTAGGTCGACACAATCATGCTTGCCGGGGT
>OCOJ01049166.1_pt3 | contig 22243 bp, 19 predicted proteins | sample 1539251 | NCBI WGS metagenome assembly OCOJ01 (sample SAMN01911457, study PRJEB22624) | soil metagenome | biome: Soil | place: Malaysia | collected 2012-04-30 | depth RA_metagenome m | reverse complement strand
CGTCCGGCAGGCCGGAACAGCACCATCCTACCGGGAAGGGCCACTTGGGGCAATCCGTTCGCCAAGGAGCCGTTAGATGCAAGTCCGGGTAAAATGGGGAACTAGGTTTGCAAAATGGCCCTGTCAATTAGGCGACCGAGGGCACAAGCCATCCTACTTTCGCTGGGCTGCCTTGTTTGTATCGCCGTCCTTTGGGTGCGGTTGGACGAATTGGGCGGCTCTGAGTTCAGTGGAGGACGGGTTACAGGTCGCCCCATTGAGAGTGCCGATCTTGGTAGCGTAGGGTTCGCGGTAGGATTGGTATTCGCTTTCTTCTGCCGGCGCGCGGCTGCGCTCAGTGCGCTGTTGGCGTGTATTCTGGTGGCCCCACTCTACATGTTCTTTCTTTGCCCTGGGTTGTTTCTCTGGACTTTCAGGGGCGAGTGGAAGAGCTCGTATCCCTCATTCTTCGCCTGGAGTCCCTGGGCCGCGAGCGGGATCTTCAGCTTGATGGTCGCCGCGTATTTGTGTTTCCGCCTGCTCTCCGGACCACGTCCAAATCCATCGAGCGCGCCGGGCGGCGGCGCAAACGAAACATGATCGAGCAGTGCTACGTGGGGCGGGCACGCGGCTATGTGCTGTCCCCGGAGCTGCTGGGACCGCTGGGGCTGGACCCGGCGCACGCGGGAGACACCCTCAGCGCGGCGTATCTGCTGGCGCTGGCCAATCAGATTCAACTCGAGGTGGGACGCGCGAGCCGCGCGGCTTCAGCAGCCGGGAAGCGGCTGGCCACACTTTCGATCTCCACAGAGTTGCGGTTTGAGAGCGCCGAGCAGCGCGTGGCCTTCACGCGTGCCTTGCAGCATGCCGTCAACGACGTGATCGTGCGGCATGCGTCGGCGGCCCAACGTGAGGATGGCACTGCGGGGCCGGGACGGCTCTACCGGCTGGTGCTCGGCTGCTATCCAGTCCCGGCGCAATCCAGCGAGAGCGGAGGACAATCATGACCGACCACCGGCCGCCGCGTCGAGTCAAAAAGGAAATCGAAATCAGCGCCGCCCCCGAGGCGATCTGGAAAGCGCTGACGGACGCGGAAGAACTGGCGCGGTGGTTTCCGCTCTCCGCGAAGGTCACGCCCGGCGCCGGCGGAAAGATCTTGCTCTCCTGGGGGCCGGGTTGCGAGGGCGAAGCGCGAATTGACGCTTGGGAGCCGGGGCGGCGGTTGCGAACCGTAGAGGGCCAAGCGGGAAGCGAAGAGCCAAAAGGCAGCATCATCGAATGGTCCATCGAAAAGCGCGGCGGAAAGACGCTGGTGCGTCTGGTGCAATCCAGCTTTGCGGGCGGGACGGACTGGGACGACGAATATTACGGCTCGAGCGACTACGGCTGGGGCTTCATGCTGGTGAACCTGCGACATTATCTCGAGCGTCATGCCGGGACGCCGCGGCAGGTGGCTTGGCCGCGGCGCGCCGTGGCCGTCACGCGCGAAGAAGCGTACGAACGGCTGGTGGCGCCGGGCGGATTGTTCCGTGAAGGCGCGCGCGGGCTCATCGCGGGCAGCGAGTACATGCTGGAGGCGGCCACCGGCGAGAACTATGAAGGCACCGTGGAATTCGTGCGACCGCCGCGCGGTTTCTGCGTCTCGATACGACAACTGAACGATGCCCTGCTCTGGCTGACGATTGAAGGTGGGCCTGGACAGCACGAGGTCCAGTTGTGGCTATCAGCTTACAACCTGCCACAAGCGAAAGTAGCCGCGTTCGAGAAGGATTGGGCGCACGTCCTGGAACGTGTGTTCGCGTAGAAAGGCCGGAACAGGCCCACGGTCAGAAAGACACTGGCCGTGGCTACCCGAGCACCGAGCAGGATCGAAAGAATCAAGAAGCAGAACGCACAGGCCCATCCTCGGTCAGAGCCTTCGACAAGAGTGCCTGTGCTGACTCTTAATTCAGGCGCTCGAAAATGCCCGCGGCGCCCATGCCGCCGCCCACGCACATGGTCACCAGGCCGAAGCGTCCGTTACGGCGCTGGAGTTCGCGCAGAATCGTGGCGGTCAGTTTGGCGCCGGTGCAGCCGAGCGGATGGCCCAGGGCCACAGCGCCGCCATTGACGTTCACCTTTGCAGGATCCAGGCCGGCAAGCTTGATCACGGAAAGCGCCTGCGCGGCAAACGCTTCATTCAATTCGATTACCGCGATGTCGTCGAGTTTCAGCCCGGCGAGTTTCAGCGCCTTGGGGATGGCATAGACCGGCCCCACGCCNCATTTCTTCCGGCAGGCAGCCGGCGGTGGCGAAAGCCACAAAACGCGCGAGCGGCTTGAGGCCCAGCGCGGCGGCGCGCGCATCGCTCATCACCACGGCTGCGGCCGCGCCGTCGCTCATCTGCGAGGAGTTTCCGGCAGTGACCGTGCCCTTCGCATGGAACGCGGGCTTCAACTTGGCAAGCGCCTCGGCGAAGGTGTCCGCGCGCGGGCCTTCGTCAGTGTCGAATGTGTAGTTTATGGTCTTTGGTTTCGAGCCGTTCATGGAGGTGATGCTGACCTCGACGGGCACGATTTCGTCCTTGAAGCGGCCGGCAGCGATGGCGGCCAGCGCCTTCTGATGGCTGGCAAAGGAAAATGCATCCGCCATTTCGCGGGTGATGCCGTGCTTCACGGCCAGATTCTCCGCGGTCAGGCCCATGCCCAGGTAGGAATCCGGATAGTGGTCCATCAGCCAGGGATTGGGCGAAATCTTGTTGCCGCCCATGGGCACCATGGTCATGGACTCGGTGCCCCCGGCAACGATCACTTCTGAGCCGCCGCCGCGGATGCGTTCCGCGGCCATGGCGATGGCCTGCAGGCCCGAGGAGCAGAAACGGTTGATGGTCATGGCTGAGGCTTCCACGGGCAGTCCGGCGCGCAGCGCGCAGATGCGCGCCACGTTCCATCCCTGCTCGCCTTCGGGCATGGCGCAGCCCAGGATGACGTCTTCTATCTCTTTGGGATCGAGCTGCGGGACGCGCTCGAGCGCGCCGCGGATAGCCACCGCGCCCAGGTCGTCCGGGCGCACCGTGCGCAGCGCGCCCTTTCCGGCCTTTCCAACCGCGGTGCGAACCGAACTGACAATCACTGCTTCTCGCATGGCGCATCTCTCCTTGGTTAAACCGCTTCTTATTTGACGCCGCACGCCCCTGAAATGCAACATGCTGCGGCGGCGCCCTCGGCTGCCAGGCTGTGCACAACGGGAGTCAAGTCGTCTTGATCTTCTATCCCAAAAGTGGGATAGTGCCATGACCAGAGCGTACGCCGCTCCCGGCGAGAAGCCGCTGTTGTGGGCGGCGTCCTCCAAACGCGACCTGATCGCGTTTCCAGCTCCGGTCCGGCGCAGGATCGGCAGGGCTTTGGGCGTGGCGCAGTTTGGGGGAAAGCATCCCGCGGCAAAACCATGCAAGGGCGAGGGCAGCGGAGTCTTTGAAATCGTCGAGGATCACCGGGGGGGGCGTACTGTGCGGTGTATACGGTAAGGTTCGAAAAGGCGGTTTACGTGTTGCACGCGTTTCAAAAGAAGTCGCGGAGAGGAGTCCAGGCCCCGAAGTTTGAGGTCGAGTTGGTCAGGCCGCGTTTGGATTGGGCGCGGGAGGATTACAAGGTGCGATATGGCCAAGAGAGCGAATAGGGTGCGGGTGACGCCGTCTTCCGGAAATGTGTTTGCGGATCTGGGCCTGGCGCATGCCGAGGAAGAGCTGACCAAGGTGCGGCTGGCCGTTTCCATTCACCGCATCCTCGAGCAATCGGGATTGTCGCAGGTTGCTGCTGCGCGCCGCCTGAAGGTAAGCCAGCCAAGAGTCTCGGCTTTGTGGAACTACAGGCTGGACGGCTTTTCTGTGGAGCGGCTGATCCGATTTCTGAATGCCCTGGACCGCGACGTGGAGATCGTGATCCGGCGCAAACCCCGGTCACGCAGGGCCGGCAGAATTCTGGTCACGGCTGCCTAACGGCGGGCGGTGCGGTAAGGCTTTGCCGCTCCCCCAAGCCCGAACCGCGGCTCGGCGAAGATGGGCGGGAGGGCCCCTCCCTTCACCGGTCAAACCCGCGCATTCAAAATTACACTGCGAGGAAGGCGGCGGAGGCGCCGACCCATTCGAGTTCGCGGTTGTGGTCCACACCCATCATCTTGCCGCGGCCCATGCGGACGATCACCGGGCCAGCCTGCAATTCTTCCAGCCAGATGAACATCATGCGCAACTCGGCTTGCGTCGCGCCATGGGGCGTGGCGATGACTGGCTCAAAGCGCACGCGCTCCTGCAAGAGATACTCGCCGCGGCTCTCCGCGAGGATGGCATCGAGATCCGCTGCCGTGGGGCCGACGATGACGCCGAGACCAGCAAACGAAAAGAGCGGCTTGAGAACGTAATTCTCAAGCCGCTGCGGCCAGTGCGGCAGCCGGTGGAGGAACCAGGCGCGGGGCACAAACGGATGATGCAGGTAGGGGACGGAAAACTTGCTGATGCGGAAGAACCAGTTGGGATGGCCGGCCCACTCGACCTCCAGATCGTCGCGGAAGGAAAACGGCAGAGCCAGTTTCTTGCGCACCAATTCGTCCACGATCACGCGGTTGTAAATGCGATGGATGGGAATGCGCTGGCCGTCGCGCTCGTAGAAGAGGCGGCGGCCCTCCTTTATGACTTCCGTGATGCACACCGGGTGGACTCCCAGGAGTTTTTCGGTTGCCGTGAAATCCGGCAGGGTTTTCTGCTCAAGAGGCTGGATTTCGAGCAGGACAACGTTCTGCGGGTCATGATCGCCGACGATGGCACGGCGCAGCACGCGCAGATAGGACTCCGCGTCGGGAAAATCCACGTAAGCACCGAGCGCGGGGTCGAGCCCGTAGGACTGGCGATAGCCGTCCAGCAACAACGTCTGATAGGAATAGAGCGACGGAAACGCCTGGATTTCCACCAGGCGCGGCTCGATCTCTCCGCTGGACGCGCGTACCAGGCCGAAATCCGCCTGGATAAAGAGGGGGCGCGGGGCCTCGTTGGGAACATCGAATTCCGAAGGAATCGCGCCGCGCGAAGCCTGGCGGTACGCAAGGTCTTCCACGAGATAGTGAATCATTTCACGGCCGGCATCGGCGAGGCGGGAGACCAGTGCGCGCGGAAAGAAGCACGGAGTCTCGCAGACGCGGAATTTCACATGGGTGCCGCACGCGGCGTCCAGCGCGGCCAGAAACGCGCGGTATTTCTCCGGAGTGAATTCTCGGTTAAAGCGCTCGCGCAGGGCGGGGATCATGGCGAATCGTGGCCATAGGATATCGAAAAAGGTGGCGGTTGCCGCGTTCCATCGCCGCGCGACGACTCTTGCATAATTGCCGACGGGACGACAAGGAGCCGGCTGGAAGCCGGCGCTACAAAAGGAATCGGCCGTCCTGCATGATCTGGCGGTCGTCCAGCCAGATGCTGAAGCGCGTGCCAACCACGTCGATGTGCGTGCCGGAATACCACTCCGCGCCGGTGTGCTCGCCGTAAGGATTGCCGAAGGCGATGTGGATGCCGGGCAGCTTTTCGTCCTGGAGGATGTGGCCGATGACGGCCTTCAGCTCGATGTTGGTGCCGATGGCAAACTCGCCCACGCGGTCGCTGTTCTCGTCCGTGTGCGTGTACTTCCAAAACTCGTCCTCGAGCGCGCGGTTCGCCGAATGCACCTCGCGGATGCGGTTGCGCTCCACGCGGATGGAGAGCGGCTCGGAGGCCAGATCGCCGTATTTTGCGCAGAGATAATCGCCCACCACGCCATCCACCACAAACGTGCCGTTGACTTCCGCCGGAGTGGTAAAAACTTCGCCGCCGGGCAGGTTGCCCCACTTCTCCGGGCTGATGATGCCGCTGGTCTTGATCCAGCGGTATTTGGAGCTGAGATCGGCTTCCAGGCGCGTGCCCGCGGGCGTTTGCGCGCGGACGTGGCGCGCCTGCCCGGCCAGTTCCCACACGCGGCAGGAAAGTTCGTCCACTTTGCTGAAGTCCGCGCGCATGCCTTCGAGCATGATCTGCCGGTTGATATTGACCATGTGCGCGTGGCGGATGCGGCGGCGATTGACCACCGCGGTCATCTCCATGCGGGAATTGAGCTCGCCGGTCTGGGCCTGCGCGGCGAAGATGCTCACCTGGCTGGTTTCGAGATCGTCGAGCACGGGTTGGGGCATGTGGCGCAGCGGCCGCTCTGCTTCATCTTCCAGGGTCCACAGGCGGTGCGGCGCGCCCACAGCGGCAACTTCGCCGGCAATGCTGCGGGCAATCTCCGAGGTGGCGCGGTCCGTGATGAGCGTGACTTTTTCCTCGGGGCGGATGCGCAGGCAGACGCGCACGGCATTACGCGCGCCGGAAATGTATTCCGGATCGAAAGCCTGGGGCGCGGGCACTAGGCGGCTCCCGCGGATTTCGGGGCGGGCTCGAAGAGGCCGGCCTGAGTTTCTTCGATGATGTAGTCCATCACTTTCTTGAAATCCTGCGTGTCCTGATAGACGAGCAACTGGCGGTCTGCGCCGCTGCCGCGCTTCAGGATTTCGTAGATGTGTTCAATTTCCCGGCGGCTGCCGAGCTCGTCCACCACGTCATCCACGAAGGCCATGTACTCGACGATCAGGTCGCGGACGGGAACTTCTTCCTGCTTGCCGAAGTCAATCAGCTTGCCGTTGAGGCCGTAACGCGCGGCGCGCCACTTGTTCTCCATGATCAGCGCGCGGCGGTAGGGGCGGAAAGTCTGGTTCGAGGAAAAGAGCTGGTAAAGCTTGGCGAAGGTGGCCTGGATCAGCGCGGCGATGGCGATGGTTTCTTCCACCCGCATGGGTATGTCGCAGATGCGCACTTCCAGCGTGTCGAAGTGCGGATGCGGGCGCATGTCCCACCAGATGCGCTTGGCATTGTCGATGCAGCCGGTCTTCACCAGAAGCTTCANCGAAATTCTCGTACTCGCCCCAACTGGCGAAAAATTCCGGAATGTTGGTGCGCGGGAACTTGTCGAACACCTTGCAGCGGTAGGACATCAGGCCGGTGTTCATGCCCATCCAGAAGGGCGAATTGGTGGAAAGGGCCAGGATGTGCGGCAGGAAATAGCGGCCCACGTTCATCAGATGGATGGCCGTCTCGCGGTCTTCGATGCCGATGTGCACGTGCAGCCCGAAAATCAGGTTGGCGCGCGCCACCATCTGCATGTCTTCGAGGATGTCGTAATAGCGCTGGTCCGGATAGACCTCCTGGGTGCGCCAGTCCGCGGTGGGGTGCGTGCCGGAGGCGGCCAGGGCCAGGCCATTCTGCCGCGCCAGCTCGATCATCTGGCGGCGCAGGTGGGTCAGCTCGCGCCTGGCTTCCTTGATGTCGCGGCAGACGGCGGTGCCCACTTCCACCACGGACTGGTGCATTTCCGGCTTGACCTGCTCGGAAAGCAGCCGCTTGCCCTTTTCGAGGATTTCCGTCTGGATGTGCGAGCGCAGCTCGCCCGTCCGCGGATCCACCGTCTGGTATTCCTCCTCGATGCCGATGGTGAAGCTGGGCCTCATGCCGACGTCTCTTCTGGTTTCATTTCCCAGGGAAAGCATTGTGCTCCGGTTCCCAGCGCTCAGCGCGACCCGGCGCTGGCGCGCAACTGCACGCCGCGCAGCAGGGGAGCCCAGCGCAGCTCCGCGGCCGGATTGGCCTCGCTCTGCGCCGCGCGCACCGCCAGTTCGGCCACGGCGTTCACCACCCAGTCGAAACTTTCAGCCCCTACAGAATGATAGTCGGCATCGGGCGCGGGGTTCAAGAAATCAATGGCGTAGGGGATGCCTCCGCGGACGGCGAACTCCACGGTGTTGATGTCGTAGCCGAGCGCGCGGCAGAGTTTCTGGGCGTCACCGACAATGCGCTCGTAGAGCGGCGTACCCACGGGCGCGGGCTCCTTCGCGTAGCGTTCGGCGTGCGGCGCGCGGGGCTCGTAGCGCATCACGCGCACCTGCTCCTGGCCGATCACGTAACAGCGGTAGTAGCTCTCGAACTCGATCGCTTCCTGAAGCGTCATGCACAGGTCGCCGGTCTGGTCGTAGGCCAGGAAAAATTCCTCGCGGTCATGGACCTTGTACACGTGCTTCCATCCGCCGCCGGCATGCGGCTTGAGGAAGGCGGGCCAGCCGATGTAGGAAAAAATCTGGTCCCAATCGAGCGGATAAATCATGTTGCGCATGGAGCGCTCAGTGGTGTCCGGCGGGTGCTGCTTGTGCGGCAGAAGCACGGTGCGCGGCGTGGCCACTCCGATGCGCGAAGCGAGCGCGTAATTGAAGAATTTGTCGTCCGCGCTCCACCAGAAGGGATTGTTCAGCACGATGGTGCCGTTGAGCACCGCATTCTTGAGCAGGGCGCGGTAGAAGGGAACGTCCTGGGAGATGCGGTCGATAATCACGCGGTAGCCGGAAGGCTGGGCCATCACCACCCCGCCGGTTTTGAGCATCTCCGCCGAAACGTCGCGGACTTTGAGCGAATTAATGCGCTCGATGAGCGCGGGAGGAAAGGTTTCCTCCATCCCGAAGAGTACGGCGATGCGCTTCATGCTGCGCCTCCTTTCCCGCGGAACACACCCTCGAGCCGTTCAGGCGAAGTACTTCTGAGCCATTCGCTGCCACCAGGGCCAGTCATGCCCGGTGCCGTTGCCCCAGACATCCAGCCAGTGCGGAACGTTTTTTTCATGGAGCATGCCGGAAAGCCGCCGGTTTTCGCCCAGGCACATGTCGTGCTCGCCGGTGGCCAGGACGATGCGCATGGCGCGGTAACGATCCAGATACCACGGGTCGCTCATCCCTGGCAGAAAGTGCAGGGGACAGTGGAAATAACAATCCTGGTCATAGTAGCCGTCGAGAAACTGCCGGATATCGAACGCGCCGCCCATGCTCACCGCATGCGTCACCAGGTCCGGATGACGCAGCGCGAAGTTCATGGCGTGATAGCCGCCGAAGCTGCATCCGGTCACGCCGAGCTCGCGCGCCGGGTTCTTCACCCGGATGAGCGGCAGGACTTCGTCCAGCAAATAGGCCTCGTACGCCATGTGCCGCTCCACGCGGTGCCGCGGGTGAACCCCGCGGTTGTACCAGCTCTCCGCGTCCACGCTGTCCACGCAGTAGGCCTGCATGGCCCCGGACTCGTACCGCCAGCTTGCCGCGGCAATCATGCCGCGGTCGTCATATTCGAAAAAACGGCCCAGCGAGGTGGGAAAGACAAGCAGCGGGGCGCCGGCATGGCCGAACACCAAGAGCTGCATCTCTTTTCCCAGCCGCGGGCTGTACCAACGGTGGTACTCCCGGTTCATGAGCGCAAGGGAGAGCTAGTGTACACCTCACCGCAAGGGAAACGAAAAGGCAGGACGGGACGCGCCCGTAAGCCCACTACGCGCGCGGTCGCTGGCACTACACGGGAGCGGGATTCGCGTGCGTTCCGCACCGGCACAGCGTTTTCGCAAGGAAGAAGACACCGGGCCGGCGCGGTCCCGACTATTCGGGGGCGGGCGCCACGCCTCGCCGCTAGGGCCGCTTGCTGTACTTCTCGTAGAGCTGGTGGTGCTTGTTTTCCGTGGAGGTGGGCACGCCGTTGATGTACAGGTGCTTCACCTCGGTGCGCAGCTCGAGCGGGTCGCCATTGGTGAGCATGATGTTGGCCATTTTGCCGGTCTCGAGTGTGCCCAGGTCCTTGTCGAGCCCAAAAATCTGTGCGGGATAGAGAGTGATGGCCTTCAGGCCGTCCTCATGGGAGAGGCCGTAAGCCACCGCGTTGCCCGCCTGCTGCGGCAGGCGCCGCACAAACTGCAGGTCGTAGGAGGCCAGAGCGAAGCGCACGCCCTTTTTCTGCAGGTCGCCGGGCAGAGTGAAAAACTTGTCGTAGGGATCGTCTTCGTCGTCGGAAAGCCGCAGCGTGGGCCCCAGGATCACCGGGATGTTTTTGGCCTTCAGCAGGTCCGCCACTTTCATTGCTTCCGCGCCGCTGCCCAGGATCATGCGCACTTTCTGCTTGTCACAAAACTCGATGGCGCCGCGGATGGCGCGCTCGCGATCAGCCAGAATAAGCAGAGGCAGTTCGCCCTTCAGCACAGGAATCATGGCTTCGAGCTTCAGGTCGCGGGTGAAGTTCTGCACCGAGCCTTTTTCCGCCGCCTGCTGGTAGTGGCGGGCCTCTTCGAAAAAGTCCGAGAGCGCCTGCACCTTCTTGTCGTATTCCTTCTTGGCTTCGCTAAAGGGCCGCTCCTTGATGCTGAAGGTGGCGAAATCGAAGGATCGAGTATTCAAATCCGGCCAGTTGACCACCATGGCCACGGAGCGGCGCACCAGCATATCCTCGACGGTCCAACCGGCCAGGTTGAGCACCGTGGCCTGGCCCAGGATGACGCCGCCGCCGCCCCCGAAACCTCCCGGCGCGGGCGCGGAAACCACGTGGGTGATACCCGCGGCGCGGGTCACCGGGATGTGCTCGCTGGCGGGATGGACGGCGGTCATGGCGTTGAGCTGGGGATTGAATTCGCCCAGTTCGCGGGCATCTACTGTGGCGGCCACGGCGCTCACTTCTTCCAGGCCGATCTGATCCACGGCGTCGAACATGCCCGGATAAGCTTCCAGGCCGGAGGCATCGAGCACCTGCGCATCCGCGGGAATCGCCGCATCGGCGCCGATGGCCACAATGCGCCCGCCGCGAATTACGATATTTCCCTTCTCGATCACCGGACCGGCCAGCGTGGTGATTTTGGCGCCGCGAATCGCGTAGGTCTTCTCGTCCTGCATTGATTTCTGCTGCGCCGCTGCGCGCATGGGCAGAAGCACGGCGGCGGCCAGCGCCACGGCGGCAAGTCCCTTCACCAGGCCGGCGAACGCAACGGGGCGGAGATGGCTGTTGGATGTGTGCGTCATGGGTTCTCCGTCCTCAGTCCAGGCGGCCGGCCACCGCAATTTGCTCCTGCGGCGGTTTGGGCGGGGCTTTGGGTTTTTCATCCTTTCCGGGGACAGGAGCGCCCTCGGGCTTCTTCTCTCCATTGGGCGGCGGCGCGCCGGCGGGCTTTTCCGCCGGTTTCTTTTCGGCCTCGGCGGCCTTGCGGGCCTTTTCCACCAGGGCCTTGCGTTCCTTGGCACTTTCTTCGCGCATGGCCAGGTCCTTTTCCCGGTCGAAATACATGTGGCCGTCGATGAAGACCTTCTGCGCTACGGCGTAAACGCTCAGCGGATGGCGGTTGTAAATCACCAGGTCTGCGTCTTTGCCCTGCTCGATGGAGCCGACGCGCTTCTCGATGCCGAGTTGAATGGCCGGATTGATGGTCACCAGCTTCAGAGCCTCGTCCTCGGTCAATCCGCCGTACTTCATCATCTTGGCGGCCTCCTGGTTGAGGTGCCGCGCTTCTTCGGCGCTATCGGAATTGATGGACACGATGACGCCGCGGCGCGTCATGATCGCCGCGTTGTAAGGAATGGCCTCGTAGGCTTCCATCTTGTAAGCCCACCAATCCGAAAAGGTAGAGCCACCCACGCCGTGCGCCGCCATTTCGTCCGCCACGCGGTAGCCCTCCAGCACGTGCTGGAAGGTGCGCACGCGGAAGCCGAACTCCTCGGCCAGGCGCATCAGCGCCAGGATTTCGTCCGCGCGATAGCAGTGGGAGTGCACGAACCGCTTGCCTTCCAGCACCTCCACCAGAGGGTCGAGTTTCAGGTCGCGCCGCGGCGGAATCGCTGTTTTGTCGCCGGCGGCCACGCGCTGGTTGTATTCGTCCCAGGATTTCTTGTATTCGCGCGCGTCCACAAAGGCCTGGCGGATCACGTCCATCACGCCCATGCGGCTTTCCGGATAACGCTTCGGAATCCCCGGCGGCGGATTGAAGTTGTTGCGCTTGGGGTTCTCACCCAGGGCGAATTTGATTCCCGGCGGCGCGCCCTCGAAAAACAACTCGCTCGCCGGCCGGCCCCAGCGGAGTTTGATCACTGCGTTTAGGCCGCCGATGGGATTGGCGCTCCCATGCAGCACGTTGGCGGTGGTGACGCCTCCGGCGAGATCGCGGTAAATATCAATGTCGTCGGGATTCAGCACGTCGCCCACACTCACCATCGAACTTACGGCCACACTGCCCTCATTCACGTTGCCCTCGACGGCGATATGCGAGTGGCAGTCGATGATCCCGGCGGTCACGAACATGCCGGTGGCATCGATCACCGTGGCCCCTTCGGGAGCTTTGAGGTTCTTCCCCACCTGGGCGATCTTTCCATTGCGGATCAGGATCGAACCGTTCTCGATGGTGCCCTTGGTTACGGTGAAGATGGTCGCGTTCTGGATCAGGGTAACGCCGGCATCCTGCGCGAAAACCGCCGGCGCGGCGAGCACGGCCAACATGCCTGCCAGGAGCAAGATTCCGACCACGCTGCGATTCTTCATGGCCATTCTCCTCTACCTGCCTGCCACGTGCGCGGCGCTGGGACGCGTGCCGGTGAATTCCGTTGAGAATCCGGGACCGTTGATGTGGCCCTTTATGCTATTGGTATCCAGTGTGCCGGAGAAGGTGTACTCCTGGGCGCCACCCCCTGGGTCGGCGGAGATGGTGATGCTGAACGAATTTCCGCTCAGGTAGCCGGTGAGAACAGGGGAAGTGCCGAAGGGGTGGGTGACCGTACCGGTAACCGTCCCGCCGGGCGACATCGCCAGGTCCGCCGTGGCCTGCATTTGGCCCTGCTCGGTGGAGAAGGTGATGGCCCATGTGCCGGTCAGGTCGCCCTTGGGCGGCTCCTTGGGCTTTTCCTCCTCTTTGATTTCAAATTTGCGCCCATCCACGAAGACGTATTTGATCTTGGTCTTCTCGGCAAAGATGTCCCCGTCCGTGACCACCAGGTTGGCAATCTTGCCCGTTTCGATGCTGCCCAGGCGGTCCGCCACTCCGTAGATTTCCGCGGGCGCCAGTGAGAGCGCGCGCAGCGCGGCTTCCGGAGCGAGGCCGGCGTCGATGGCCTTTTTCACGTTTTTCAGCATGTCCTTGGGTCCGGCGAGGCCGCCATCGTAAAACGCGAATTGCACTCCGGCCTTGGCAAGAGCCGCAGGAGTGCCGGGTGCGCGGTCACGGAAACGCAACGTGCGCAGAGGCTCCTCGGCCTCCGGGTCCGCGTCCTTTTCCTTCTCCGGCCACTTGGCATTGATCAAAGCCACCGCTTTTTTCTCCGCCAGGGCGCCGGCCACGGCATAGCCCTGCTGCACGCCATAGAGCACCGGATGCGCCTTGATCTTCTCGGCCAGGATCAGTCCGCGGAGTATCTGGGGCGAGGTATTCGCCGGGACCAGCACGGGTTCGCCGGCGCGCTGCGCGGCCTCGAGCGCGCGGAGCACGCGGTCGTACTGCGGCCGTTCGTTGGCGCGCGGGGCCGCGCCGTAGATTCGCTGGGCGATTACGTCCTGCTCTTCATCCAGATGGACCTGCTTGATGTAGGCGATGGCGCCCATCAGCGAACCCGGAAAACCGAAGAAGCCCCCTGGCGCGTTCAGCGTGACTTCGACGGAAGCGGCAGGCTTGACCACCATGTCTCCCGGGCGGCCACCGGCCAGATCGATTACCGTGCCCTGGCCTGGAAAAAGGCCCTTCGACGGCGTGGCCAGCGCGGTGGTGAATCCACCGGAGCGCCAGCTTTCAATCTTCTTGTCGTCCGCTTTCAGTTCGTCCGCAGCGTCCACCCAAGGAGTCGAGGCGGGACGGTCCTGCGGGCCCTTGGAAAGCATCTCCGGCGTGACCGCCATGCCCGGGCGGGCGGCGCCTGGCCCTCCCGCGCCTGCGGCCGGCGCGGCTACGCCCAGGCCAATGTCTGAGAGTGCGTCGAACAATCCGGGATAAACAGTCAGGCCTTTCCCGTCNAATCACCATAGCCTCCGGGGGAACAGAGGCGGTGGCCCCGACTGCGGCGATTCGCCCCTTGGCGATCACCACGGTGCCACTCTCGATAGGCGGACCGGAAACCGGAACCACTCTCGCATTTTGGATGGCGAAATAACGCGGTTCATCCGCGGAGGCTTCTCGCTGGAGGCTGAAGATGCCGCCCAGCGCGCCCGGCAGCAAGAGGCCGAGAGCCAGCCAGATTCGCACACGCAAGCCTTTTCTGCTTGGCATCATTGCTACCCCCGATATTTTCCGAGAATTCGCGAAACGGATAGCGCAGACCGCCCCGAGAAATAAGGAACGTAAATTGCCCGGCACAGGTTTCCACAATCTTTACGAACAATCAAGCCGGGGGACGAGGGAGTGGAGAGGTGTGGGCGGGGTGGCGTTCCATCAGACCGCAGCGGCGCAACCACAGCATGCGAAGGAATCAGAGGATGAGCCCCAATAAGCGGAACGCGACAATCCGTTGGCTGGCGAAGAAATGATGATTCGGAAACTTCTCCGCCTCCTTTCTGCCAGCTCTCGTGCCGTTGCGCAGCCCTAGTTCGGCTTGGCCGGGGGCGGGACCTCGGTGGGCGCGGGGCTGGCCGCAGCTGCCGCGCCCGCAACTGGTGGTGGCGAGGACGTCTCCGGTGTTTTGGCCGGTGCGGTTTTCTGCTGATCGTCCACCGAGAAAAGCATGTAATCGCTGAAGCTGTGGCGCCGATGCACGCGCTTCGTGCCCCAATCAAAATAGATGTCTGCCGTCTGCGGGAGCCACAATTTCACATCTTTGCTCCGAAACTGAACCGGGCCGTAATCGATGACGGTGTGCTCCCCAATCAAATGGACCTCACGAATCGGCCGCATCAGATCAGTTTCCAGGCGCACAACCTGGAACGAATTGGCGGCGACCCAAGCGCGGCCTTTCAAGTAAACCGGGTGGTACATGCCGCCGGCGGTGTACCCCTGCAGAGTGGGCATCCGATCCGATCTCTGCTCGAAACGTAACTGCCAGGCCAGACCCACGGAAGTGCGGGCAAGACCCTCACAACTGAAATTGAAGTTGTTCAGCTGAAGTGGATGGAAGACCAACACCAGGCCCGGCAGACCTACCGTGGCAATCTGATCTGGAAAGTCACTCGCCGAAATCCCGCGTCCGCGAAACTCCTCCACGTTCAGGTAACCCCCGGCATCTAAGGTGATGGAGACCAGGTAATTGAACTCGCGTGTTTCAGGCACGAACGACCGGAGAGAAGTATCAAAATGTTCGTTGACCAGAGATTCTTTAGCGGTAAACCGATCCAGGTCACGGACCAGGGTGGTAACTCGCGAACTGGTCCGGCGGAGAACGTCGTCGAGACTGCAGGCCACCCCTGGCTCCACGGGAGGAGTCGCTTCGTCGATGTCGGCGGGTCTCCAGGCTCCCGGCAGCATGGGGGGCAGGTCGAGGGTATAGGCCACAAAAGGAGGTTCTGCATGTGCCGCGCCTGCCCCAGAGGCTGGGGGAGCGGGCTTCTCGAGCGACTCCAGGAGTTTCTGTGCCCGGTCACTGTCTGGACGATCCTGCGGATAACTGCGAAGCAAGTCGATGGCTCTTTGTTGTTCGCCTTCTTTGGCCAGCACCTGCGCGAGTAGCGGCTCCACGACGAGGGCCTGACTGCGGCCGAGCTCCAGAGCGCGATCGGCTTCCGTGATCGCTTCCGAGAATTGTCCCTGCGCTGCCAAAGCCTGGGCCATTAGCGCGTGAGGGCGCCAAGCCGTAGGCATTGCATCGATCGCAAGGCGGAGATAAGGAACCGCATCTCCCAGTTTGTTCTCCCGGAGCGCAGTGTGGCCCAACTCCATCAACGCGCCCAGGTGGTGCGGATCGATCCCGACGGTTTTCTGCCAGTACAGTTTGGCGGACTCCCAGTCCCCGAACTGGGCGGAGCACACTCCAAATACGTAATTGACGTCTGGATCCCCGGGCGCCGTGCGGTGAAGCTGGGCCAAATACTCGCGTGCGGTTGGTATCAGGTTGTGACGCAGAGCGTCCACTGCGTCGGCGAACAACCGCTGGTCCTTGGGCGAAAGGGCGGGCATGCCGGACGGCCTGCTGGGAGAAGGCAACAAGGGCGGGAAATCGATCCAGGAGGCCACAACCTCGGGCGCCGCCAGGCTGGACACTGGATTCCCCGTGTTCCGGTATGCGGCGAGGAGAGTCTTGGCCGCGGCATCATGGGGATGGGATTTCAGGTAGTCCTGTAACACCTGGACGGCCTGCTCCCTGTTCCCTTCCCTGGCTAGCATGCTCGCTAAAACGGGCTGCACCTGGGCGGCTTGAGAGCGGCCCAACTCGAGAGCCTGATCCGCTTCCTTACGGGCCTCGTCATACTGTTGCTTCTTCGAGTACGCTACCACCAGCAGCGCATGGGGCTGCCAGGCCGCCGGCTTTGCTTGCGCCGCGCGCTTCAGATAGGAAATCGCCTCCTCCGGCTTGCCTTTGTCCAGGGCGGCGTGGCCCAGCTCAAAAAGCGCAGCGAACTGTTTGGGATCGAGTGCGACCGTCTTCTGCCAGTAGTACTCGGCCTTCGGCAGGTCGTTCATCTCCTTCTCGTAGACTGCGTACAGGTAACTCATGTTGGGGTCTGAGGGATAATCGCGATACAAGCGATCAAGGCTGGCGCGGGCTTTCTCCGGTTTATTGGCGCGAAGCGCCGCCAGGACCTGTATGGTTTGCCGCTCTTTCGCGACGTTGATACCGGTTGCGTTCTTCGTCATGTTCCAGGAGCCGCCACCCGTGGCTGATTCAGTGATTTCTTCGAAGCCGCGCCGGAGCTCCAGGTTCGCGGTTGCGCGTTCCTCGGACACAACAATCGTTTCTTTCGAGGGATCATAGCCATCAGCGACAGCGTGGATTGTGTAGCGCCCCGGAACCAGATTCTCGAATTCCGCCCGGCCGTCCGCAGCGGTGAACTGCTTGGGCTTGCCTTCTTCCACCGAAGTGAGGGTAAGCACTACAGGGTCGGTGATCACCCCGCCGCTGGCGTCGCGCAAATGAACCGTAAGTGCGCAGTTGGTGACAAGACGCCCACGCTTGCCCGGGAGTGCACCTGGCTGGGCGGTCTCTTCGCCGACAGCCGGGGCCGGTTCCTGCTGAATTTCGGGGAGCTCTAAATCCAACAGTGTGGAAAGTTCGAGCACGGGGGCGGGAGCCTGAGGTGGCGCAGCCGCAGGGATCTGAGTTGCCGGCGCCCGCAACGCGTCGAGCATTTTGTGAGCAGTGGCATCTGCGGGCTGCGCTTTGAGATAGTCCTGGAGCACGTGAATCGCCCGCTCCTTGTCTCCTTGGAGCTCCAGCGCGCGAGCCAGGAGCGGCTGAACCGCGTCCGCCTGGCTGTGGCCGAGTTCCACCGCGCGGTCGGCTTCTTTCACGGCTTCGGGATACTGCTTCTGCTGGAGAAGCACCTCGGCCATCATGGCGTGGGGCCGCCAGGCGGCGGGGTCCGCTGCCATCGCGGTGTTTAGAAGAGGAACGGCCTCTTCCGGCTTCTTTTCCATCAGAGACGCCTGGCTCAATTGCAGCAGCGCGCCCATGTGTTTCGGGTAGAGCTCCAGAGTCTTCTTCCAGTAGGCCTTGGCCTCAGCCGGTTCCTGGGCGCGGAGTTCATAGAGCCCGTAGAGATAATTGACCTGGGGATGAGCCGGCGCCAAGCGGTACAGCTCTTCGAGCGAGGCATGGGCGGTGGCCAGTTGATTCCCCTGAATGCCTTCCAGAACCTTCGCGGCAAGCTTCTGGGCCTTGGGAGAAAGAACCGGCATGCCCGGCGGGCGCTGGGAATTCGCTTTGGCTTCCCCGAGCAGCTTCAACTGGAACTGCGCGATGGCCACGCCACCGTTCACGTTGATAGTCTGCACTTCATCGACGTAGCCGGCCGCCGAGACTTTGACAGTGTACAGCCCCGTATGAAGGTTGCTGAATTCGGCGCGGCCAACTTCCGTGACGGCCTGCTGAAACATCCCGCCCTCCATGCGGCTGATGATCACCAAAGCCGGGATGGCGTTCGCCCCGCCGGTCTCGTCGCGCACGATGACCATTAAGCTGGCGCTCGATTCCGGGTCGTTCTGCGGCGAAGCCCCCTGGCCGCGCTGCGCAAAGCCGGGGAGCGGGGAGCAGAGAATCAGTGAGAGGAAGAGAATGCCGCGGAGGACGCGGCAGCCGTCGTGCACCATGGACCACCCCTATCCTGAGGACCAGGACCTGAAAGCTGCAGAGCAAGGATACACCCGCCGGAAAGCGATGGCTATGCGCACTTATGCTCTGCCTGGAGCGGGCGCTGGCACTACACGGTGCATGCGCGCAAGGCTAATTGCGCAGGGGCCTGCCGGTCTTGAGCGTATGCGCGATGCGTTCCTGGGTTTTCTTTTCGCCGCACAGGCTGACAAAGGCTTCGCGCTCAAGGTCCAGCAGGTACTGCTCGCTGACGAGCTGCGGCGCAGAGAGCGGGCCGCCGGCGAGTATGTTGGCCAGTTTGCGGGCCACGTGCGCGTCGTATTCGGAAATGTACGCGCCGCGCAGCATCATGTGGATGGCCAGCTTCGCCGCGGTGAGGAATTGTTCGCCCAGCACGCGGATGGCCGGCTCATGGGGCGGCGCGTGCGACGGGCGGTAGCCGGCGCGGACCAGCTCCAGCGCCGCAGCCTTCGCATCCGCCACTTGGCGGTCGCGATTCATGGAGATGGCATCGGAGGCGCGCAGGAAGCCTAGCGCCCGCGCCTCTTCCGCGCTGGTGGCCACTTTCGCCACGGCGATGGCTTCAAAGATGGGCTTCAGCGCGTGGTAGAGGTCCAGGTCCGCGCCGGAATCGGCCGCGGGCCCAGCGGGACTGACGCTGGCGGCGTGCTCATTGGCGCGCACCACCATTTCCTTGGTGCCGCCACCCGCCGGAATCAGCCCCACGCCAAGTTCAACCAGGCCGATGTACGTCTCCGCCGCGGCCTGAATGCGCGCCGCATGCAGCGGGATTTCGCAGCCCCCGCCCAGCGACATTCCGAACGGCGCGGCCACCACTGGTTTCGGCGCGTGCTTCAGCGCCAGATTCACCTGCTGGAACTGGTGCACGGCGAGGTGCACTTCGTCCCATTCCTGCTCCTGGGCGAGCATGAGCAGCATCATGAGATTGGCGCCTACAGAGAAGTTTGTCGCTTGATTGGCGATCACCAGCGCGTCGAAATCCGTCTTCAGGCGGCGCAGGCCGGCGTGCAGCATCTGAACCGTGTCCGCGCCGATGGCGTTCATCTTGGAATGGAACTCGCAGCAGACCACGCCATCACCCAGATCCACGAGGCTGGCGCCTGCGTTCTTCTCCACCACCCGGCCGGCCTGGCGCAGCCGGTCCAGGAAGATTACCCCTTCCGGCAGCACTTCTTCCTGCCCGCGCGAAGCGGGCGCGGGATCGAAATAGAAGCGCTGGCCGGCTTCGGAGCGGTAGAAGGACTTGCGGCCTGAAGAAAGCAGCTCCGTGACCAGCGGCGGAAGCGCGCGGCGTTCTTGCTCGATGCGCCGGGCCATGGGCTCGACGCCCGCGGCATCCCAGATTTCGAAGGGGCCCATCTCCCAGGCGAAGCCCCAGCGCATGGCGCGGTCCACGTCCACCACACGGTCGGCAATTTCCGGAACGCGCCGCGCGGCATAGAGGCACATTTCAGAAATGGCGCGCCAGAGAAAGCGCGCACCTTTATCGCCATCGCGCCCGGCGAGCGCCGGTGCCAGCAGCTCGCGCAGGCGTTCGCGCGTGTCGTCTATGCCCTTCCCCGCTTCGATCGAGCCGAGCCGCGCTTTGGCGCGCGGACGGTAGTCCATGGTCTTCCAGTCGAGCGTGAGAATCTCCTTTTCGCCGGAACCCTTCACGCGTTTGTAGAAGCCGCTGCCGGTTTTTTCGCCCAACCAGCCGCGCTTCATCATGTCTTCGACCAGCGCGGGCACACGGTAGCGCTCGCGCATTTCGTCCCCGGCGACGTTTTCATAAATGTTGCGCACCACGTGGACCAGCACGTCCAGACCCACGATGTCCGCGGTTCGGAACGTGGCGGACTTCGGCCAGCCCACCGCCGGGCCGGTGCACGCGTCCACTTCCTCGATGGTCATGTCCAACTCCTGCATCAGGGCGAGGACGTTCAGCATCGAGTAGGTGCCGATGCGGTTGGCGATGAAGTTCGGCGTGTCTTTGGCCACCACCACGCCTTTGCCCAGCACGCGATCGCAGAAATCGCCCAGCGCTGCGAGCGCCTCTGGGCGTGTATCCGGCCCCGGGATCAGCTCCACCAGCTTCATGTAGCGCGGCGGATTGAAGAAATGCGTCCCCGCCCAGTGGCGGCGGAAATCCTCCGAGCGGCCTTCCGCAATCAGGCGCACGGGCAGCCCGGAAGTGTTGGTGGTGATTAGCGTGCCCGGGCGGCGATGCTGCTCGACGCGCTCAAGCAATTTGCGCTTAATCTCCAGGTTCTCCGCCACTACCTCGAGGATCCAATCCGCTTCGGCGCACCAGGCCAAGTTGTCGTCAAAATTGCCGATGGTGATGAGCCGGGCGGTTTCTGCCGTGAAGAAGGCCGCGGGCCGCGCTTTCTTTGCCGCTTCCAGCCCCGCGCGGGCAATGCGATTGCGCACCTCGGTAGAGTCCAGCGTCAGTTTGCGCGCGGTCTCTTCCGGGGTGAGCGACGCGGGAGGAATGTCCAGCAGATAGCAGGGCACGCCGGCGTTGGCCANGATGCGCGGCGATGCGCGCGCCCATGGTCCCGGCGCCCAGCACGGCAACTCGTTGCGGAGGCGCAATTGCCTGTTTCACAGGTTTCTCCAGGAAATCGGGCGAGGCCTGCGACCGAATCCGCGGCCACGCACGTCCCGAGGCTTCGGGACGGCAGTGATTATAGACCGGGAGCAGCCCATTGGCAGCCGGGCTCCGTGGGGCTAGCATCTAAGAGAAGGGAGCGTGGGCGAGGCGCAAGTCCGCGCGCTTTGCGGGCCGCCTCGGCAGGCATGCGGATGGCGAAGTCAAATCTAAAGAGACTCCTTCAGGCAGGAGTGCGACGGCTGCGCGCATTTGCCTATGGTGCGCCGCCCGAGCCGCCGCGCGCTCCGCGCCTGGGACTGGCGCTGGGCGGAGGATTTGCTCGGGGCATCTCGCACCTGGGCGTGCTGCGCGTGCTGGAGCGCGAAGGCATCGCCGTGAACTGCCTGGCCGGGACCAGCGTGGGCGGCCTGATCGCTGCGGCGTACGCGAGCGGCGCGCCGATTGACGCCATCGCGCAGCGCGCCGTGGCCACTTCCTTCCGCAATTTCGCGCGCTGGAGCCTCTCGCGCTACGGCCTGGCTTCGAATGACCGGCTGGGCGGCTACGTCCAGGAATTCTGCGGCACGCACCGCATTGAAGAGATGAAGCTGCCGCTGGCCATCTGCGCCGTGGACCTGCTCTCCGGCGAACCCTACTACTTCACTCGCGGCGATTTAGGAGTAGCGCTGCGCGCTTCCTGCGCCTATCCCGGGCTGTTCCAGCCGGTGGAGCACGATGGCCGGCTTCTCGTGGATGGATTCCTGGCGGGCCCGGTGCCGGTGGAGGCTGCGCGCACGCTGGGCGCCGAATTGGTGATTGGCGTTTACCTGGGCACGGCGAGTCTGGTCGCCCGGCCGAAGCACATGGGCGAGGTTCTGTGGCGATCCTTCTCCATCATGCAGCAGCGCGCGCTCGAGCGCGGCGGCCGCGCGGCGGAAGTGCTGGTCGCTCCCGACGTGGGCGATTTCGCCTGGGACGATTTCTCGCGTTCGGAGCAAATGATCGCCGCTGGAGAAGCCGCGGCCCGCGCGGCGCTGCCGCGCCTGCGCGAACTCCTGGCGCCGGCCAGCGCGGCTGCGGCCCGCCTGCCGAGCGTCCGGGCAATTTAATCTTCGCAGCCCCATCTGCAATTACGAAATTGCGCGATGAGAAGCGAGTCACTGGCCCGCCGGGGCCGCCTGCCAGCGAACTCTCCGCAGAGTGTTTAGCCCGGATTCCTCACGACGCTCGACCCGACTGCACCTTCGCCGCGCGGTCGAGTGCGCAAGCCCGTAGGGGCACGGCATGCCGTGCCCTGCACCGTGCAGTGAACTCAGAGAAACAGAAGAGTGGAAATGACCAATGGACCGCCTCAAAGAGCGCGTGAATCCCCATTCCTGCGAGAAATAGAGATTAGCCTTCCGGTCGAACCGATACCCGGACAGATTGGCCGTTTCCCTTGCCGCGCTTGGTGAGCCACTCCCCAAACGCGGCGGCAAAGCGCGCCGGGTCCACGCGCAAGCTGGCTTCCATGCGCCCCTCGGCCAGCGGAAGGGTGTCGTCAAATTCCGGGGCGTTGGTGAAGTTGCGCATGCAGAAGGAATCCAG
>OCOJ01775231.1_pt1 | contig 22268 bp, 18 predicted proteins | sample 1539251 | NCBI WGS metagenome assembly OCOJ01 (sample SAMN01911457, study PRJEB22624) | soil metagenome | biome: Soil | place: Malaysia | collected 2012-04-30 | depth RA_metagenome m | reverse complement strand
AGTAGGCCGGGAGGCGGAAACCCTTCTTCGCCATCTCCTTTTCAAGTCCGAGATGTAGGTCGGAGATCAGGAGGGTGCTGTCGCCGACGCTGGAAAATATGAGAGCCGCTTCTCCGGGGACTATCTTCAGCAATCTACGCGATCAGCGGAAAGACCTGTGTATTAACGAAGTTCTTGAACTCCGAGAGCTCCATTCTGCTGAATGCCGTCAGAATACAGTTTCGAGTGAGCCCGAGCACATAACCGTAGGCCTTGCTCTTGAACACGATGTACCACAGCTTCCCGTGGGTCAGGTAATCGCTATACAGACTGGTGTTCCCTAGCTCGGCGCCGTACAGTGAAAGCTTGGAGATGTTGGGGAGGTCCACGTCCGAGAAGAAAATCACTTTCGAGTCCTCGAAATTGGCCTCATGGAACTTCCGAAGCGTCTCCGGGTCGATTCTCGCTTCCACCACTTCCCCAAGGCTCATGAAGACTGCCTTGCTCATTTCGTTAGCGATGTTGTTTGCCCTGTTCTTCTTGTCGTAGACAGTCAGGAACATCCTGTCCTTGTACGTGTTGAACGAAAAGGGAGCTTCGAAGGTCCTTGGGACTGGGATTGACTCCCCTCTGTGCGGTATCACGAACACCGTGTCGAAGGAGAATTTCCCTTCAAGGCTACCCTTCCCTACGCCCAAGTCGGTTATCTCCGTCACGAGCTTGAACTCCTTCTCCTCCACCGTCGTCTCAGTCTCGATCTTGAACGCCTTCAACTTCTCTGCGAGGGTGTCGAGCTCATAGTTCTCCCTGACGAGGAAGACCTTCCCTGCTAGAACCAATCCATGTCGCCCCCGCTGTATCCTGCTTATTGGTTTTCAGTTGCCCCAGAACTGCCTTGTAGTGACGAAGCGTATCTTCGCCTCAAGGAGGTCCCTGTAGAATGCTTCTTCGTCGTCATGCATCTCGGCGAGAATTCTGGAAGCTGTCTGGGGCCCGATTCCGTAGACCGTCTGGGCCACAACCGCCTTCTTTCCGTATGATAGCACCAGGTCCGCGCCCCTCCTAGCCTTGGAGAGTTCAGCACGCTCATCTTCGTTGAGCAACATCTTCGACTCCCTCTTCTTGACGAGCTCAGAGAGCTTCGCAGTCCCCCAGTAACAGGGCACCAGCAGGCCAGAACCGCACTTCGCGCACTTCGGCTCCTCAGGGAGATCCCCCACTGTAGTCTCTCCCTGGTCCGCGCCGCACTTTACGCAGAGAAGGCTCAGGTCCGTCCCGAAGATGCTCGCCTTCATCCTCTGGTAGGACGACCTCCCGAGGGAGTCGGGGGCCACGGCTTCGGGGACTTCGAGATACCTGTAGAGTAGGCCGTAGGCGATGGGGGTCGGCCTGTCCCCCGCGAGGAACGCCTCCACTGAGACCTGGCCGTTCGCAACCGCCTGGAGCACCTGCTTACTGCGCTCCATGTCGATGAGGTCCCTTCCTGTCTCCTGGAGAGCCTCTTCGAATATGGGGGTCCTCTCGAACCTCGTTGGGAGGGAGCAAAGGTTCGGGTGGGCAATTAGCTTCCCCCGCTTCAGAGCCCCGAACCTTTCGGCCACATGTTTGACCCTCGCGGGGAACGGGAAGTTCCTCTGCGCCGCCACGGCGTACGTCCTCTCCAGCTCCTCTGGGGTGAGGCCCATTAGCTCCCTGGCTATCGCGTTGAGGTCCAGGTCCTCCGTGTCGGCGGTGAGTTCCACGAGTATCCTGTAGCCGTCGAGCCACCAGACCCGGACCAGCCCCCTCCGCGAAAGGATTTCTTCGAAGGTGTAGGCGAAGGTCCTGTTAACGGACTCTCCGAAGCAGAGGTGGATGATGAGGTACTTTCCGAAACCCTCGAAGAGTATGAGCCTGTCAGAGGGGACGGGCGCTCCCATCTTCTTGTGCTCGGCGATCTCGTCAAGGACGAGTGCTCGGGCGGCCGCATCCCCTGGTATCCGCTTGGAGACTTCCATCACGGCCTCGTCTCCCATGTCAAGCGCTTCAGAGATCTCCCTTCTCAAGCGGCCCGTCTCTACTGCGAGCTCGTAGGGTATAGGGAGCATCTCTCCGTCCCAGCCGGGCACAGCCGCCAGCGGGTCCTCCACTGGAGTCACGTAGATCTTCCTGTCCTCGGCGATTTGCTCGACCTGCCAGACCTTCCCCTTGCAGACGAAGTGTACCCCGGCTTTGATGCTCAGGAGGACGAACTCTTCCCCGAGTATTCCCACCGTCTGATTGGTCGAGACGTCGACTACCAGGTACCTCGTCTCGTCCGGTATCATTGATAGGTTCTCATAGTAGTATTCCCGGGTCAGCCTGGTCCGAGACAGTGCCTTCCCATCGAACCTGATTTTCCTCAGCTCGGCCATGTACTTCACCGTTCGCATGAGAGCCTCCTCGGAGAGCCCTTGGTATGGCGCCGCCTTCCTAACTTCTGTGAAGAGCCTGTCTGCATCCATCGCCTCGAAGTCCATTAGGTAGCCCGCAATCTGGTGGGCCAGGACGTCAAGGGAGTTCGCGAAGGGCCTCGTGGGCTCTATTCTCCCCTTGGCCGCTGAATCGACGCTCGCGGAGGATTCGAGCACGTCATCGGCCGAGACGGTGACAAGAACCCCCTTCGACACCTTCCCGAGGGTGTGTCCGCTCCTCCCTACTCTCTGCACCAGGCTCGTGACCTGCCGCGGCGACATGTACTGGACGACCAGGTCGACGGAGCCGACATCGATTCCAAGCTCAAGGGTGCTAGTGCAGACAAGCGCCTTCAGCGCCCCCGTCTTGAAAGCGTGCTCCACCCTTTCCCTCTCCTCTCTCGGGAGGGAACCATGGTGGACTCCCACGTCCTTCCTTAGCCTCGCCAGCTTCTCTCCGAGCATCTCCGCCACTGTCCTGCTGTTGACGAAGATCAGAGTCGACGTGTGGCTTTCGATGAGGGAGTTGATTCTCGAAAGGCGGGCGGCCAGATCTGGGGCCGAATAGGTCTCTTTCGCGGCGGCCTGGCTTGAAGGGTCGGGAACCGGGTACTCGATGGCATAGGCGAACTCCTTGGGGGTTTCCACTCTCACGATGGTGTACTGCCTGTCGCCAAAGAGGAAACGGGCGGCCACCTCCGGGGTCCCCACAGTTGCTGAGAGAGCAACCAGCTGAAACTGAGGGGCCACCTTCCTTAGCCTCTCCAATCCGACGCAGAGCTGGACCCCCCTCTTGCTCTCCACAAGGTTGTGGAGCTCGTCGACAACGACTGCCTTCAGGTGCGACAGATGCTCCCTCATCCTCCTTCCGGGGAGAACGGCCTGGAGTGTCTCTGGAGTCGTCACGAGCACGTCGGGGGGATGGGCGGACTGCTTCGCCCTCTGGGCCTGTGGGGTGTCGCCATGCCTGATGTCGACGTTCAGCCCCAGCTTGGCGCACCAGACCTGTAGCCGCTTGAGCATGTCCCTGTTTAGGGCACGCATGGGGGTGATGTACAGCAGAGATATCCCCTCGCCATGTCCTTCAGAAACAAGCCTGCTGAGCAGCGGGAGAAGCGCAGCCTCCGTCTTCCCTGAGCCTGTGGGCGCCACCACTAGCACGTTTTCCCCCCTCGAGACCAGGGGCCAGGCCCTGACCTGGGGTGGAGTCGGTTCCTTGATTCCCGTCTCAACCAAGAACCCCCTGACGGCTGGAGCAAGGGAGTCGAACGAGCCCTGGGCGGACAAACTTGGAAGTGGCCCCCTTCCGCGGATTTAAGCCCTCGGAGGAGGGGGGCCCGCGAAAGTGTTTTTGGGCCAGAAAGTCAGCAAGGTCTAAAAACGCCCCGCACCCGCGCGGCCTCGGAGTTTGTCGCGGAGTACCGGAGAGGTCTCAGAGGAGAGGCCCGTCCATCTAACCACCGTAAATGAAATCATCCTAGAGAACTTCATGAGCTACGAATACGCAAGAATCCCCCTCCGAGAGGGTCTCAACCTGATCGTCGGCCCCAACGGGGCGGGCAAGTCGTCCGTCCTCCTGGCCATATCCGTTGCTTTCGGCCAGGCATACACAGAACGCTCCAGGAAACTCTCCGACTTGATCCGAAGGGGGAAGGACATCGCCCGTGTCTCCCTCGTGTTCGACAATTCTCCCAAAGGGGGAAGGCGCCCAATCCCCTACTCGAAGTCTGACACCTTCATGCTAAGCAGATACCTGAGGAGGGACGGATCCTACTGGTTCGAGGCAGACTACAAGGAGATAGACAAGAGCGAGGTGGTGAGGCTCCTCCGGGAGTTTGGCATTAACCCCGACAACCTCCTCATCATAATGCACCAGGGGATGATAGAGGAGCTAGGAGCCGTCAGTCCCCAGGAAAGGCTGAAGATGGTGGAGGAGGCGGTTGGATTCTCGGAGTACAGGCAGAAGATCCTCCTGGCGGAACAGGAGCTCAGCGGCCTTATCGGCGAAGAGAGTTCCCTTCTCCAGCTCATAGACAATGCCAATCAGGCCCTCGAATACTGGAAGCAGGTCTACGATCGCTATCAGGAGAAGAGGAGGCTCATCGAGCACAGAGACCTTCTCGTGAAGGAACAGCTCTGGAGCACCGAGGCGAAGCTCACGAAGGCGCTGCAGGGGGCCGAGGAGAAGATCATGGCGAAGACACGGACCCTCGAGGACCTGAAGTCTCAGCAGGCGGAGGTCTCCTCGGACGCCGAAGAGTCTCACCAGGCGCTGCTTGACAAGCAGGTGGAGCTTCGGAAGCTGTACTACGCCCTTGTCAGGGCCGAGTCCGAGAAGGCGAAAGACGAGTCGGCCAAGAACGCCTACCGCTCGATGAAGGATGACGTCGCAGGGCTTGCGACCTCCATCGACGAGCTCCTCGAAGGCGGAGGGGACAAGAAAGTCAGGCGTCTGAAGGAACTGATGACCTACATCCAGGGCAAAGGAGCCGCGGCCGAGGAGGACGCCCAGCGCAGGAAGGCGGAGCTTGACAGGGAGGTCTCGTCGTTGCAGCCAGAGATCACTCGGACGGAGGAGCTGATCAAGAGGACGATGGAAAGCTATGTTTCATTCAGGGTGAAGGCAGAGGTCCTGACGTACAGGATCAGGGTGACCGAGTCCGACGTTCGGGAGCTGGAGAGGAGCGCGAAGGAATACAGGGGGGAGCTCGACAAGATAGCCCCAGAACTCGAAAGGGCAGGCCCGAGAATGGAGACCCTCAGGCAACCCTACGAAGTGTCTGAAGAGCTGAAACTTGTGTCTGCCCACATCCAGAAGATGCAGGACGTCCCGGACGACGCGGAGAAGATATACAACGACTACTCAGGCAACATCGAAGAGCTGAAGGTGAAGCTCGCCCAGTTGCAGGAAAACAAGAAGTCGATGCTTGGGGAGCTCAGCACTCGGAAGAGCGTCTGGAAGAAGGCGATGGAGGACCTCATAGAGTCGGTAGACCCAGCATACCAGGCGGTGCTCTCCGCCGCGGATGCAACCGGCTTCATCAAGTTCGAGGAGGCGGATATCATTGAAGACGCCGGCCTCGACCTCTACGTTGGCTTCCGTGGGGGTGCTCCAACCACCCTAGATCCGTTCACGCAGAGCGGAGGAGAGAGATCGGTAGCTCTGATGGCATTCATCCTATCACTTCAGGCGAGAATCGTCTCTCCCCTTAGAGCCATGGACGAATTTGACATCCACATGGACCCCAGAAACAGGGAGGCGATGTTCAAGATGATACTCTCCCAGATGAAGCAGAGAGAGGCGTCGCAGTACATCGTCATCACTCCGTCTATCCTCACGGTATTCGACAAGACCGCACACGTCATAACCGTCCAGGCGGTGCACGGGCCGTCCGAAGTGAAGGAGCTGAAGTAGGCTGGAGCAGACGAAGCTCGACGACTACCTGCGCGTGATTGAGCTCTGCAGAGACGTTGAGTCGAGCAGCGCAAACCCATTCGACGTCGACATCAGGGAGAAAATCCTCATACTCAAACAGAGGCTCCCTGAGCTGAAGCTGCTGGACGAGCTGCTGGTGGACGCCGAGGCAATGTTAGAACTCTCTCAGATAGTAAAGCTCCAGGACGAGTGGCTGAAGACCAGGGCGTCCTCGCTCTACATCGACCCGCTCCTCATACAGCTGAAGGTGAAACTCCTCGCAAAGGAGGTGCTGTCCGAGGCTTTCGTTAAGAGCTGGCATCCCATAGCCCAGGTGGACCAGCTATCCCCCCGGGGCCTCGAGAGGGCGTTCGTCTACTGGCGCGACCTGGTGCCGATCTCCGAACGCTTCAAGGACCAGTTCGGGACCTACGGAATACGCCCTGGACTGGTCGACTATTCCGACCTCGTCAGCATGGGCGTTTTCACCCGGGAGCAGTTCGAGACAAGCCTCACCCAGCTCTATAACGAACTCCTCGAGCAGTCCAAAGGGGAGTGGGTGGACTACAGGCAGTTCATAGGGGATGATGCTTTCGAGACAAAGGTTAGGAGGGCCTACCTGTTGGCTTTCCTCATCAGCGAAGGACGTGTCATGCTGAAAACCGAGCCACTCTCAGGCAAGATTTGGACGACTGCGCTTACGGAGAGAGCGAAGGGTCTCCCAAAGTCAATGGCCATTTCGATTACAGGTGAAGAGTGACGGAGGCAGAATCCGGGGACAGAGCTCTTCTGGAGAGGAAGGTGCGGCGGGCATTCCAGGTGCTCGTCCTCCAGCGAGGGAGAAACCCAGGAGTCAAGGGTTGGGAGATGAAGCGGCACCTCGGGCGAGACTACCGCAAGATCCTCGAGGTACTCTCTGAGGATGTCTCACCCATGGGCCTGGAAGTCTTCGAGGTGAAAGGGGCAGACGGAACGGACGATTCTTCCCGGTTCCTCCTCAGGTTCAGAGAGCCTCCGACTGTAAGCGAGGCGGAGACTTCGGGGATCAGGATTGACGACCTTGCGGTCCTCGCCGCGACCATAGCTTTCGTGAATTCCAAGAGCGGGAGGGTGGCCAGGCGCGAGGTGGAGCAGTTCCTCAGGGAGAAGTTTCCTAGGTGGCGCATCGACTACTCCTTGGACCGTTACGTGAAGCGGGGGTACCTGGAGCAGGACGACAGAGGGATGCTGCACATAGGCTGGCGGACCCACGCGGAGGTTGACGAGAAGACCCTGATGACCCTTATACTCTCTAGGGCTCAGGAAGCAGCGAAGAAGTAGCGCCTGCGGAGCGCCTCCCTCTCCCCTTCGATTATCAGCTCAACCACGTCCCTTCCCTCCTTGCGCATCTTCGCCGCGAGGGCCGTCGCTTCTGCCAGACGCACACCCCTCCCCGCCAGCAGCATGTCCGCAGCATGACCGTACTCTTTCCTTAGCTCTGCTGACTTCTTCAGGCCCTCGACTACCTTCAGTTTGGCGCCTCGCATGTCCGCCCTGCTCCTCGCTTTCATCGCGAGAGAGAACACGTTCTCGTATGAATCGGTGGACAGCCCGAGGGCAGGTTTCCCGCAGACCGGGCATTTCTCAAACCCCTCGAGGTCCCCCACCTTCCTGAGCTCTAGGAAGTTCCAGCAATTGGTGCACACAGCCGCCAAGAACGTGTCGTTGATTCTCGCCCTCGTGGATTGCTTCAGTAGCGCTCTGAGCCTCTCGGGGGAGACTATCTCTCCTCTCCTGCTGATTTCCTCCACCCCTATCCTCGCTATGGGGGTTAGCCCTTCGTAATCCACTAGCTTCACCTCGATGGCCCCTGTGTGAATCTTCTCGACCACCTCCATGGCGTCGGGAAGGTCGAAATCGTCATGGAATATCATGCTCATCGCCTCCTCGTAGACGGGGGTATCCCTGAGCGCTTCGATTATCCCAGAAATTGAAACGCTGGCGTAATCGGCGTCCTTTGCGATCGCCCCGCACTTCTTTCCCGCATGTATCAACCTGCGCTTGAATATCCCGCTTCTCTCAACAGCCTTCTCTGTCGCTGCCCTGAGATCAAGCGCGTGGAGCTCTTCAATGACAGCGAGCACTGACTCGGGGGAGACCTCCGCCTCGATCACGATCCTGTACGGGTCCTGATGAACCGCCACCGACTGGCCAATCCGTTCTGAAACCATGTAGCCAATCACCCTTGCCAGGAGCCTGTTCACCCTGTGCCCGAAAGCAGCCTGGATGATGAGGTACCTGTCCCACTTCTCGATTGTAACGAGTCTCTCAGACGGAATGGGGAGCCTTGCCGCATGTTGCTCCTCCACCTCTTTGAGCGCGTCGATGAGCGCGTCACGCGGCACAGGATACGTCCTGGAGAGCTCGTCCAGGAACACCTGCTCAGTTCCCTTCTCAAGGTTCTCAGAGTACCTTCTCCGGATTGCGCCCACCTCCCCCGCCACTTCCCGCGGGACCGGTATCTCATCTCCGACCCAGTTGGGGACGGCGCCCGTGGGGTCCTCTTCCGCCTTGACGTAGACCTTATTCCCGTAGATCTGGTCTATCTTCCAGCACCTTCCCGCCTCCACGAACTTCACCCCAACCTCGCCGTACTCCGACACGAACGCCTCATCGAGCGTGCCAACGAAGTTGTCCCCTTCTATCACCAGATACTGCTTCTCGTCGGGGATCATGGACAGGTTGTCGAAATAGTAAGAGAACAGGGGCTTGACGTCCCTGGCCCGGAAGACCTTCCCGTCCGACTCGCTATAGTAGGCCAGCCGAGGGTACCGCTCCCTCATGTACGTAAGGACCTTCTTCAGCTTCTCAGGCTCGAGGTCTGCGTAGGCGTAGCTTCTCTTCAGCAGTGCCATTATGTCGTCGAAGTTCCAGTTGCTCTGCTCGATTAGAAGACCCGCTACTTGGTGGATGGCAACATCGTAGGGCGAAAATACGGGTTCCAGCGGCTCGAGCTCCCCCATCACGGACTTCCTGCAAAGGACGGCCGCCTCCAGAATGTCGTCGGAGTCTTGGGTGATGACGAGACCGTTTGAGACCTCCCCCACCCTATGCCCGCTCCGCCCCACCCTCTGAATGAGTCTCGTCACCTGTCTGGGAGAGTTGTACTGCACGACGTACTCCAGGAAGCCGATGTCAATCCCAAGCTCCAGGCTACTTGTACAAATGACGCCCAGTAGCTTCCCATCCTTCAGGTTCCTCTCCACCGCCTCCCTCGTCGCCTTGGAAAGGGAGCTGTGATGCACCCCCACAGGGAAGTCGGGGTCCCAGACCCTGAACCTACTCGACAGAGCTTCTGCCTCGGTCCGCGTGTTTGTGAAGATCAGCACCGACCTGTATTTCTCAACGAGTTCCCTTATCGTCCTGAGCCGAGCGACTACTTCTGGGTACGAGTAAATCGACTCGGCGAGTATCCTGTCGTCTCCAGTGGCTCTCGGGGCGACCACCTTCAGCGAAAGGCTCTTCTCGACCGGAACCCTCACCACCTCGCACTCCCTCCCACTTCCCACGAGAAATTGTGCCACCCTTTCGGGCGATCCGACAGTAGCCGAGAGCCCCACTATCTGGAACTCCTTTTCCGCCACGTCCCTTAGCCTTTCCAGACCGACGCTGAGCTGGCTTCCCCTCTTGTCCTCGGAGAGCTCGTGTACTTCGTCGACGACGACCCATCTCAGCTTCGCGAGGTTCTGCCTTATCCGCCTCCCAACAAGGAGGATCTGAAGAGTCTCCGGCGTGGTGATCAGTATGTCTGGCGGGGCGAAGCTCATGTTCGTCCTTTCTGCCTGAGAGCTGTCACCATGCCTCACTCCCAGCCTGATGTCGAAGCGCTTGCACCACCACTGCATCCTGTCCAGCATGTCCCTGTTGAGCGCCCTGAGGGGCGTGATGTAGAGCAGCTTGGTCCCCTTCTCCCTTGATTCCCCCTCCCGGACCATGGCGTCGAGGATCGGGAGGAGCGCAGCTTCGGTCTTGCCGGTCCCTGTGGGCGCCATCAGGAGGGCGTTCTTTCCCGCCCTTACAATGGGGACGAGCTTCTCCTGTGGGTCTGTGGGTGAATTGAAGCCACGCTCTTTTAGCGCGGCGAGTAGTGGTGGGGACAGCAGCTGGAACGCGTCCTGCCCCGTCATGAGCCATCACTCCCTCGGCCTGCTCTGAATTTGCCCAAGAAGAAGAGAATCTCCCCATTCGCCACCAATAAGTTTGCCCCTTGGGAGAAAGGCCTGGAGTGACCCAGCAGGAAGTCCAAACGGACGGCTATGGAAATCGGCTTAAATAGCGGGTTATAACATACGTTATGGAAGACAATTGTCTCGCCTGATTAGCCCGTATGAGATAGTCGCGAAGTCTGCGCTCCCGGCGCTCAGGGCGATGGTGGCGAAAAGGTTGCAGGAGGAGTATCACCTTACCCAGCAGCAGGTTGCAAGGCGTCTCGGCGTCACCCAGGCCTCCATCAGCAACTATGCCCGCAGGACCAGGGGGATGATGGTGAACTTGGAGAGCGACGACATCGTGGTCAAGGCAGCCGACCGGATAGCGAAGGAGCTCTCATCTGAGAATCCTGACAACCGGGAGGCCCTGAGGTCCATGACCGAGGTCCTGGACTACATCCGCTTCAACCGGCTGATGTGCACCCTGCATGGTGACTTGGAACCTGGTTTCCCCACGGAAGGATGCTACGCCTGTGAAGGCAACTTCACCGGCAAGGATTTTGACAAGCTGAAAGTGATAGTCGGCAGCTAGTCTTGCCAGCCGAGCCAAATCCTGCATTGAAAGCCGCGCAGGGTGGAGTCAGTCTTATATGGCCGCGAAAATGGAAAACGTCGATTGACCGAAGCTGATTTCATGAAGGGCTCCGGGTCGGATGCCCTTCCCCGGGTCTTCAGCGAAGCCGACTTCAAGTTCACAAAACCCGAGGACGTCCTGTACCAGAGGCTCACCCCCGACGGGACCCTCAGGGGCAAGGACCCCAACCTCCCCCCGGATGCGCTCAAGAGGTTCTACGAGCAACTCGTCTTCGGCAGGCTCTTCGACGAGAAGGCAAGCAACCTTTCTACCCTCAGAGAAATCGGCACCTACGCTCCCGGCAAGGGACAGGAAGGGTGCCAGGTCGGCGCTGCGAACGCCCTGGAAAAGGGAGACTGGTACGTCCCCATGTACAGAGATTCTGCGGGGATGATGGCTTTCGGGATGCCACCGAAGAACCTGTTGCTCTACTGGGGAGGGGACGAGAGGGGGATGCATATCCCCGCGGACCTCAACATGCTCCCCATCGCGGTCCCTGTGGCCACTCAGCTTCCCCACGCCGTGGGCCTGGCTATGGCCAAGCGCATGCAGGGGGAAAAGTCGGTCGCATTTGCTGTCACCGGGGATGGTGGCACGTCCAAGGCAGACTTCCACGAGTCTCTGAACTTCGCGGGCGTCAACGGGCTCCCTGTGGTCTTCGGCGTAGAGAACAACCAGTGGGCAATCTCCGTCAGGAGGAGCAACCAGACAGCTTCGAAAACGATTGCCCAGAAGGCCGTGGCATACGGCTTTGAGGGGATCCTTGTCGATGGTAACGACGTCATCGCCTCCTACGAGGTGACGAAGTACGCCGTGGAGAAGGCAAGGCGGGGGGGCGGCCCCACGTTAATCGAATACTCGACCTACAGGCTTGGCCCTCACACGACCGCCGAACTCGTCTCGAATAAGCTGAAGGCACCCGACGAGGTCGCCGAATGGGAGAAGCGCAGCCCTATCATACGGTTCGAAAAGTATCTCAGGTCCAGGGGGCTCCTCGACGATAGGTCCAAGGAAGCGGTTGCTGCCGGGGCCCAAAAACGGATGGACGAGGCAGTCGCCGCCTACAGAGCCACCCCGGCCCCCGACCCCGCAACCATGTTCGAGTACACCTATGCGTCCCCTACGGCGGCGCTGGTTGAACAGAGACTAGAGGCGTTCGGGGGGAAGCCGGCGCACACAACCGAAACAGCGGAGCCTACTCCTGCAGGCGGAAAGCCCGGCGTGAACATCAGGAATGCGGTCAACTTGGCCCTTCGTGAAGGGATGTCCCGTGACAAGAGGGTCGTCGTTTTCGGTGAGGACGTCGGAAAGAACGGCGGGGTCTTCCAAGTCACCAGGGGGCTCCAGGACGAGTTCGGGCCGGACCGCGTCTTCGACACTCCGTTGGCGGAGCTCAGCATTGGCGGCCTATTCGTGGGCCTTTCGCTCGGCGGAATGATTCCTGTGGCAGAGTTCCAGTTCGACAGCTTCTCGGTCCCCGCCTTCGACCAGATTTTCGGACACGCGGCGCGGATGAGAAACAGGACCAGGGGGAGGTATACCCCCAGGGGAGTGATTCGGTTCCCCTACGGCGCAGGAATCAGAGCTCCAGAGCTGCACTCGGAATCTCCTGAGGCGTACTTCTCACACACGCCCGGCCTGAAAGTTGTCATTCCGTCCAATGCCTACGACGCGAAGGGGCTCCTGTCTTCGGCGCTCATTCAGCCTGACCCAATCATCTTCATGGAGCCGAAGAAAATCTACGACTCGCCCAAGATGGAGGTGCCAGAACAGGAGTACCTGATCCCCATAGGCAAGGCAAGGATCGCAAGGGAGGGGACAGACGTCACCATCGTGTCTTACGGGGCAATGATGGTCCCGACTCTCCAGGCGGCCGAAGCCCTGCAGGCAGAGAGCTCGATTTCAGCCGAAGTGGTCGACCTCAGGACCATCTCCCCCATTGATTACGCGACCGTGCTCGATTCTGTCCGGAAAACAGGGCGGCTGGTCATTGTCCACGAGGCACCCAGGAATGTGGGCGTAGGAGCGGAGATAGCAGCCACCACAGCAGACAAAGCTCTCGACTCGCTGAAGGCGCCGATAAAGAGGGTGACCGGTTTCGACACGGAGGTCCCTCTTGCGAGACTCGAGGATTACTACGTCCCAAACAAGGTGAGAATAGCGAAAGCAGTTGTGGATCTGGTCAACTACTGAGAGGAGCGGAAAACACTAAAAGGACACCCAGTCAATATCATCTCTATCCAAACTATGACCTACGAGCTCAAGCTTCCAGACATTGGAGAAGGCGTGGCCGAGGGTGAGATTCTGAAGTGGATGGCCAAAGTCGGTGACCAGATCAAGGAAGACCAGCCGCTCGTGGAAGTGATGACTGACAAGGTGAATGTCCAGATACCCGCTCCGAGGACTGGGAAGGTGCTCCAGATTCTCGCGAAAGAAGGTGACGTAGCAAAGGTCGGCCAGACCATAATGATCATAGACGATGGAAGCGGGGGCGCCCAGCCAGCTGCTGGACCTAGCGCCTCCGAGCCTGTCCAGCCCGCCGTGCCACCTCCTCTCCATCAGCCTGCGCCTTCCCAATCGGTCCTCGCCACCCCTGCGACGCGCAGGCTCGCGAGGGAGCTGGGGGTTGACATCTCTCTCATGAAGGGGTCAGGGGCCCAGGGGAGAATCACGGACGATGACGTCAAGCGCTTCGCCTCTGGCTCCCCCACGACGCCGTCAATAGTAGCCGTTCAGGCTCCCCGCCCCCCCGCCGTGGGCGCCGGTCCTAGAGAGGAGCTGGTCCCCCTCAGGGGCGTCAGGAAGGTGATTTCCGAGAGGATGCTGAAGTCGCTTCAGACGACTGCCCAGGTCACTCACGTGGACGAGGCCGACATGACAGAGCTCGTCCTGTTGCGGGAGGCGTTCAAAGGGAGCGCTGAGAAGAGAGGGGTCCACCTCACCTTCATCCCCTTCATCATCAAGGCTCTGGTCCCTGCCCTGAAGGAGTTCCCCTACGTCAACTCGTCGCTCGACGAGCAGTCCGGGAACATCGTCCTGAAGAAATACTACAACATCGGCATAGCCACTGACACTGAGCAGGGGCTAGTGGTCCCTGTGGTGAGGGACGTCGACAGGAAGGACATCTTCGAGCTTGCCGGAGAGATAGAGACCCTTGCCGACAAGGCACGGAAGGCCCAGCTGACCCTCGATGAGGTCAGAGGGGGGACGTTCACGATCACGAATGTAGGAGCCATTGGTGGCCTCTTCGCCACCCCCATAGTGAATACCCCCGAGGTCGCCATCCTTGGCCTGCACAAGATAGCCAAGAGGCCCGTAGTCCGTGACGGCAAGGTCGAAAAAAGAGACACCACTTACTTCTCTCTCAGCTTCGACCACCGCGTGGTCGATGGTGCCTACGCTGCCAGGTTCACATCTCGTGTCATAGAGACGGTCCAAGACACAAGGAAGCTTCTCTCTGAAGTGCTGTAGCCCCCTGTGCTCAGCAATGTTTAAGCCGTTAAACCAAGGCGAGCCCGTGTCCCCACCATGATTGAAGCTGACGTCGCCATAATCGGCGGAGGGCCAGGGGGATACGTCTGCGGCATAAGGGCCGCCCAACTGGGCCTGAAGACAGTGGTGATCGAAGCCGACAGACTGGGCGGGGAGTGCGTCAACTACGGGTGCATCCCGTCGAAGTCCCTAATCACCGTGTCCAAACTCGCAGAAAAGGTGAAGGAAGCGGAGAAGTACGGCCTGAAGGCGTCCGGCGTATCGGTCGATTTCGTCCAGCTCCAGAAATGGAAGGGAGAAGTGATCTCCCGCTTGGTCGACGGCATCGAGCTGCTCCTGAAGGGATACCACGCAACGATATTGAAGGGAGAAGCGGAAGTGGTGTCCAAGGGCAGAGTCATCGTCACACTGGACCAGGGTAGAGAGGAGATTTCATGCAAGAACCTCGTCCTGGCAACGGGGACAAGGACGTCCAGCGTTCCCGGACTGGAGTTCGACGGCGACCTTGTGATCGGCTCCAGAGAAGGACTCGACATGAGGAGCGCTCCTGGGCGCCTAATGGTCGTGGGGGGCGGAGCAATCGGCCTTGAGTTCGCTTCGATGTTCCAGAAGCTAGGGAGTGCCATAACAATCGTCGAGATAATGGAACAGCTTCTCCCGGGCACCGACCAGGACCTCGTCCGAGTTGTTCATCGTAAGCTCGAAGCTCATGGCGCCAAGATCTATCTGAAGTCCAAGGTCCTGAGGGTTGACAAGAAGGGCTCGGAGGCCGCTGTAGAGGTCGAGACGCCGGACGGGAAGATTATAGTTGAAGTGGACAAGATTCTGGTGAGCGTCGGCCGTAAGCCCAGAACGGAGAAGCTGAACCTCCCCGCCCTTGGAGTCCAGACCGACACTCGTGGGTACATCACGACTGACAGCAGGATGCAGACCAGCGTTCCGGGCGTCTACGCCATAGGTGATGTGAGGGGGCCCCCTCTTCTCGCCCATAAGGCCTCAAAGGAGGGAATAGTCGCCGCCGAGGTCATAGCGGGGCTGCCGTCTGCGGCCGATTGGAAGGCAATCCCCGATGCCGTCTTCTGTGATCCGGAAGTGGCGAGTGTAGGGCTGACCGAGGCGAGAGCCGCCGAAGCAGGATACAAGGTGAAGAGGAGCAGGTTCCAGTTCGCGGCCCTCGGAAGGGCACTGACTGCCGGCGAACCAGAGGGTTTTGTCAAGGTAATTTCCAACGAAGAAAACGGTCTGGTCCTGGGTGTCCAAATCGTGGGTCCCGAGGCCTCTGACCTCATTAGTGAGGTGGCCCTGGCGATAGAAATGGGTGCGACCGTGGACGACATCGCCCTCACCATTCATCCTCATCCCACTTTCCCTGAGGCGATCATGGAGGCAGCCGAATCATCGGCCGGAAGACCGATACACCAGCTAAGGTCATGAACGGGTATCTCCTCGATTTCGGAAGAATGGAGTACGGAAAGGCCCTCAGACTCCAGAAGGAACTGGCGGCAATGAGGGCGAAGGGAGAGATTCCGGATACTCTGATTCTGGTCGAGCACGACCACGTCATAACGCTCGGCCGGAAGACAACCCCCGCCAACTTCAAACCTCAGGACATTCCTGTGTTCGAGGTCGAGCGCGGGGGGGACGCCACCTATCACGGCCCTGGCCAGCTGGTCGGGTACCCGATAGTCCTGCTAACCGACCACGACGTCCGGCGTCACGTTCGGAACATGGAGGAATCCATCATGCGGACAGGGCGTGCCTTCGGAATCGAGGGGGAGAGGCTCGAGGGGCACCCTGGAATCTGGGCAGGCGGGAAAAAGCTCGCGTCCATCGGGGTCGCCGTGACCGATTGGGTGACGTATCATGGCTTCGCCCTGAACATCAACACCGACCTTTCCTATTTCGAGCACATCCGCCCCTGCGGCCTCGACCCATCGACGATGACCTCCATGCAGAAGATCAAGGGCGAACCTCTCCCATTCGACGGAGTGAAGGCGAAGTTCGCACGGGAGTACTCTGCAGTCACGGGGCTGACCCTGTCTCATCAGCATCTCTTGACCTCTGATTAGGCGACAAGGATTTAGCCCCCGTCGGGCCGGAGCCTACCATGCCCAAGAAGAGGACGCCCTCTGTTGCGAAGAAGCCGGTCAAGAAGATTACTTATGTGACATTGTTCGCAGATGAGAGTCTCGACCCGAAGTTCGACGAAGCCCTGAAGAGGTTCGAACCGAAACTCGGTCGAACCTATCCGATGTACATCGGCGGGAAGGAGGTGTACTCCGACGCAGGCCAGTTTGAGCACCGGAGTCCCATCGACACGTCCATAGTCGTCGGGAAGTTCCAGGTGGGCACCCGCGAACATGCCAGACAGGCCATCGACGCCGCAAAGGAGGGGTTCGAGGTCTGGAGCGCGAAGACCTGGTTGGAGCGGGTGAGAGTTCTTGACAGGTATGCAAAACTGATCGATGAAAGGAAGTTTGACATCGCCGTCGCCATCACCTACGAGGTGGGCAAGAACAGGCTGGAGGCGCTCGCCGAGTGCTGGGAAGCCATCGACGCCGTCAAGTACTACTCCGGCGTTATGCGAAAGGAGAAGGGGTACGCCATCCGGATGGGTCCCGGAGGCCCAGGGGAGCACAATCTCGACGTGCTGAAGCCCCACGGCGTCTGGCCAGTGATCTCTCCGTTCAACTTCCCGTTCATGCTCGCCAACGGGATGGCAATGGGGGCCCTGATAACCGGGAACTCCGTCATCCTGAAGCCAACGAGCGAGGCTCCATTGACAGGATACATGCTCTACAAGCTGTATGCGGACGCGGGAGTGCCAGCTGGCGCAGTCAACTTCGTAACAGGACCGGGTTCCAACTTCGAGGATGAGTTTGTCACTAACCCAGACGTATCGGGATTGGCTTTCACCGGGTCCAAGGACGTGGGAATGCGCCTCTTCCGGAGGTTCCACACAGAGCAGGCCTACCCCAAGCCGATTCTTCTCGAGATGGGGAGCAAGAATCCGACCATAGTGACCGCGAAGGCGGACATCCCCAAGGCGGTAGAGGGGACCGTGCGCGCCGCCTTCGGTTATGGTGGGCAGAAGTGCAGCGCGACCTCCAGGGTCTACGTCCAGAACCAGGTCAAGGACAGGTTCCTCGCGGCCCTCGGGGAAAGGATTGCGAAGATCTCGGTCGGAGACCCCAGGGCCAAGGGGACGTTCATGGGCCCCCTGATCAACCAGAAGGCAGTGGAAACGTTCCAGTCTGCGGTTGCGACTGCAAAGCAGTCCGGAGCGCGCCTCATTGCCGGTGGGAATGTCATCAAGGATGCCACCATGAAGAACGGTTTCTACGTGGCCCCCACAGTGGTCGCCGACCTGCCTGAGGACAACAGCCTAGTGAAGCAGGAGCTCTTCGTCCCCTTCGTCGTCGTCAACGGCTGCGCCACGGTGGAGGAAGCGATTGACAGGTCGAACGCGACGGAGTACGGCCTTACCGCAGGCATCTTCACCGAGGACAAGAAGGAGCAGGAGAAGTTCTTCGACGGCATCAAGTTCGGCGTCACCTACTCTAACAGGAGCGGGGGCTCCACCACGGGAGCCTGGCCGGGTGCCCAGTCATTCACTGGCTGGAAGGCAAGCGGAGTGACTGGAAAGGGCGTGGGGAGCCCGTACTACCTGCTGAACTTCCTCAGGGACCAGTCGCAGACCCGAGTAGAATAGTCGAGAAGTGGGCACTTCCGGACTGGAGGCAGCCGGCTACTTCAGCGGGACGTAGAGGCTGGAGCGGCTGGCGCCGATCCCAGGGGTGCCGTGCACCACCTTCTTGTTGGTGATGACGTACTCACCCAGGTACCTTCCTATCATCTCCGGCTTCACCTCGAGAGGGACGAACTCCCGCCCATTGTGGACAGAGATGGTGAGCCCGACCATCGTGGGCAGGACTATCATGTCCCGGGCATGGGTCTTGATTTCCCCCTGCAGCCTTCCGTCCTTCATGGCCCGGGCATCCTCGAGGAGCTTCCTCTTCTCCTCCGACACCCCCCTATTGAGGGAGCGTCTTGCCCTAGACGGAAGGAGTTCCAGCAGCGCCTCGGTGGACATGGAATTGAGCTCTTCGAGGCTCTTCCCTCTGTACCTAAACTCCTTTGGCATCTACTTCGAGACCTCCGCGCTGGACCTGGCCAATCTCTTTCTTCCCGTCTTCCTCGGCGCTATTAACCCTACTTTCCTCCCAGGAGGTGCATTCCTCGAGGTACTGGTTGACTTCCCAGGGTGCTGGTGCCTGCCGCCACCGAACGGGTGGTAGACGACCGCCATTGCAATGCCTCTCATCCTCGGGTAGACGCGCCCCGCCGCCCGCATGGCGTGGTGCCTCGCCCCCGCCGTCAGGAATGGCTTTTCCCTCCTCCCCCCTCCTGCGACCTCCCCCAGGGTAGCCATGCACCTATCGCTCACCAGGATGTTCTTCCCCGACGGGAGCTTGATTATCGCCCGGCCGTTCGCCTTCGAAAAGAGCATGGCCGAAGTCCCCGATGCCCTGACGAGCCTCCCTCCGTCCCCTGGCCTCAGTTCTATGTTGCAGATCCGAGTCCCTTCCGGCATGCTTGAGAGGGGCATCGCGTTCCCCTCGCGGAGCTGCGCTGAGGGCCCCATGCTGACCTGTTGCCCCACCGCCATGCCGGCAACCGCGGGGACGTAGGTGTACCTGTCCCCCTCGAGCCTGAGCTGAGCTAGCGGAGCGCTCCTCCCCCTCTCGTCCAAGATGGCAGAAACGGTCGCGGCGCCGGTAGATGCTCCGACAATCTTGGGGTACCTCACGGGGGCTATCTTCCCCCGGCTTGGCGCCCTGAACTGTATCCCTGCCTTGCCGCGCCTGCGCTGAAGGATTCTCTTGCCCATGATCTACACCAGCCCCAGCTTCGTAGCCAGTTCGGCAGCCTTCCCCACTTCAGATAGACGGACAAAAGCCTTCTTCCCCCTGACGGTCCTCGAGGTATTCACAGTGTCCACCTTGACCTCATAGAGAGCCTCCACAGCGTTTGCAATCTGGGTCTTGGAAACCCTGTCGTCGACGATGAAGCAGAGCTTGTTCTCCCTCTCGATCTGGTCGAACGTCCTTTCGGTGACGTAGGGCCTCTTCAGAATCTTCTGTGCGTCTTCGAGCCTCACGCTACGACGCTACCCCCTTCGTTCTTGCTTCGAGGGCGCTGAGGGCTGACTCCGTCCAGATGGTGAGCCTGCCTGGGACTCCCCCGGGTGCCAGGTCTAGGACGCTCACGTCCTGCACACGAGTAACCTCTACGCCCGGTATCCCTCCCGCAGCCTTCCCCACGCCCCTGTCATTCGTTACCACGATCAAAGGTCCTGCTGCGCTCTTGTACGCCCTCCCTCTCAGTCGTCTCTTGCCGGAGTTCCGCTTGGTGCGGCTGTCAACCCTTTCAAGCTCCGCCTTCAGGTCCACCTTCTCCAGGAACGAGACCAGCTCCGAGGTCTTCTCGACTGTTTCGATGTCGTCGGCCACTATCATCGGCAGTGAGGGTTTCTTCACCCTGTGTCCGCGGGCTTTCACCGCATCGAGGTTCGCCGTATACGCGATTGCGGAATCTGTCGCAAGCCTCCTCTCCTTCTTGTTCACGCTGAAGTGAATCACCTTCTCGGACCTCGGGGGGTGCGGGAGCCTTCCCTTTACTACGCTCGCCACGCCGCCTGCCAAGCCTCCGCGGGGATACCGGTCCCCCTTCACTCTTGGAATCCTCGAGCGACCCGTGCCTGTTGGAGGGCTGTGTGTCTCGGCTGTCGTCCTTTCGCCCGCCATGGGGTCCCTCCCCTTGGGCTGGAACCCGTGAGATCCTACGAGCCAGAAGACCCGCTTTACGAGGTCCGCCCTGAGCTCCGTGGCGAAAACCTCAGGGACATCGACCTGACCTGCCGGCTTTCCGTTGAGCCCCACCACTTCGGCTTTCATGGCTAGCGTTTTCTCTCCATTGTGCTTACTTCTATCACCTGCGGGGGCGACTGATTCTTCACTACCCCCCTCTCCTTCATCCTCACCAGAACGAACCTGCGCGCCGGCCCCGGGACCGATCCCCTGATCACCGCGTATTCGCCAGCCACGTTGCCAAAGTGTTCGAAGCCGCCCGGTGGAGTGACCGGGTTTTCAGCCGCGTTCCCGACCAGCAGAATCCTCTTGCCGGTCTCAGTCCTCTGATGGAACCCCATCTGGCCTGCCCTCGCGACGGTGTACATTACAGCGGCGGGGTGCCAGGGGCCGATGACTGCTACCGCCCTCACACTCTTTCGGGACTTGTGCTGCTTCCGTTTCACTCCGAACCTGGTTATGGGGCCTTCGAACCCCTTCCCTTTTGTGATCCCGAGGACGTCCACGTACATTCCCGCCTTGAATACATCAGTGAATTTCACCTTCTTCCCAATCAAGCCTCGGACGAACTCGACCTGGCCCTTCAAGTCACCGCCCGAAACGCCAACCTCTAGGACAATCGGCTTCTTCTGCGACAGGCCCACGTCCCTGGGGATCGAAGAAACAATGGCGGCGACCCTGGTCGCTCTGTCAAGCGGGAGCTTCTCGCCGGCGGGCTGACTTGGCTGCTTGACGTCCGCTATCGCCTTGTCCTGCCCGTTCTCATGACTGTAGAGCCTCAGGCCCACGACCTGTGCGTCCGGGAGGGTGACAACGCTGGACAGGTTGAAGAGGGGCTTCCCGAAGTTTGGGGTCTTGGCCCTGTCGTCCACGGTTATGACGTGGGCTGTCCCTGCCTTGTAGCCGGGGAATCCGAGGAGAATCGGCTTCTCAGCCTGTACTTTGGGCCAGGTCCTTATCCTGGGGACGAGGCTTTTCGCTCGTCCTCTGGGGCTGTATGCAAGACTACCTCTACGGGGCGCGGAATACTTCCGATGACCCAACTCACGCTAAACCTTTCCGGTGGCCCGTTTTACAGTTCGCACTTAAGCTTTCTCGGCTATGAGGAGGCTCACGACCCCTAGGCTGACAAGAACCGCTTCCTCTGTCCTCACAGTCTCTACCCCCTGCTCGGGGAAAAAGTTCACCACGTAGTCGACCCTCCGAGGGAGGTCCGGCCCCACTATGTCGAACAGTCCCCTCGAAGGAGACCCAAAGATCATCTTCACACCCTCTGCCAGCCGCAGAGACGATCTCAGTCTGGCGAGCTCGTCCGCTACTGGGGTGCCGAGCCTCGAAGTCGCGACCTTGAGTCCGAAACGAGAGTCGGAGAGTACCTCTGCAACCGTCTTCGTCTCCACTTCATACCCCCAGTAGGGGCCTCCCCTTTCCTTGGGGATAACATCGGCTACCAGCGGCCTCAATGAAGTGACCCTCACCGTAACCCGCCTCCCCGGCGGGAACCTCTGTCTGAGCTTCGGCGCGACGTCAAGCCCGATGTCGACCGTCCCGTCGACGTTGACCACCCCTTCCCGGATCTCGCCGACCGAAAGCAAGTCGGAAGGAATCTTGGCCTTGTGCGAAGGGATGCGTAGCGGCGGGAGCATTCCTGCGTACCTGAGCTCCTCGTCCAGGGGGAACAGCCTCTTTCTCAGGTACTGGGGGGTTTCCAGATACTCCAAGACTCTGCGGATCGTCTTCTCCTCTCCTCGCGCCCTCGGGTCCTTGAACACTTCAACCACGCTGACCCCATAGATGGCGCAAGCCCTGGCGATGATGCCCAACTTCGCCGTCTTCTCGCGGAGGGACTCCTTGTCCTCGAGGAGCGTGTCAGGCAGCGAGACCGCGATCTTCCTTCCCAGCAACGCCAACGTCCCGCGCAGCGAAGTGCGTTTAATTCAGCTTTGTCCCCCCGCATTGACCGAATCGGTGCAACGCACATGAACGGGTCTTCGACGGGCATGGACCTATGAGCCAGGAGCCGGAGAAGAAGCGAACCGCCTGGATTTACTCTTCGTTCCCCATCTCCGTGGCCACGGGCCCCGTCGGGACCATTGTCCAGCTCTACCTAATCTACCTTAACGGCCAGGCCCTGGGGACAATCTACGGCAGCTTCGCCACCGCTGTCTACAACGGCGTCAGCATACCCGCGGCTCTGTTCTGGGGGGTGGCCACGGACAGGCTACACAAGAGGAAATCACTGGTGGCCCTCAGCTACGC
>OCOJ01057998.1_pt2 | contig 22408 bp, 22 predicted proteins | sample 1539251 | NCBI WGS metagenome assembly OCOJ01 (sample SAMN01911457, study PRJEB22624) | soil metagenome | biome: Soil | place: Malaysia | collected 2012-04-30 | depth RA_metagenome m | reverse complement strand
TATATTGGAATCTATTTTTCTGACCCATTCATGGCGGAACCCACCGGGCACGAACCTACGTCAGATTTGCATCGTAAACCCTTCGAATCCTGGCAACTCAACTCTTGTACGTGTGGGACCGGCTGAGCAGTACAAAAGAACGAGAAGCAACAGTAGTATTGACGTCATTAATTCCATAATGAGAGTTGGCCTGTTGCCGTATTCATGTGATTTGAACCCACATATGTGGACTCACATCCCACCCAGGGCCCGCCTTCCCACATGAAGTGAGCCTGTTTTCGCCGACCCGCCTAGGGCTTTGGACCCAAAAGGTCCCTACTCTGCCGAGAAGCCGCTTGACCCGTCTCTAGAACTCGATTCGTCGTGGTGAACGACGACAAGTTCAGGACTTGGGCCTCCGCATTCATGGAAGCTAATTTCAGAGCCAGGAACCCGCATCCCGATCGGGTCATTAAGTCTGCGTTCACCCACTACATGCACGACAACAACCTCCACTGGAGTGGCTGCAGAGTAAGAGAGCGAGTGACAAGCGACCCCGAATCCAATAGAGAACAAAATCTGCCACTTCTCGACCAAATGCCAGTCCACGCCTGTTCCTCTCCGCGTCAGGCAGCGGGCCCGAATTGCCTAGGGCGCACGCCCTTAATCAGTCGCCTTATCTAACCAAGCGGGAGGCAGAAAACCCGAAATGAAGTATGTAAGGCTCGGCCCTACTGGAACCCAGGTTTCGCAGCTGGCGCTTGGGACATGGCACTTGCCTGGCTCCGGCGAGTTCGACCAGTGGGGGGTCGAGAGGGTTGACCAGGAGGAGATGTCAAGAATCGTGAAGAAAGCCTACGACGCTGGGATAAACTTCATCGACACCTCCAACCTCTACCACGGGAGGATGCAGATGACGGACCCGGCACACGCAGGCAACTCGGAGCGTCTGCTCGGTAGAATCCTCAAGGACTATGACAGGGAATCCGTCGTTCTGGCGACGAAGGTCCGAGCTGCCATGGCAACGTGGCCGAACGGACAGGGACTCTCACGGAAGCATATCATGTGGCAGGTCCAAGAATCGCTGGCGAGGCTCCAGACAACATACATCGACCTATACCAAATCCACTGGCCCGACCCAATCACACCGAAGATTGAGACGCTCCGGACCCTCAATCACCTGATCGACCAAGGGTGGGTGAGATACATCGGATCTAGCAACCACTCGGCATCGGAAGTGGAAGAGTTCATGCAGCTGGCCGAAGATTACCGGATTGAATCCTTCGTAACGCTTCAGGAGTTATACAACCTGATTGAGAGGAAGGTCGAGAAGGACAGGCTCCTGCTCGCGAAGAGGTACGGATTGGGCGTGCTGGCCTACTCCCCCATCGCACAGGGCGTGCTTTCAGAGAAATATCTCGAAGGCATCCAGAAGGGGACCAGGGCCAGCTACGCGTCAGACATCGCGAAGTCCTACTTCAACCCGCAAACCATGGAAGCCGTCCGTGAGCTGAACGAACTGGCGAAGCAGAAGGGGGCAAGCCTCCCGCAGCTTGCCCTCGCGTGGTTGCTTCGCAGGCAGGAGGAACTCGGCATCACCATAGTCCCCCTGCTCGGCATCACTCGCATAAGGTATCTGGAAGAGGGATTGGATGCGATAGACGTCCGCCTCTCCCCCGCTGAGGCCCAACAAATGGAGCGAATCTCCCTGAAGGCGAACGTTTTGCCATACTGAACCTCCGAGAAACCACCTCTGCTCCCCCGGTGGGAGCCAAGGTTCATCTTGCTCCGAACAGGATGAAGAGGGTGCCCAGCAGCACCACGACACCGCCAAAGAAGAATCCGTATGCCAGAGTCCCCGTCAGATCGGCCAGCAGACCCGTCACTACCGGTGCCGCGATGGACGAACCCATGGCAAACACGTTCAACACCGCGAGCGACGCGCCGAGCATGAATACGACCATCGTTCTCTTGTAGCCATACCTCTCGGCGATCAGCATGGCAGGGATGGTGAACAGCACTTAGGTGAAGAAGTAGATTGAAAAGAGCGACGAGACGGCAGAGAATGAAAGTCCGAACTCGCGCTGGATCAGATTCATCAGCGGCGAGATGCTCAGCCGATCGGCGTAGATCATCACCCATCCGAGCGACAGCAAAGCTATCGCGAACCAGTACGCAGATCGGGATGAAGACCCGCGAGAATCCAGATCTACGCCATCCCCGTCGAGCTCGGCCGTTTTCCTTGTCATTTTAGGCATCGCAGTCAGCAGATGCACCCCGTTTTCGGGTGTACCGTTAATACTCCCGCCCGGACCGGATGACGGCATGGTCAAGGTGGGCGTGATAATCTGTGATCGAAACAGGACCTGCACTGGCAACAAATGCTTCAAGGCGATTAACGAGAGGGACGGCGCCTTCGCCCGCTACCCTAGGGACGAGCCCATCGAAGTCGTCGGCTGGATGGCGTGCGGCGGCTGCCCTGGAGAACGCCTAGAATCTGCGCCCGCGGACATGAAGAAATTCGGGGCGGAGGCGATTCACCTGGCCACCTGCTACCTGGCAGGTTACCCCATCTGTCCCTACATAGAGAACCACAGGGACTACATCGAGAAAGTCGTCGGGCTCCCGGTCGTCGTTGGGACGCACCCAATGCCTGCGAACTACATCGCTTCGCATGCGGCGGTAGGAGACTGGAAGGCAGACGGCGCCGACAGGTGGCTGAAGGATGTCACAGGCGTCCCGGACGATGCCGACAAGTACGACTCGACGAACCCCAACTTCCTGAAGCGGCGGCCGACCTAGAACCAACCAAGCCGCCGATTTGAGCGCTCATCCCCTCTACCGCGGGCTGCCCGTGGCGGCTCCTCTCTGCGCGCCTGCGCATCAGGATGGAGTTTTTAACGCGTGACCGCGCCCGGGCGGGTCAAAATGAAGATCCACGCCGCGGAAATCGAGGAAGTCGCCCTAGGAGCAGCTCTTCTTGGGACGGGAGGGGGAGGCGACCCTTTCATCGGCAAGCTGCTCGCCCTGGACGCCGTGACGAAATACGGCCCCGTGGAGATGATCCAGCCTGAAGAGGTCGACGACGAGGGGCTGATCGTCCCGCCCGCGCTGATGGGCGCTCCCACGGTCATGGTGGAGAAGATACCCAACGGAGAGGAGAGCATCGGCGCCCTCAGGGCGCTGGAGAACAAACTCCAGCGGAAGGCCGTGGCCATAACTCCGATCGAGCAGGGGGGCCTGAACTCGCAGATACCCATCGCCGTCGCCGCGAAGACTGGGCTCCCCATGACCGACTGCGACTCCATGGGAAGGGCTTTCCCCGAGCTCCAGATGACGTCCTTTCACCTGCATGGGATCAGCGCTACCCCCATGGCCATGGGGGACGAGAAGGGGAACCTCCTCATCCTGGAGACCATCGACAACGTGTGGACCGAAAGGCTCGCCAGGACCGCCACCGTCCAGATGGGGGGAGTGGCGCTCATAGCGATCTACCCGATGACAGGGGCCCAGCTCAAGAGCGCTTGCGTCAAGGGGTCTGTCACCCTTTCAATGGAGGTAGGGCGGGCGATTCTGGATGCGCGCCAGAAGGGAGAAAACCCGACAGACGACGTGGTCAAGCTGATGAAGAGCAAAATCCTGTTCAGGGGGAAGATCACGGATCTGCTGAGGAGGACGAGCGGGGGCTTCTCCCGAGGCGAGGCGAGGTTTCAGGGGCTGGGCGAGTACAAAGACCAGTCCCTGACCGTAGAGTTCCAGAACGAAAACCTGGTCGCGATTCGGGACAAGAAGGTGGTTGCCTCGGTGCCGGACCTGATCTCCATCCTCGACCTTGAATCAGGCCTTCCGATCACGACGGAGGGTCTGAGGTATGGCAACCGGGTTGTCGTGATAGGGTCCCCCTGCAACGAGGTGTGGCGGACTCCCGAAGGTCTTGCAGCCGTTGGTCCGAGGTACTTTGGGTACGACGTCGATTATGTCCCGGTCGAGAGACTTGGCCCATAGAGTCAGCCCAAGAACGGAGTCGCGACGATAGCGCCAATGACCCTGCGCCTCGGAATCGATGTCGGGGGCACCCATACGGACGCAGTGATACTCGACTCTGAGAACCGAATCGTCGGCGCTGAGAAGGTGGACACAACGGAGGATGTCTCCACGGGGATCAGCGACGCCCTCGACCTTGTCCTGAATCGAAGCGGAGCGGAAAGGAGGGAGATCACCGCGGCCATGTTCGGCACCACCCACTGCACGAACGCGATTGTCGAGAGGAAGCGCCTGGCTCACGTCGGCCTGATCAGGATAGGGAAGCCTGCGACTGTAGGGATCCCGCCGCTCCGTTCCCTGCCTCCGGACCTCAGGCGCGCCATAGGGGACACCTGGGCGATCGTGTCGGGAGGCCACGAGTTCGACGGGAGGGAGATCTGGCGGTTCGACGAGAAAGCAACCGTTGAAACCGCAGAGAGGTTCCGGTCTGAGGGCGTCGAAGCCGTGGCGATCTGCTCCGTCTTCTCGCCTGTCAACGCAGGTCATGAGAAGAAGGCGGCCGCCCTGGTCGCCGACGTCATTGGCGCCATCCCGATCACCCTGTCCCACGAGATCGGGAGCATAGGGCTCCTCGAGAGGGAGAACGCCTCCGCGCTCAACTGCGCCCTCGTCGACGTGGCTGACGCCGCGATTGCCGGGTTCCAGGAATCGGTGAAGAAGGCTGCCCTCACCTCTGCGAAGATCTTCCTCACACAGAACGACGGCACCCTGATGAGCGTCGATTACGCGAGGAAATACCCCATCAGGACCATAGCCTCCGGCCCTACTAACAGCATGAGGGGAGCCGCCTTCCTGACGGGCCTCAGTGACGGAATCATCGTAGACATAGGGGGCACGACCACGCTCGTCGGCGCCATAGTGCACGGCTTCCCAAGGGAGTCGGGGGTCGCTGTGGAGATAGGGGGAGCCAGGACCAACTTCCGCATGCCCGACCTGGTGGCAGTCAGCTGCGGCGGCGGGACCAAGGTGGACGTCAGAGACAGCGAGTCTCCGGCGGTGGGCCCGGAAAGTGTCGGCTTCAAGATAACAAGGGAAAGCTACGCATGGGGAGGCAAGACCCTCACGACCACGGACGTTGCGCTGGGCCTCGGGTACGCAGTGATCGACGACCCCAACTGCAAACCCGAGCGGGTGAAGGGCGTGTTCAGCAGGGAGATCATGTCCGCGGCCATGGAGAAGATAGTCGAAATCTTCGAAGACTCCGTAGACAAGATGAAGACGTCGGCGGACCCCGTCCCTGTCGTCCTCGTGGGGGGCGGGGGGATCATCGTCCCCAGTGACTACTACGGGAAGCTTAGGGGCGTCTTGAAGGTGATCAGGCCAGACCATTTCCAATACGCGAACGCAATCGGGGCGACGATATCCCAGGCGAGTGGCGAAGTCGACGGAATCTACGACCTCGACAAGATGACCAGGGAGCAGGCTCTGGCCAAGGCGAAGGAGCAGGCAGTGGCAGACGCCATCAACGCAGGGGCAGACCCTTCGACTGTGGACGTGGTGGAGACGGAGGAGCTTCCTCTTTCGTATCTTCCCGGGACCGCCATCAGAATCAGGGCGAAAGCCGTCGGAAAGCTACTGGTGTGAAGGGTAGTTCCGCTGTCGATTTGTCTGGCATATAGAAGAGTGGCGGGGAGGGGCAATCCCCTCCTCCCCTCTGGTCGTCGAGCTGGCGCTGCTACTTTAGCAGCTTCTCGATGGGCGTGTATTCTATGTCGAATCCGAAGTGCTTCGGCCCGAGGACACCCAGGCCCTTGGGCGTCCTGAATGGGGCACGGCCCTTGAGCCCGAGCACCGAAACGGCGTCCCCCTGGGCTATGTCCGTGTTGGTGATTGGCTCGCCGGAGTCCTTCCTTATCACCTCGATTATGTCAGGGCTTGTGACGTAGGGCTTGTCGTCCAGCCATGAGACATGATTCTCGTTCTTGTAGAAGATTTTGAATTTGTGGCCCTTGAACTCGTCCGTTCCCTCCATCGTGTTGGTCCCCCAGAGGTACCCCTCCTTGTCTTCCCACTCCTTCTTCACCACCTTTCCGCGGAATAGCACCCAGCCCTTGGTTGCCTTGGCGACAGCGCTCGCTGGGTCGCTCTTCGCCGCGACGGCCCTCCGGATTGCCTGTCCCGCGTCCATGCATTCGGTCAGGGTGTTGGGAACTACCACTTTCTTCATCTCTTTTCCTCGCATCAACAGGCCCGCGCCCGCCACGAGCCCGTAGGCCGCGACACTGAGCATCTTTCCCAGGGATTCGGCCAGATGGTAGTTGATGGCTGTCTTCACAATGGAGACGTTGCCCCACTCGTCGACATAAGCCGTGGGATGTGAAGGCATGTCCGCCAGGTACGTGGATATCTGGCTAATTTCTGGAATCGCCCGCCCCGTTAGGTCGCCGTTAACGACCTTCTTCCCGAGTGACATGGCGACATCTACAGGTCCGGGCGTGTTTCCGCCGCCCAGCTCTATTGAGACAACTGCGTCGATGTCCACTTTGGCATAGCTCTGCAACTCTAGGACCGAGAGCATAAGTATGCGGTCGGCCTCGCCAATCCTCCTTTTCAGGCCGACTTTCTCCATTCTTGCCTGTGTTTCCGCTGTTCTTGGCGCGATTGATCCCATAAGGAAAGGCGTGCAGACCCACGCGTCATCGCGAATCGATTCCGGGTCGGTGATGGTGATTTCGCCCAGCTTCTCGAGGTCTTCTAGGAGGAGCTTACGTCCCATGGTGGGTTTTCCTCCCCCCCCGGTACCATAGAACGTGCATCCACGAACGAAATCTTCGACATCTTCCTTTGTCTTCAGAACTAAGTCCGTCATGTACGCGCTGACCCTGCGTCTCATCTATAACGTTTTGCGAGGGAACCTTGGCGACGCGTCCGGTCCTCCAATGCTAAACGAATTAGGGAACCTGACGTCGTATCGTTCAGCTTGCCTCGATCGACCGGAAACTCAAACCAGTTGATTAGCCAGCAAGGGCGTATATAGAACGGTCAGCGAATGGATGACAAGTTGACCCAGATCACAAGAGCTCAAGAAGACCTGTTCCTGAGAACGGCTGAGAAGATCCTCAAGACCAGCCTGGCAGTCAAGCCACACGAGAAGTTTCTGGTCATAACGGATGAGGAGACCTATCCCATCGGTCGCTCCTTCTTCGAAGCGGGACGAAGGGCGGACGCCGAGGCATGTCTCGCTTTGATTCGGGAACGCACGCATCATGGAGAGGAACCCCCCGCACCTGCGGCTGCGGCCTGGACGGCCTGCGACGCCTACATCGTCCCCACCAAGTACAGCCTTACTCACACGCAGGCGAGGAAGGCTGCGACGGAGGCTGGCGCCAGAGGTGCGACCATGCCGGGAATTGTTCCCGACATGTTCGGGGCCGGGGCCTTGACGGCTGACTACTCTGTAGTGGGCCGCATGAGCGAGAAGATGGGCAGCACCATGGACCATGTCGATAAAGTAAGAATTACATCGCGTGCCGGGACCGACCTGACATTTTCAATCAAGGGGCGAATCGTCGAACGAGATACGGGAATACTTGCAAAGGCCGGAGATTTTGGCAACCTCCCGGCCGGCGAAGCCTACGTCGCACCAGTCGAGGGGACGGCTGACGGGACCCTCGTCATAGATGGTTCGATTGCCAGCATTGGGATGATCAAGTCACGGCCTGCGCGAGTCACCATCAAAGAAGGGTTCGCCACCGAGTTCGAAGGCGGTGAGGAGGCTAGGAAGTGGGAAAAGATGCTGGCATCCGTGAGAAAGAAAGAGGCCTACAACGTCGCGGAATTTGGCGTGGGATGCAATCCCAAAGCCAAGCTAATCGGAATCATCTTGGAGGACGAAAAGGTCTACGGGACGATCCACATCGCATTGGGGGACAACAGCACCTTTGGAGGAAAGGTGGAAGCGGGCATCCACTTGGACGGGATGGTTCGCAATCCGAGCCTATTCCTCGACGACGAGCCCGTGATTAAAAACGGCGCATGGCTGATATGACCGGCAACTCACCGCACCCCGTTCTCAGTTAACCCGACTTTCAAAAACTTCGTCGCAGCACTAGCTTTTCTTTGAACCGCAAACCGCTCAGAGGACCCGAAGCTCTTTTAGCCGACAGCCGATTCCATCTGTAGTATTGGGTTCAAGGCAGCGTGCGCTACATGTTGCCATGGCTGTGGCGTTCCTATGCCTGACATGTTCTCAACCCGTCGCATACGCAGTTTACCTAACCGAGTGGTACGGGTCCGTGCCAGTACTCGGATACACTGTCAACAACTACCCCTTGCCCGCTGCAGCCCTCTCCTGTGTCGCCGGCGAAGCGAGGGTCTTCTGCGTCGGGGGCCTCAACGGCACCTCTCAGACAATGAGTTCTGCTTTCACAGCCCCAGTTTCGAAGCTCGGAGTGGGTCCATGGACGAGATTCGCGGACTATCCCACCAAAGTGGCTGGGCAAGCGTGTGTGGCATACTCCGGTTATGTGTACTGCGTGGGCGGGCTGCAAGCCGGCAGCACTCCCTCCTCCAATTCACAGATCACCTCGGCCAGCTACTTCGCGCCCCTTAATGCCTCGGGGGTGGGGAACTGGACCCACACCGCCGACTATCCTTTTGGAGTGTATGACCAGTCGTGCACGACTCTTCAGGACAACATCTACTGTGTCGGGGGAATCGCTTCGAACTCTACCACGGTGTCAGCCGTGGAGTACGCCCGGCTTTCGCCCTCAGGAATAGCGGGGTGGAGGGCCGCCCACAGTTATCCGATTGACATCGCCGCCGAGGCGTGCTCGGGATACTCCACGCGCCTCTACTGCATCGGAGGCCTGAACGCGACGTCGATTGCCATCGATTCGGTATACTACGCTTCCTTTAACGGGACAGCGTTCAACTGGGCAGCAGAGACGGCATATCCTACTGCTGTGGCAGGTCAGTCCTGTATTGTCCAATATCCGGGCCTGTACTGCGTCGGAGGTCTTAACGCGACGTCGCTAGCCACCAGGTCGGTCTTCTTCTCGTATCTCAATGATGCCCATCTGAACTGGATTGGTTCGGCAGCCTACCCGGTCGACGTCCAGAGCCAGTCGTGCGTCTTATACTCGAGCCGAGTTTACTGCATTGGTGGCTTTGACAGTCTGCAGGTCCTCGGGTCGGTATTCTTCTCGTCGATAGGACCCGCACAGGGGGCCCTGGGTGAAAACAATTCAACCACAAGCACGGCCTCCGCCACTAGCACAAGCACGGCATCGTCTGCAACCACGATCGCGGCTTCTTCGGCCGGGGCCATCTCTCCTTATGCGCTGGCCCTGGACCTAGTTCTGGCTGCGACTGCTACCGCCTCCGTCATCATAATTTCTTACTGGGCCCCAAGGCGGCGCCCAGCAGTCTAGAGAGTTCCGCCGATTGACAGCTCCAGGCGCTGACAGGCGTGGAAGTCTCTGGATTTCCGTAAATACTGGGAAGCGCCTCAAATCCCTCAGGCCGCTCGTTTGGACGACACCACCAGGACTGCCGTGACCCGCTAGATTGGCAGCAGGTCAAACCAGGGCCAGAGAGCAGATATTCCTGAACTCCGCATTCTTCGTTCTAGGTTTCACCTTGGTGTTCTCCTTGGTCGGGGTGATGCTGCAGACGGTCCTTTCGAAGGCAGCGTTCGAGACCGTAGAAGCGGTCAGGCTGACTGGTGGTACCGTCATTGTAGCCTTCGGTGTCCTAATGATTGCATCGGTGAAGTACGCCATCCCAGTCTTCAGCGTAGAGCACAAGTTCCATGTAAGGAAGTTCAGGAGCAGCTACCTTACGTCATCCGCTTTCGGAGTGGCATTTGCCCTAGGATGGACACCCTGCGTCGGCGCGATTCTTGGGTCGGTCTACGCCCTTGCCTCCGTTTCCCCGGGGTCGGGGTTCCTCTATCTCATGGCTTTCTCGTTGGGGCTTGGCATCCCCTTCCTTTTGGCCGGCGCTTTCGTGTCAAGGGTATCCTGGTTTCTCCGAAGAACGGGTGGAGTCCTGAGATACTACGGGGTGATTAGCGGCGCACTGTTAATCGCCGTAGGGCTGCTCGTCGTCACCAACTACATTGGAGTTCTGCAGATTTTCTTGAACAGCGTCGGCCCATTGGCTTTGTTGGCCAACCCGCTGAGCCAATCTCAGCTCAGCTTCCTAGTCGCCCTCGGCGCAGGCTTCCTGACCTTCATTTCGCCGTGCATACTACCATTGGTGCCCGCGTTTCTCGCCTATGTTTCAGGAACATCAGTGGAGGCTGCCGTTCGATGAGGGTCAATGCCTATGTCGCAGTGTTCGGCATTATTGGAATCGTAGTAGTCGCCGCTGCCATATCCTCACTAATCTCAAGTCCGGCCCCTACAACGGCGGGTGCCAGCGACCTCCCAGAATTGGGTAGGGCGCCCGACTTCACGGGAGTTACCGGTTGGGTCAATTCGGCCCCACTCGATCTCTCCCAGCTCAGAGGCAAAGTAGTGCTCATCGACTTCTGGACATATTCGTGCATCAACTGCATTAGGGAGATTCCCTACCTGAAGGCTTGGTACGCGAAGTATGGCGAGGATGGACTTGTGGTCGTTGGAGTGCACACCCCTGAATTCCAGTTCGAGAGGGACTACAGCAACGTACTGGCCGCCGTCAAGTCCCTGGGAATTAATTATCCCGTCGTGCTGGATAACAACTACACTGTTTGGAACGTCTACGGCAACGAGTACTGGCCCACAGTGTATGTCATAGACCAGAACGGCATAATCAGGCACACTCAGATAGGAGAAGGAGGCTATAACGCAACCGAGACGGCCATCCGCGAGCTTCTTCAGAGCGCGGGCTACAACGTTGGCGCAGGCACCATCTCCGGCTCGGTGAACGCGACGGCCGTGAACTTCTCGAAAATAGGGACGCCGGAAATCTACCTTGGATACAATACCATAAAGGCCCCAATCGGGAACCCACAGGGATTCTCGCCCGAGCATGTGGTCGACTACACAATCAACGGCCCTCTGCAGAACAACACCGTCTACTTCTCCGGGAGATGGTACAACGCCAACGACAGTATGATTGCGGCAGGAAACGACTCCGAGGTCTTCTTGATCTACGATGCCAGGTCAGTGAATGTCGTCGCCCAAGGCAACTCCAGCTTGATCGACGTTCTGTTGGACGGCAAGAATGTTCCGTCAGTTTATCTTGGGAGCGACATGGTGCTCAAGGGCGACAATGCGTCTGCCAGCATCTCAATGGCAAGACTCTATAACCTGCTGAACGCGCCGTCTTACGGATGGCACGAAATAGAGATAACAACATCGCCCGGGTTTAGGCTATACACTTTTACATTTGGATAGAGCAAAAGAAGTGCGAGTTTGCCAAGTTTCGCCCAGTTCGTCGCTCGCCGGGTAATCTACGCGCTGGTGACACTCGTTGGTCTGTCGCTCATCATATTCTATCTCTCCAGAATACTTCCCTCCGACCCCGGACGGCTCGCCCTTGGCCCGTTCGCCACCCCTGCTCAGGTCGCGAGCTACGACCACCAGCTGGGACTTGACAGGCCGATTTACGAGCAGTACTTCCTTTATGTGTGGAACTTCCTCAATGGGAACTGGGGACAGTCGCTCCTGTCTCACCACAACGTCCTGGTGGACGTCGAGTACTACTTCCCCGCTACGTTTGAACTGATCACGATTTCGATAATACTCACGGCTCTGATTGGAATCCCTCTGGGTGTCGTAGCGGGAGCTTACAGGGGCAAAGGGGTGTCCGCACTTGTGCGGATACTCTGGATTGCCGGAATCGCAATTCCTCCTTTCGTATTGGCACTGGCCCTGCAACTGATTTTTGGCTACGAAACTAACGTGCTACCGATAATCTCCCAACTGAGCGGCCCTGCTCCTGCTCAGATAACGGGAATGTATGCCGTCGACAGTCTGCTCACCGGAAACTGGTCCGCACTTTCCGACTCGGTGTCGCATCTCATTCTACCTGAAATCGCGTTGTCTCTGGCAGGAATTGGTCAGGTCGCGCAACTCACCTACGCTGGGATGTTGGATCAGACGCAGGAAGACTACTATCTTGCCCTGAAGGCTTTCGGTGCGTCCTCGTGGGCCTCCAACTTCAAGTATGCCCTGAGGTCCGCTCTCGTGCCCGTGCTGACTGTGCTGGGGCTACTCTATGCATCTCTGGTGGCGAACGCGTTCCTCGTGGAGATAGTTTTCTCATGGGGCGGTTTGTCGCAGTATGCCGTCGCCGCAATGCAGAACAACGACTTCAACGTGATCGTCGCTACCGTCCTCATCATCGGGATCTTCTACGTGACGCTGAACGCTCTCGTTGACATCGGGCTGGGCTACGTCGACCCGAGGATAAGACTAGGGGAGAAGCCGTGATACATCTCAGGCCTGGCCGGGCCGAAGAGCTCAGAAGGCAATTCCGCAGGCTAACCTACGACCGGCTGACCATTGTTGGATTCGTAATACTGGGCGTCATAGTCTTTCTGGCCATCTTTGCTCCTCTACTGACGCCCTATGCGAACCAGGTTGGTCCATTCACCGACTTCACACACGCCTACCAGGCTCCTTCGCTGGCGCATCCATTCGGAACCGACGATGTGGGCAAAGACGTCTTCACTCAGGTCATTTTTGGATTCAGAATATCGCTGTTGGTCGCATTAGTCGTGCTTCTGACCAGCGCCCCCTTTGGCGTGGTTCTGGGCCTCGTCGCTGGATACTACGGAGGCTGGGTCGAGGCGGTCCTCGAGCGGGTAATCGACGTTTTCCTCGCTCTACCGGCACTCATACTCGCACTAGTCATAACGGGCGTTCTCGGCCCGAGTTTGAACGACGTCATCATAGCTCTGATCAGCATCTGGTGGAACTGGTATGCCCGGATAATGTTCACTTTAACTAAGCAGTTAAAAAACCAGCCCTACGTCGAAGCGGCTAGAGTGCAGGGAGCTGGGTCCCTAAGAATCATGTTCTTGGAGATTCTTCCAAACGCGAGCTCGACGCTCGCCGTGAAGATGGCGCTCGATCTTGGCTTCATCATCCTGATACAGTCGGGCATGGGCTTTCTGGGACTGGGAGCGCGTCCCCCCACTCCCGACCTAGGAGTCTTGGTGGCTTCGGGTATGTCATATATGGGAACCGCATGGTGGATATCGATCTTTCCGAGCATTGCACTGAGCCTACTCATCCTGGCTTTCAACCTAATTGGAAGCGGGATGAGGGACCTTTTCGACGTCAAGGTGACATAATGGCGCTACTGGAGGTCGACGATCTGGTCCTCAGGATTCGCTCCGAGGGCAAGTTGCTGCCGATACTTGAGAGCGTATCTCTCACAGTGGAGAAGGCAGAGACAGTGGCCATAGTGGGCGAGACTGGAAGCGGGAAGACGATGACCGCCAAGACGATAATGGGGTTGTTGCCGAAGACCGCAGTCGTACAACGCGGGAAGGTCACATTCGACGGGGTTGATCTGCTGAAGAATGGGTCGTCTGAGGGGAGAAAGAGGATCGCGATGATCTTCCAAAACCCAATGTCATCGATAAATCCCCTCTTCAGGGTTGGCGAGCAGATGCAAGACGTGCTCGCATGGTCTCGCAAAGGTGAAAGCGAGACAAAGGAGGAACGCGGCAAAAGGATTGAGACTGCCCTCGAGAGCGTAAAACTATACGCCGGGGGCCAGATACTGGGGATGTATCCTTTCCAGCTTAGCGGAGGCATGCGACAGAGGGTCATGATAGCAATGGCACTGCTGCGGGAGCCAGAGCTTCTGATAGCGGACGAACCGACCACCGCGCTTGATGTCACGACTCAAAAAGAAATTCTGGATTTGCTTCTCGACTTGACAAGAGAAAGGCAGATGACTCTTATCCTGATTACCCACAGCCTAGGGATAGCTCACGAGACATCGAAAAGGACGTACGTAATGTACGCAGGCAGAGTCGTTGAGTATGGTGAGACAACACGCGTCTTTGAGGGTCCCCTGCACCCATACTCCCAAGGGCTCATCAGCTCCATACCCTCGCTCGACAGGTCCAGAGGGATGGAAGCGATTCCCGGGGAAATATCACAGGCTGACAGAGAGACGACAGCTTGCTGTTTCAGCTCAAGGTGCCCATACGTGCAGGACCGCTGCAGGACTTCTCGGCCCCAGCTGAAACAGTGCGGGCCTGGGCAGAGTGCAGCATGCTTTGTTGTTGACGACAGGTTGAGGAGATAATGGAAAGCATCTATCAGCTCGAGAATGTTACGAAGACTTTCGAAGTTCGATCAGGGTTCGTCAAGAAGAGAGTCGGCGAAGTCAGGGCAGTGGATGACGTCACTTTCGACATTCGGAGAGGTGAGACCTTCGGTGTCATTGGCGAAACAGGGTCGGGGAAAACGACGATTGCAAAAATGATGCTGCTGGTCTACAGGCCCGACTCAGGAAGAATAATCTACGAAAGCAGGGACATCTCTGGTTTCACCCGGAAAGACGCGAAAAACTACCGAAGAAACGTCCAGACGGTATTCCAAGATCCGACATCATCATTGAATCCCAGGCGCAATGTGAAAGCCATTGTGGAGGCGCCGTTGGCCGTATTCCATGAGGAGTCGAAGGACAGGGTCCACGAAGTCCTGAAACTAGTGAACCTGAGCGACGACTACCTCTACAGGTACCCGCATACGCTTAGCGGAGGCGAGAAGCAGAGGGTCGCGATTGCGCGCGCTTTGGCTCTCAATCCCAAGGTGATGATTCTTGACGAGCCGACATCCGCGCTCGACGTTTCGGTCCAGGCGAAGATAATCGCGCTATTGAAGAGTCTCAAGGTGACCACGAACATAACTTACGCATTCATATCTCACGATCTCAGCTTGGTCGCCAACTTCTGCGACAGACTGCTGGTCATCCTCAATGGACGAGTATGTGAAATGGGCAAGACGGAAGAGATCTTCAGGAACCCTCTGCACCCGTATACGAGGCTCCTGCTTTCCTCCGTACCCATCGTAAGCGAATCTGAGGAGCGAGTCAGGCCGAAAGACGTACCGCGTGGGCTCGCGGAGACACTAGTCGACCTGAAGTCCGTGGGGTGCGTTTTCAGGGGGAGGTGCTGGCTGAGAAAGGAAGTCTGCGAAACCAAGACCCCTGAACTCGTCGACAAGGGGGATGGACATTGGGTGGCCTGTCACTTTGCGTGAGGGTGGGCTAAATGGAAGATGAGCAACAGAAGAACAAGGGAATCCTAGCGCGTCTTGCCGACAAGAGGCGCGCGCAACTGACCGCCGATTCGGCCATGAGTTTCAGGAAGTTCGCAGTCAGGATGTCACTAGTCGTCGCTTCCTTCTTCTTCGACGGTTTGGTCATACCATCAATCTTCCAGGCATATGGCCTACTGACGAGGGCTTTCGCACTCCCCATAGCGCTGGCGGTGCTGGCGGCCGTCGCGCTCGAGATCGAGCTTGTCAGAAGAATCAAGTGAGATAAGGGCTCGCCATCTGTAGTTCGCGTTAGGCACCAGCCTTAAATAGAAATTGAGGCCAAAAAGAGACGAAAATTTGAACGTACAACGTCATGCAGCAATCAGTAGAATGGTAACAGGGATTATCATCGTCGTCATACTCGTGGCGGCCGCCGTCGGAATCTACTTCGTGAGTACTTCCGGCTCGTCCTCAACAACAACGTCAACGACCACGACTTCGACAGTCACAACTTCGACCACGACTTCAACCACGACTACCCTGACAACGTCATCTAGCAGCCTGTACACAACCAGCAGTTCAACCGGCGCCACGGTGCTCAACTTCCAGGTAGCGCAGGCGTTCGGCACGCTCGACCCGGCAGTTGGAAACGACTATACGCAATTCGCGGCCAACATTAACATGTACGACGACCTCCTGACGCAGCAGCCGAACGGAGCGATACTCCCGAACCTGGCCTACAAGTGGACGACATCGTCTGACGGACTAACCTGGGTCTTCGACATCAACAGCAATGTGAAGTTCCACAATGGCGACCCACTGACGACTCAAGACGTCGTGTGGTCCATGCAGAGGGAGCTGGCAGTAAACCAGGGATTCGCCTGGCTTTGGACCACAGTACTGACTTCGTCGAGCATCACCGCTCTAAACTCTACTGCAGTCCAGTTCGTGCTGAACAAGCCGTACGCGCCCTTCTTTGGTTCGCTTTCACTGTTCTTCGTAGTCGATAAGAATCTGGTAATGCAACACCTGGCGAATGTAACGGCGTCCAATCCGAACGGCGACTGGGGCGTTGGTTGGCTGACCACAAACGACGCGGGTTCAGGCCCATACATGCTCCAGACCTGGCAGAGAGATGTGACGCTGACACTGACGAGGTACGCAGGGTACTGGAAGGGATGGGCAAGCAACCCCGACCCCTACCAGACAGTAGTCTACCAAGTGATAACATCAGATGCAACAGTCCTTTCTCTGGCGAAGTCCAATCAGCTCCAAGTGGTGGGCCAATACGTGGCAGTGCCGACCTACCAGTCTCTAAAGTCGATGGGTTGGACGTGGGGCATCTATCCATCCGCAAACATCTTTGACCTCAAGATGAACATGCAGTCCCCGCCCCTCGACAACATCTACCTGAGGAAGGCAATATCATATGCCTTCAACTACAGCGCAATCCCCGTGATCCTGCCGGGTGCAGTGCAATCTCAGGGGCCCGTTGCCAACTCGTACCAGTATCACGACCCGAACGTGTTCACCTATTCGTACAACCCGACCGCCGCCAAGGCGATGCTAGCCCAGTCAGGGCTTCAGGCATCTTCTGTATCACTGACAATTGTCTATGTGTCAGGTAACACCCCAGAACAGCAGATAGCATTAGAATTCCAGAAGGATATGCAGCAGGTCCTAGGAATAACCGTGAACATCGTACCCCAGACCTGGCAGACGATTACGGAGCTGGCAGCTCATCCTAACACGACCCCTCAGATAACCGAAGTGTATTACGACCCGCTCTATCCAGACACTGACAGCTACTTCTATCCACAGTACGACACAGTCTCCAACGGAACTTGGATATCCATGGAGTGGATGCACAACGCGACGATCAACGGCCTAATTGCCCAAGAGAGATCCACGACGGACGCTACACAGAGACAACAGATATTCTATCAGTTGCAGAATGATATCGTCGGCATGGCACCTGATGTGTTCGTCTTCAACCAGCCATACTACAGTGCTCGAGCCCCCACCGTAGGGGGTTACCAGTTCTACAATGGCATGAGCTTCGACTACGCGCAGTACACGTACTACTACAACGCCAACGGGTAACCCTTCACCGGTCCCGATGGCCGGGCAAAGGGGCCGAAGCTCATGCCATCCCGAATTTTTTTGCGATGCAGAAGCGAGCCGTTTATGATTTGACCAGACGTTCTATGGGAGTGTACTCGATATCATGTCCGAAGGATCTGGGGCTGAAACGCTCCAATCCCTTCGCAGTCCGGAAGAGCTCGTGCGCCTTAATCCCAAATATGGTGACCCGCCTCCCGTCAGCGAAGTCGTTACCCCAGTTGGAGAGTCCCAGTCCCGTCTTTGAATCAACTACGCATATCGAATCGGGGCAGGTGACGAATGGCTCTCCGTCGAGCCAACTAACCAGATTCTCGTTCTTGAACCAGACTCTCAGGGTATGACCGTTGTGACCGCCATCTCCTTTGATTGTGAATTCGCCGCGCATGAACGCCCCTGACTCCTCTCGCGTGAAACCAGAGACGCTTCCTTCAAAGAACTTCAGCCCATCAATGGTCTTCAAGATAGAATCCACAGGATCCGTTCCACTCTGCTTGGATTCCCGTATGGACCTCCCCAAGGCGACACACTCTGAGACGCTGTTGTGTACGACTGCGCCACCAACCTGCCCTCCCTTCATCGGTGACCTACAAAGACCCGCCATTCCGCCTGACGCCGCGGCCACCGCTCGTAGGATGTCCTCTCCCCTCACGTCGTTAACAGCCTTCTCCAGAAACACGGCTTCGCCGTACTGCGTGACCAGGCACGCTGGCGTGATGGGAATGCCGGCGACGCAAGTCGTCGATATGGAGACTTCTGGCTTCGCCCGCCCTGCACAGTCCGCGTCGAGAGTCGGTTTATCAAGCATGGCCGCGGTACACATCGCCGCGAGCGTGTTCCCAGCCCCCAATTCAGTTGGGACGATAGCGGAGGGCTCCTGCTTCATATACTCGCTGAGAAGGCCGAATGCGCGCAACTCTGGCCTCTCCTCAGTCTTTACCAAGTTGGCGACCTTGGCGGCTTGTTCCTTCGTGACACCCCCTCCGATTCTGCTCGCAATGACCACCGTATCCCTAGGCTTCAGTTCGGCCAAGTCAATGAGCCTGAAGGTCTTCTTGCTCTCGTAGACACTCTTGATGAGGGGTCTGGCCCACTCCTCCTCTCCTCCTCCACCCGTTCCCAAGATTTTCCCGGCTACGACGATGTCTTCGATATCCTGGCGGTCAAGAGTCTTCAAAGTGGATGCTGCTGCCTCGGCGCTGTTATAGGGTTTTCACCAAGCCGAGACAAGAATGCGTCAATCCCGCTAAGCGTTGATCTGTCCCCATGTCCCTGGCTGAAGAAAAGCAAGTGAGTTGGAGGTCCACTCTTGAATTCTTAAGTACACGCACAGGGCTTCCGACAGAGCAATGAAGCTGCTGATTCTCTTGCCAGTTCTCCGAAACAAGGCCATCGAGGACGGGACCCGGAAGGAAATCTCGATGCTGGCCATACCGAATCTAAAGTACGAAGTGCAAAGTCTGACGATGGGGCCGGCTTCCATCGAGTCGGAATTCGACGATCAAATTGCAACGCCATGGGCCCTGGAAGAGATAGCAAAGGCAGAGCGGGAAGGCTTCGATGCTGTCTTCGTCAGCTGCATGCGAGATGTGGCTGTAAGGGCGGCGAGAGAGATTGTCCGGATCCCAGTGGTAGGTCCTTCACAGACTTGCATGGCAGTCGCGTCTACCTTGGGCGATAGATTCGGCGTGGTGACCGTCGTTAAGAACACCGTCCCCTTCTTCATCAGGAAAGCGAGGGAACACGGAATGGCAGAGAACCTAGCGGGGGTCCGCTCCATCGAGATTCCGGTACTTGACCTAGATTCTAGGAAGAAGGAGGTGGCGGACGCCCTCGCGACGGAGTCGCAGAAGCTCGTTGATGACTGTAATGCCGACACGATAATCCTCGGGTGCACAGGTCTTGTGGGGATGGCGCGAGAAGTAATGCGACGAATCGGGGTTCCGGTTCTGGACCCTACCCCTATAGCAGTGAAGTACGCTGAAATGCTCGTGGCCACAGGAACAACTCACAGTTTGCGGGCATTCCCCTGGCCTCCTCCGAAGACGAGGAAGCTTCCCGAAGGATTGAGTCTCGGCAATTCAGTTTTGATGCCCAAGGTCTAGCCATTCCCCATCCGTCCTCCATCTGACGCTGGAGATTACCCTTTGGGCCGGGAATCCCAAATTGCCATCTTACCTGCGATGGAAAGCCGATTGCTGCTACTCGATTTGGTTTCTCTTCTTGAGCTCGGCGGTGAATCTCCTAATCATGTCATCGAGCATCTTGGTAAATTCCTCTTCCGATTGCATGACTGCCGGCACCAATTTGGTGTCGATTTCGTTCTTTGCATTGAGCAGGAACTCATCCTTTTCCAGCGCATCGTAGTCATAGATATTGGTAAGTGCGCTGAGCGCTTCGAGAAGCCGCAACGGCCCGTAGATCTTCGGCTCGTCCAAGCATCCCCTTGCGCTCGTGAGGAGTGACACGGTCAGACCGAAGACGAAGTCATTCAGTGAAGGTCTCTCCACCATTAGTTCCACTCGTTCCCGAACCTGTCGAGTTCAGTAATCCTGGCGCCCTTCCTGGGCTTGGCAGGTGGTGGCCTCGTAGGGGAGGGGTACCCGAGCTGGAGAATCACTTCTGTTCTGAAACCGTCAGGGATTCCGAGCAATTCCTTCACAGCAGCCTCCGAATATGATTTCGTAAAGCATGAACCAATACCGAGAGAAGTGGCGACAAGGCACGCGTTTTCCGCTGCGGCCCCAGCGTCGAGAGTGGTCGTCGCTTCGGAGATCCCTCCCATTTCACCTGCTATCTTCAGGTCGGTGTAAACTACCATCGCGGCAGTAGGTTGGCCCAATATGCCTGGCGAAAGTTGCTTCAGAAGCCGCAACCTTTTCCTGTCGGTAACCATCATTATCCGCCTATAGGGCGTGTTGGATCCTGTGGGGGCTTTGTGAGCCGCCTTAATCAGCTGCCTGAGAGCTTCGTCCGGTATCGCGTCATCCGTGTACATCCTGATTGCCGTTCGTTTTTGGATTGCGTCTAACAGCTCCATCCGCCATCATCTCTGCCTCATGCCTCCCTGACAGATTTCATAAGGCTATCTCGCGAAGCGCGAGCTATCTACTGAGGGCAGCAGCGCATTCCAGACAGGCTCGGCGGTCCTCGAAGGGTTCCCCTTAGGGCAGTACGGTCTGACAAAACTCGGCTACTTGGAGGGCAGTGGCAAACCACACACCCGGCTTGGATTTCATGTACCTCACAGTCCTTTCCAGCATGTCGAGTCTCGACGCGCGTCCGATAATCTGCGGGTGGAGCATATACATGCAGTACTTCTTCTCTCGAAGCATGGCGTCAAACTCGTCGCGATAGACGGTCTCTACTTCTCTAGGGGTCAAGAAAGGTTTCCCGAGCCCGAAGGTGTAGGCGAAGTACGAGGTATCGTTGAAGGCAAAGCAGACCGGAAGCTCGATCAGCCGACTCGGCTTGCCATTGACGCTGATGTGATAGGGTTGGTCGTCGTCCATCAGGGTACTTTCGTACAAGAAACCCAAGTCGGAAAGGTTGGCAATGGTAGTTCTGCCCAGGGTCAACCTCGCGCCTCTAGGTTCTTCTCCCGTTATCCGCTTGATTGTTGCACTGCCCCGTCTCAGCATCTCTCTTTCTTCTTCTCTCGTGAGCTTGCCGCAGTCCTCGTGGAGGTATCCATGGTGGGCGATTTCATGCCCTCCGGCAGCGATCTCCTTGGCGGTGTCTGGATACCTTTCGGCGATTGATCCGGGTATGAAAAAAGTGGCCTTGATTCCTAGCCGTTTGAGCATGGCCAGTACCCTGGGCACTCCCACCTTGATGTCGTAGATCCCCTGCGATACATCAATTGGGGAGGGCTCCTTGGTCAGCCATACGTTCCAGAGAAGGTCGGCATCGACATCAAAGGAAAGGACCACAGGACACTTCACGCCCCTGGGCCAAGGGATTGGAGCCACGCCTTCACTGAGGATGGGCATTACTTAAGAACTGAAGTGCGAACGATGGGAAACCGAGCGCAACCGATTCTGCCGGGGAGGTGGGCACGACTTTCAGTGGGCGGTGATTGGGAGTCGATCCGGCAGTCTAGTCAACAATGAAGAGCTTCGCACCATTCTCGGTCCTCGACATGTGCGGGTTACTTTCGTCTTCGGCAACCTGATAACTGGAGCCCTTCCTCATGATGAACTTGCGCCCATCCTTCAATTCGGTGACCAATTCTCCCTCAAGAACAAACACCACGTGTCCCTTCGGGCACCAATGGTCTGCGACGTATCCGGGAGAATACTCCACAATCCTCACCCGAACGTTTCCTATTTCGACTGATCGCCATGTAGCCACTCCTTCGGCGCCAGGGTGCTTCGTGGGGACGACGGTCTCCCAGTCAACTGTGGCGAAAGGTGCGCCTTCAATCTTCATACCGACTGCAGTCCCCTGTTACTGCTTTAACCTTTCATGGTAACCATCCCATTGCAGAGCCGAAGGCCCACGGGATCTGCCCCCACGCCCGCCGAATACTTGCGCGCAGAGAGAATAACCAATTACGTGGCAGGCCTATATGTCGGCCCTGCAGTAGCTCGTAATACAGCCAATTGTTGTAGTGTCGCTGGCTCAGATCCGACACCCGATGCAAGAAGTACGACCTTTTCATGTAGAGAGGAGCCAAGACGAATGGGGTTGATTCCCAACAATCATGTCCACTGTCGAGGGTCCGCTTGTTCAAATCCCCTTCCAGACTCGTATTTGCCGTGTGCCTAATTGTGCATTAGGGATTTGGAGCATTTCACCCAAATCCCACCCAGGGCCCCCGACTCATCAGAAGCTTAGGAGCGGCGATTTCGCGGATTGGGCCTGCCTGTACATTGGCAATGATAAGAATTACGACTAATAGGGACGATGTGTCCCTCGATCTTCTAGGTTGACAACGGCCAAGAGCCGAGAACTATTCTGATTTTGTCGGTTGGTTCACGAACCATACCTAAAGTTGACTTCCCCGGAGCGTAGAAACGGAAAGATCGTTGACGTCAATCCAGTAAGCGTTTGCTGTTGTGGAGAGAGGTTCTCCTCTGAGGGGCAGCTCAAGGCACACATTCACG
>OCOJ01051670.1_pt1 | contig 22524 bp, 18 predicted proteins | sample 1539251 | NCBI WGS metagenome assembly OCOJ01 (sample SAMN01911457, study PRJEB22624) | soil metagenome | biome: Soil | place: Malaysia | collected 2012-04-30 | depth RA_metagenome m | reverse complement strand
AAGCGGGGGACGGTCGCCTTCTCGGGGGCGTACCACGGCGTCCACGGAGGCGTCGTCCACCTCACGAGCGGCCGGTACTACCACTCGACGACCTCCTTCCCGGGCGGCGTGGTCGTCCGCGTTCCGTACCCGGACCCCTACCGACCGGTCCTCGGCGCCGACGAAGGCGCCGCAGGGACGATCTCGTACCTCGAGCACCTCGTGAACAACCCGCACTCGGGGGTCGACACGATCTCCTCGGTCCTGGTGGAGCCGATCCTCGGCGAAGGCGGCTACGTCCTTCCGCCGGATGATTTCCTCCCGTCGCTGAGGGAGTTCTGCGACCGCCACGGGATCCTGCTGATCGCGGACGAGGTCCAGACCGGGCTCGGCCGCACCGGGAAGATGTGGGCGGTCGAGCACTCGAAGGTGACCCCCGACATCCTCTGCATCGCGAAGACGATCGGCGGCGGGATCCCGCTCTCGGTCGTCGCCTACCGCTCCGACCTCGTGAAGGAGCTCCCGCGGGGATTCCACCTCGGGACGTACCGGGGGAACGCCCTCTCGCTCGCGGTCGGGGCCGAGACGATCCGCGTCCTGAAGGAGGGGACGATCGTCGACCAGACCCGGACGCGGGGCGAAAAGCTCCTCGGACGGTTCCGCTCCCTCTCGGGCCGGCACCTCCCGATCGGGGACGTCCGCGGGAAGGGGTTCATGATCGGAGTCGAGTTCGTCCGGGACCGCGCGTCCCGGCTGCCGTGGGGCGACCGGGCGAAGGCGATGCGCTCCGCGCTCCTCGCCCGCGGGGTCCTGATGCACACCTCGGGCGCCTGGGACCAGACGCTTCGGTTCATGGCCCCGCTCATCATCGAGGACGAGCTCCTCGACCGAGGACTCTCCGCCTTCGAGGACGCGCTCTTAAGCCTCGAGAGCACCCCCGAACGAGCGCCGCCGAGCCCCCCCGTTTCGAAGGTCGGCACGCCGACCGCCTACCCGCACCTGATGCCCGAGCACCCGATCCCCGCACCGGCCGTCCCGGACTTTCCGGGACGGACCCTCGAGGACGAGAAGGACGAGTAGAGGGGGGTCGCCGCCCTCCGCTATCTAGCCGAAGTTGACCGAGACGAGCTTCACCTCGGTCATCTCCTGCATCGCGTAGCGAAGCCCCTCGCGGCCGAGCCCGCTCTCCTTCACGCCGCCGAACGGGAGGGCGTCCCAGCGGAGGGTCGTCGGGTCGTTCAAGTGGACCCCGCCCGCACGGATCCGCTTCGCGAGCGCGAACCCCCGGGAGATGTCGCGGGTGTAGACGGACGCCTGGAGGCCGTACGGCGTCGAGTTCGCGATCCGGACGGCGTCGTCTAGGTCGCGGAACCGAATGATCGGGACGATCGGCCCGAACGGCTCCTCGCGCGCGACCCGGGCCTCCTCAGAGACCTGGTCGATCACGGTCGGCTGGTAGAAGCTCCCGACGGTCCCCTCGGGCCGCGACCCACCGACCAGGACCTTCGCCGAGTGAGCCCTCGCATCCGCGACCAGCTCCTCCATCCGGGCGACGGACGCCTGGTCGATGAGCGGACCGACCTCGGTCGTCTCCTCGATCGCCGGGCCGACCCTCAGCGCCTGGGCGCGCTCGGCCATCGTGCGGGCGAACCGGTCCCCGACCGCGTCCTGGACCAGGATCCGCTTCGAGGCGGTGCAGACCTGGCCGGAGTAGCTGAACGCGCCCCGGACGGCCGCCGGGACCGCGACGTCGAGGGGAGCGTCGTCGAGCACGACGAACGGGTCCATCCCTCCCATCTCGAGGATGACCCTTTTCGCGTGCCGGCCCGCCTTCTCGGCGATCCCCTTCCCGACCTCGGTGGAGCCGGTGAAGGTGATCAGCCGGGTCCTCGGGTGCTCGACCAGCACGTCCCCCACCGACCGACCGGGTCCGATGACGACGTTCAGGACCCCCTTCGGGACCCCCGCGGCGACCAGGTGCTCCGCGAGGCGGAGCGCGGTGAACGGCGCCGCGCTCGTCGGCTTCGCCACGACCGGGTTCCCGGCGGCGAGCGCTGGAGCGATCTTGTGGGAGAGGAGGTTCAGCGGGAAGTTGAACGGTCCGATCGCCACCACGACCCCGATCGGGTCGCGGACGGTGAAGAGGAACCTCCGTTCGTTGCCGGGGGGACGCTCGTACGCGTCCGCGGGGAAGCTCTCCCCGCCCAGCTGCCGGACCTCCTCGGCGGCGAGCTCGTAGACCCCCACGGCCCGGTCGACCTCGACCCGGGCGTCGACGATCGGTTTCCCGACCTCGGTCGCGATGAGGCGGGCCATCGTCTCCCGGTCGTTCTGCAGCCGAACGGCGGCCGCGCGGAGGACCTTCGCCCGGACGTATCCGGGGGTCGTCCCCCACGACTCCTCGGCGGCGGCCGCCGCCTCGACGGCCGCGGTCGCTTCGCTGGCGGTCGCGACCGGCGCTTCACCGATCGACGTTCCCGTCGAGGGGTCGATGACGTGGATGTACCGTCCTCCCTCGGGCGGCCGCCACTCCCCTCCGATGAGGAGAGCGCCCCGGCCGCTCGTCGGAACTCCTGCGACCATGCGGAACCGCCCTCCACCGCTACCCGGGGTCGCCGTACGTCGTGTAGTGCCAGGACTTGCGCGCCTTCCCGGTGAGGTCGACGTAGATGTTCTTCACGACCGTGTAGTCGAGCAGGGAGTCGGTGCCGAGGTCCTTCCCGAACCCGGACTGCTTGAACCCGCCGTGCGGCGTCTCCGAGCCGAGCGGGAGATGGTCGTTCACCCAGACGTCCCCGAACCGGAGTTCGTTCGCGGCCCGGATCGCGGTCCTGAGGTCGTTCGTCCAGACGCTCCCGGCGAGCCCGTAGGCGACGCCGTTCGCGACCTCGACCGCCTCGTCGAACGTCGAGAACTCGAGGACGTCCAGCACCGGCCCGAAGATCTCCTGCTGGGCGATCGCCATGTCGGGCGCGACCGCGTCGAAGACCGTCGGGACGACGAAGGCGCCCTTGGGGTGCTTCTTCTTGTCGTCCGTCCCCCCGACCTTGAGCTTCGCGCCCTCCGCCTTCCCCTTCTCGACGAAGTCGAGGACGCGCTTCTGCTGGACCGGGCTCACGAGGGGTCCCAAGTCGGTCTGGCGCGAGAGCTGGTCCCCGATCCGGATCGTCTTGACCCGGTCGAGGAGGAGCTGGACGAACTTCGGGCGGACGTCCTTGTGGACGATCAGCCGGGTCGCGGCGGTGCAGTCCTGGCCGCCGTTCACGAAGCCCCCGACGATCGCGCCCTCGACCGCGGCGGCGATGTCGGCGTCCGGAAAGACGATGAACGGCGCCTTCCCGCCGAGCTCGAGCTGGACCCGCTTCACGGTGCCGCTCGCGGCCTCCATGATCCGCTTGCCGGTCTCGGTGTCGCCCGTCAGCCCCACCATGTCGACCTTCGGGTTCCGGGCGAGCTCGTCCCCGACCTCGCCGCCCGGGCCGGTCACGACGTTGAGGGCGCCCGCCGGCATCCCCGCGTCCTGGAAGGCGCGGCCGAGCTCGAGGGAGGTGATCGGCGTGTAGCTCGCGGGCTTGAGGACGACCGTGTTCCCGACGATGAGCGCCGGTGCGGCCTTCCAGACCGCCATCATGATCGGGTAGTTCCAGGGGGTGATCGACGCGACCACCCCGACCGGCTCGCGGCGGAAGATCGTCGTGCCGTCCCCGGTGAACTCCCCGGGGCTCTTCGCGTCGAGCGTCCGACCGGCCCCGGCGTAGAAGATGATGTTGTCGATCGAGAACGGAAGGTCGGCATCCGCCGCCTGTTTGATCGTCTTCCCCTGGTTCTTGCTCTCGAGCTCTGCGATCTCCCCGACCCGCTGCTGGAGGAGCGCGGCGGCCTTGAGGAACACCTCGCCGCGGGCGCGCGGCGGGAGGCGGGGCCACGGACCTTTGTCGAATGCCTCGCGAGCCGCGTCGATCGCCCTCCGGGCGTCCTCCCGGGTCCCCTTCGGGACCGTCCCGAGGGACGAGGCGTCGTACGGGTTCGTGACCGCCATCGTCTCTCCGCGGGATGCCTCGACCCACTCTCCCCCGACCAGCATCGTACGGTCCATCGCCGTTCCCCCACCGGGCGAGTCCGGCCCGGTTCAAGATGTTGACTCCAAACCAGGGGTCCGGACGGACGGGGCGTCCTTCGGAGAACTATATCCGCCTGGAGGGATTTCGACCCGCGGTTTTCGGGGGGGTGGCAGTAGTGGATCCGAGGCGTCGGAACATAATCGTCATCGCCGTGGTCGTGATCCTGGTGGCGGCGGGCGTCGGGGGTTATTTTGCCCTTCGCGGCTCGTCCGTGTCGGCGACCTGCGGGGGGAGCGAGCGAACCACCATCTGCGTCGACCAGGCCGAGCTCCCGGACACGCTCGACCCGCAGGTGACGTTCTCGACGCCCGGGTGGGCCGCGGTCCAGCAGGTCTACCAGGGACTTGTCCAGTACAACGGCACGAGCTCCACGGACTTCACCGGAGTGCTCGCGCAGAGCTGGTCGGTGTCGTATAACCCGAACACCGGCCTCCAGAGCTACACGTTCGACCTGCGCTCGGGGGCCCACTTCTCGAACGGCGACCCCTACAACGCCTACGTCCAGTGGTACAGCTTCTACCGAAGCCTCCTGCTCATCCAGGGACCCCAGTTCATCCTCGAGCAGAACTTCTTCACGACCAACTTCAGCACCACGAGCCCGCTCAGCTACTATACGACCAATCTCACCGAGATCAAAGCGGCCAACACCACCCTCGCGAACGACCTCAACTCGTGGAACTTCCTCAACCCGACCTCGTCCGAGATCGCGATGATGAGCCTCCCCCTCCAGTCGTTCCAGGTGGTCAACAACCTCACCATCCAACTGAACCTCGGCTACGGCTACCTCGCGAGCAACTACACCTACCTCCTCGCCACGCTCTCCGCCCCGAACTCCGCCGCGGTCGACCCGGCCTACGTGACCGCGCACGGCGGAGTCCTGGTGGGGAACGTCCAGACGGACTACCTGGCCACCAACACGCTCGGCACCGGCCAGTTCCTCCTCCAGGACTACAACCCCGTCGAGGGCGGCGGCTACACCCTCGTCCCCGACTCGAGCTACTGGGGGAAGGCCGCGGCCCTCACCGAGCCGTGGAACCCCAACATCCAGCCGGCCAACACCACCTTCGACATCATCTTCCAAGGAACGCTCGACGTCACGATCAGCGACCTGATCAACGGGCGGGTCTCGGAGGCGTCGTTCGCGTACATCGGGACGTCGACCATCAGCAGCCTGCAGGGTCACTCGAACGTGAACGTCGAGGCGCTTCCCACGATCGTGAGCGCGACCAGCGGCTCCTGGTGGGTCTACCTCAACCAGAGCATCTACCCGTTCAACAACCTCTCCGTCCGCGAGGCGATCACGCACGCCATCAACTATCAGCAGATCATCAGCCAGGCGTTCGGAGGGTACGGCCAGCAGTGGGTCGGACCCGTGCCGCCGTCGTATCCGTACAACAACAACGTCACGGCGAAGGAGCCGTACTACTCGTACAACCTGACGCTGGCGAAGCAGGAGATAGCGAACTCTCCCTGCGCCAACAGCAAGTGCTCCGGCATCACCATCAACTACGAGTACCTCGACATCGGGGCGGACTGGGCGGAGATGGCGACGTTCTTGACGAACGACCTGAAGACGATCGGACTCACCATCAACCCGATCCCGATCTCGCTCCCGGACCTCTACGTCGAGCAGGCGGCGCCGGGCGGGAAGTGCGCGTCGGACACCAATGCGAACGGCGGACCGTTCTTCATGGGCCAGGAGTTCTACACCTCCGACTACATCTCTCCCGACGACTGGACCCAGAACGACGCGTACAGCCTGGGCAGCGCGAACATGTGCATGGCCGGCTACTCCAACGCGACCGTCGACTCGCTCGTCTACATGGCCGCGGCGGAGTCGAACCCCGCGAACCTCACGGCCGACTACACGACGATGACGCAGCTCATGTACAACAACTACACCGACATCTGGATGGTCGTCCCGACGTCGTTCGCCGTCTACGCGACGAACCTGCACGGGGTCATCATCAACCCGATGGGGAGCGCGGAACCGTACGCCATTCTCCTCAACACGCAGTGGCTGAGCTGACGCGGTAGCGCCCGCGCCCCGGGGGCCCCCCGGGCCCCCTCCCGCCGGGTCACCCGTCGGGGGCCGCCGCCGCCCCCGGGGGAACTCCCCCGGTCGGTCCGCCCGGAGCCGGTCGGGTCTCAAGCAGCGCCGACGGAGCGATCCCGGCGACCTCCTCGGCCCGCAGGCAAGCCACGAGGTGACTCGGCGCCGTGGGTCGCGGCTGGAGGGTCGGGTCGACCGTCCGGCACCGGTCCTCGACGAACGGGCAGCGCGGGGAGAACCGGCACCCCGGCCGGGGGTCGATGAGGGTCGGGATATCCCCGCCGATCCGGAACCGCGTGCGCCGCCGCCGGACGTCCGCGGTCGGCAGGGCGGCGAGGAGCGCCTTCGTGTACGGGTGGACGGGGCGCTCGAGGACCTCGTGGACGGGGCCGAGCTCGACCACCTGGCCGAGGTACATCACCGCGACCCGGTCGGCGACGAACCGCACGGCCGCGACGTTGTGCGTGATCAGGATGTAGGCGATGTGCCGCTCCCGCTGGAGCTCGATGAGGCGGTTCAGGATCTGGGCCTGGACCGCGACGTCGAGCGCGCTCGTCGGCTCGTCCAGGATGATCAGCTTCGGGTCGACGATGAGCGCCCGGGCGAGCGAGATCCGCTGGCGCCCTCCGCCCGAGAACTCGTGCGGGTACTGGTCCTGGCAGGCCGGCATCAGCCCGACCAGGGGGAGGGTCTCCATCACCCGCAGGCGGACCTTCCGCTTGGTGAGGAGCGGCGGCATCGTCAGCTTCGGGACCGGGGGCATCGGGAGGGCGTTCTCGCCCTTCCGGACGAACGCTCGGTACTCGTCGTAGCGACGCTGGCGTTCGTCGGGGGGGAGCTTCCGCTCGCTCGCCCGCTGGAGCGCCGCCCGGTACTCCTCCTCGAGGCGGCGGTTCTCGGCACGGATCTTTCCTGCCCGCTCGACCATCGCCTTGCGGTACTCGCGGGTGCTGCGCGCCTGCTCCTGCTGCACCTGGCGGACGAGCGCAGCGCGAGCTTGTCGGTCGGGAGCCTTCGCCGCCTCGGGGGAGGTGCCCGAGGAGGGCGGGGCGACGGCGAGCTTCTCCTTGATCTTCTCGAGGGCGTCCCGGTGGGTCGCGTCGAGGCGCTTCTGCTCCTCCTGCTGGAGCCGGGTCCGCTCCTCGAGGCTCTTCTGGTAGGCCTCCGTGAGGAGCTTCTTCGCCTTCAGGTCGGGTTGGTACTCGAGGAAGAGGCGCTCGCGCTCCTTGCGGACCGCCTCGCGGTGCTCGCGGCGCATCCGCGAGGGCGTCGTTCGGACGTACCAGCGCTCGAGCTGGTTCTGGGCTCGGAGCGGCTCTCCGACGATCTGCCAGACCTTGAGGCGGGGGTCGAGCGAGCCGACGGGGTCCTGGAAGACGACCTGGATGTTGTGCCGCCAGTGGCGCAGCTCGGTCCCCTCGAGCTTCAGGATATCCTTCCCCTCGAATAGGATCGTTCCGCGCGTCGCCTCGTGGAGGCGGGCGACGACCCATCCGAGGGTCGTCTTCCCGGAACCCGACTCGCCGATCAGGCCGACCGTCTCTCCCGGCTGGACGGAGAGGTTGACCGAGTCGACCGCGTGGATCGCGCGCGCCGGCCGCCCCGTGACGACCTCGGCGATGCTCCGGACGATGGGGAAGTACTTCGTGAGGTTGACCGTCTCGAGAAGGGGCGGAGCGCCGGGAGCGGGCGTTCCCGGCGTGCTCGCGGCCGCGAGCGGGGCAGAGGAGGCGGCGGTCACGGCAGGCCCGGGACCTCCTCCGCGTAGTGGCACGCGGCGTGGTGGGACGTCGTCGCCCCGACGGTCGTCTCGATCACCCGGAGCGCGGGCGGCGGCTCCTGGGTGCAGACGGGGCGCGCGAGAGAGCAGCGCGGGTGGAACCGGCAGCCCGCGGGGAGCTGGGAGAGGTTCGGGACCGAGCCGGGGATCGTCGGCATCGGCCAGTCGCTCTTGTACCGGGTCGGGATCGACCGGAGGAGCGACTTCGTGTACGGGTGGCGGGGCGTCTGGAAGATCTCCGCCACCGGCCCGAACTCGACCAGGCGACCCGCGTACATCACCCCGAGGTCGTCCGCGGTCTCGGCGACGACCCCGAGGTCGTGGCTGATGTAGAGGATCGACGCGGAGACCTCGTCGATCAGCTCCTTCATCAGCGTGAGGACCTGCGCCTGGATCGTCACGTCGAGCGCGCTCGTCGGCTCGTCCGCGATCAGGAGCGCCGGCTTCGCCGAGAGCGCCATCGCGATCATGATCCGCTGGCGCATCCCGCCCGAGAGCTCGTGCGGGTAGAGCGAGAGGATCGTCTCGGGGTCGTTGATCCGCACGAGCCGGAGGTAATCGAGGACCTCGTCCCGGAGGTCGGTCCTCGTGCGGACCCGCCGGGCCGCCATCACGTCCTTCGCCGTCCCCGGCATGACGGGCCGCGAGAGGACGTCCGCGGTCGACGGCATCGTGATCGGTCGCCGCGAGTAGTCGAACGGGGCCGGGCCCGGATGGAAGCTCGGGAGGATCCCGTCCTCCCGCCAGTGGCGCATCTGGACCGCTTCCGCGATCTGGTCGTAGATGCGGAACGCCGGGTTGAGCGAGTTGAGCGGCTCCTGGAAGATCATCCCGATCCCCGTCCCGCGGACCATCGGGAGCTTCGCCTTCGGGACCGGGACGAGGTCGGTCCCCTGGAAGATGACCTTCCCCGAGCGGATCCGCGCGGGAGGCTCGGGGAGGAGCCGGGGGATCGCCTGCGCGAGCGTGCTCTTCCCGCAGCCGGTCTCTCCGACGATCCCCACGACGCGGCCCGGCGGGATGACGAGCGAGATGTCGGAGACCGCGTGGAAGACTCCCGCGCCGACCTCGTAGTCGACCGAGAGGTTCTCGACCGAGAGGACCGGGGTCGTCATGACTCGTCCGCCTCCTCGGCCTCCTCTTCCTGCTCCGGCGTGGTCGGCGTGGCCGCGGTCGGCGGGGCCTCCTGCGGGAGGGTCGACGCCGAGCTCGACTCCGCGAGCGCGCGACGCGTGCGCGGGTCGAGGACGTCCCGGAGGCCGTCCCCGAGGAGACTGAACGCGAGCGCCGTCACGAAGATGGCGATCGCCGGGAACGTGATGAACCACCAGAACTGCTCGAGCGGGTAGTTCCCCTGGTAGAACGACATCATGCTGCCCCACTCGGGAGTCGGTCCAGGCCACGGGATGCCGGCGCCGATGAACGAGATCGTCGAGAACGTGACGAGGACGGTGCCGATGTCGAGCGTGAAGTAGACGATGACGGGCTCGAGGACGTTCCGAAGGATGTGCCGGGTCAGGATCCGGGTCTCCCGGACCCCGGCGGCGCGGGCGGCCGTGACGTACGGGAGATGCTTCACCGCGAGGGTCTCCCCGCGGACCAGCCGTACGTAGTACGGCCACCAGGTGATCAGGATGGCGAGGATCGCGGCCCAGATGCCTCGACCGATCGACGCGACGATCGCGAGCGCGAGGACGAGGCTCGGGAACGCGAGGAAGACGTCGGTCGTCCGGAGGATGACCACCGAGACCGCCCCGCCGGGGGTCCCCGGCTGGTCCCAGAAGCCGGCAATGAGGCCGAGGATCCCGCCCGCGACCAGGGCGATCCCCGCGATCCCGATCCCGATCGCGAGGTCGAGCGGGAGCGCCCGAAGGACGGCCGAGAACAGGTCGATGTTCGCCTGGTCGGTCCCGAACGGGTGGGCGAGGGACGGCGGCCACCGGAACAGGGTNCGGCGCCACCTCGTGCGCCCCCGTGTCCTGGGTCGCGCCGTACGGGATGATGAGGGACGGAACGAGCGCGACGAGCGCGGCGAGCACGAGGATGATCGTGACGAGAATGAACCCGGCGAAGGTGAGCGGGTTCGCCCGCATGATGCGGAAGAAGGCGAGGAACGACCGGCCCACCCGGGAGGCCACGTTGGTCGACCGCGTCGGGAGCATGGCGGAGGACGGGGCGGAGACGGTTGCCGTGTCCTCTCACCTCCAATCGACGCGCGGGTCGAGGACGCCGTAGAGGATGTCGGCGATCAGGTTCGCGATGACCACTCCGAGCGCGAAGACGATGACGACCGCGATCGCGCCGTCGAAGTTCGGCTCCCCGCCGCCTCCGAGCGCCGCGAAGGCATAGGCACCGATCCCCGGCCAGGAGAAGACCTCCTCGATGACGACCGTCCCCGCGAGGAGCCCGCCCGCCGTCACCCCGAGGACGGTCGTCGCGGTGATGAGGGCGTTGCGGAGGGCATGCTTGTACATCACGATGAAGTTGGAGAGTCCCTTCATCCGGGCCGATTTCACGTACTCGAGCGGCATCACCTCGAGCATCGCCGACCGCGTCATCCGGGTCGCGTTCCCCATCTCAATGAACGCGAGCACCCCGGCCGGCAGGATGAGGTGCTCGAGCGCGTCGACCGTGTACGGGAAATTGCCGGCAAGGATCGCGTCGACCACCGACATGTGAGTGACCTGGGCGAACGGCGGCGAGGTGGTGCTGTACTCGTGGCCGGCCGGGAGGCCGACCACGGGTGCTAAAAACACCGCCGCGACGATCGCGCCCACGTAGGTCGGGATCGACCAGCCGCTCAGGTAGAGGACCCGGACCAGGTGGTCGGCCCACCGGCCCGCGTACTGGGCCCCGATGACCCCGAGCGGGATCCCGATGAAGATCATGAGGAACATCGAGGCGAGGACGAGCTCGAGGGTCGCCGGGAACCGCTCGGTGATCACCGGGTAGACCGGCTGGCCGAACTGGGAGGCCCCCCAGTTGCCGGCGAGAAGCTTCGTGAAGTAGGTCCAGAACTGGGTCAGGACCGGCTGGGAGAACTGCGCCTCGCAGTTGGCGAGCACCTGCTGGCTCGCCTTCGGGTACCACCGGGGACACGGGTTGAGCGGGAAGACGTGGGTGACGAGGAACATCAGGAGGATGATCCCGAACAGGACGGGGAGGAGCTGGAGGAACCGCTTACCGATGAAGATGAGAAGGTCCTCGAGATTCCTACCCATCCCCCTCTCCTCCCATCAGGGGGGCGGCGCTAGCGCCAACCCGGGCACGTGGTCCCGATTCGGTCCCGCATATTAACTCGCTCGCCGCCTCCGTGCCCGTGCCCGCCACCCTCTAGGGTAGGTAGTCGCGCGGCAGGGTCCGAAGTTCGGCGAACGTCTCGTGAGCGACCGAGACGAACTTGTCGATGTCCTTCTCGGTGTGCGCGCTCGAGAGCGTGATCCGCTCGTAGTTGTCGGGGTGGATGTAGATCCCCTTGTCGAGGAGCAGCTGGTGGTGCCGGAGGTAGAGGTTCCAGTCGATCTGCAGGCTCTCCCGGTAGTTCGTGATCTTCTTCCGCTTCGTGAAGAAGAACTGGAGCATCCCGTTCACCGACTGGACGAGGGTGGAGAGCTTCGACTCCCGGCCGGCCTCCTCGAGCCCCTTATGGAGCCGCTCGGTGAGCCTCCCGAACCGGGCGTAGAGCTCCTCCCCGCCGCGGGCGAGCGTCCTCAGGTTCGCCAGCGTCCCCGCCATCGTCAGGTTGTTCGCGTTGTAGGTGCCTCCGAAGCTGATCCGCCCGGGGGCGATCAGCTCCATGTACTCCGCCTTCCCCGAGACCGCCGAGACGGGCACGCCCCCGCCGAGCGCCTTCGCCCAGCAGGAGATGTCGGGCTCGACGTTGTAGAGCTGCTGGGCCCCGCCCGGCGCCACGCGGAACCCCGTGAACACCTCGTCGAAGATGACGAGCATGTCGTTCTGGTGCGCGATCTCGATGAGACGGTTCAGGTAGTCCGGCGCGGGCGGGATGACCCCCGAGTTCGCCATGATCGGTTCGAGGATGACGCAGGCGAGCCGGTTGCGGTACCGTCGGACGATCCGCTCGAACGCGTCGATCGAGTTGTACGGCGCCACGAGGACGTAGTCCGTCACGCCCGGGGGGATCCCGGCCGAGTTCGGGAGCGGGCGCGGGTACTCGTCGATCCCCGCGACCATCGGCGGGGCCTCGGCGCTGATGAGGACGATGTCGTGCTGTCCGTGGTAGTGGCCCTCGAACTTCAGGATCGCGTCCTTCCCGGTCGCCGCCCGCGCGATCCGGATCGCGTTCATCGTCGCGTCCGACCCGCTCGTGCAGAACGCGACCCGCCCCGTGTTGGGGACCAGCTTCTTGAACAGCTTCGCGACCTCGACCTCGAGCTCTCCGGGGGCGCCGAAGTTGAGGCCCAGTTCGGCCTGTTCCTGGATCGCCTTGACCTGCGACTCCGGGGCGTGGCCGTTGATCAGGACCCCGTAGGCGAGGTTGAAGTCGAGGTACTCGTTCCCGTCCTCGTCCCAGATCCGGGAGCCCTTCCCCTTCGCGAGGAACGGGGGGACCGGGTCGTACGAGGCGGTCCGGATGAGGGAGCTCGAGCCGTTCGGGAGGTACTTCTTCGCCTCCTCGAACAGTTTCGCGCTCTTCTTGAGCTTCGGGACGAGGCGCGCGATCGGAATCGGGAGCGGCGCGGGCTCCTCCGCCGCGGGAGCCTCCTCTTTGGCACCCTCCTTGGCGGCCTCTTTCGCGGCCTCCTTCGGGGCCTCCTTCGCCGTCTCCTTCGGGCTCTCCTTCTTCTTCTCCTCCGCGCCGCCCCCCGGGGAGGGCGCCGGGGTGGGGGTCGGGACGGCCGACCCCTCGGCCATCAGGAGCGAGGCGCCGGAAGGGGCGATTTCGGGCCGGTCCGAAGAGGGGGTCCCCTCGCTGGTCCGGGACGTCGACACCGGGGCGGGGTCCACCTCCGCCATAAAGAACGAATTCCGGGCGTTCGTGCCACCCCGAGGGGGCTATATATAATTGGCTAAGCCCAAGAATACGAGGATTGGCGCGAGATATGAGATGAATACGAGACTCTAATTGATGATTCCATGGCGCAACCTGTGAAATTCCGCTAATTTCCGCACAAGAATATGGCGGAAATGGTTGATTTTCTCTCTCGGGACCGCTATTTCTCTTTCCACGGAGGGAGCGGGGGCTCGGGCGGGGTGATTGTCGTCTCGACCCGTCGCTTCGCGAGCGCGCTGCGGAACGGCGCCGGCGGGATGCACCGCTCGGGGGGCACGACCCCGACCTCGCGGACCTTCCCCTGGACGATCAGCTCCGCGCCGACCGCCCCGGCGATCCCGACGACGTACTCGGTCGCGGTCAGGTGCCAGTCGGGCCGCGGGGGGAACCGCCCGATCGCATGGCGAAGGACGGGCTTCCCGCCCTTCGTTCCCTTCACCTCGATGTCGAACAGCTCCCAGTCGTTGACCGTGACCCCTTCGGGGGCGCCGAGCAGCTTTCCCCGGCGGAGGAGGGCGAGCGTGAACTCGCGGGGCGCCACCTTCTGTCCCTTCACGTCGAGCGGCTGGTCCGAGGCCAGGCCGAGGAGCGCCATCGTGCGGAGCACTTCGATCCCCGGACCGCCTTCCTTCCACTCGCAGTGCCGGATCCCCTTCGCCCGGAGGCTCTCGGGAAGGGTCGCCGGCTCGGAGTGGAGCGTCCGGTAGACGCGGGTCCGGCCCACGGGGGGACCGAACTCGAACTCCTCGGCCCCGCTCATCGGGGGATACTCCTGGTAGACGCCTCCCTCGAACACCTGCGCCGGCAGGACCATCTCGTCGAGGAACGTGCTCGGCGACCAGGTGAACGAGATCTCGGGGGCCCCGACCGTGAGGTCCCGCCAACCGTCCCGGATCACGAGCGACTCCACGGTGTCGAGGTCCTGGCACGCCTGCATCGCGAGGACGTTCGAGATCCCGGGAACCTGTCCGAGCCCGGGGATCGCGAGCAGCTTCGCCCTCTGGAACGCCTCGTCCATCTCGAGCTGGCGGCGGGTCATGTGGAAGAGGCCGCCGAAATCGAGGTACGGGACGTGCGCCTCGAGCGCCGCCGCCATGACGTCCAGGTTGAACGTGTACTGGACCGCGTTCACGACGACGTCGGCCCCTTTGAGGAGCTTGACAACCGCGGCCTTCTTCCGGACGTCGATTGTCACGGCCGTCGCTTTCGGTCCGGCCGCCTTCGCCGAGGCGTTCGCGAGGTCGGCGTTGAGGTCGGCCGCAATGACCGAGTCGAACATGCCGCCGGTCGCGAGGTCCCGTACGGTGCTCTGTCCTGTCAGGCCTCCGCCGCCCAGAATCACTGCCTTCATCGCCGTCGCCCCTCCGAGCGACGGACCGAGCCGGGCGGCCTATAGGAGCCTTCGGGTGATTTCAGTCACGCCGGCGCGGGGGGGTGCGACGGGAAGGCTTTTCCCCCCCGCTCGACGCGGCCGGAGCGGTCCCGGAAGGGGCTGGAGGGGTCGCCGCGGAAGCGGTCGTCCTCTGGAGGAGGTCCCGGAACGTCTCGAAGTGCCGGAGGAACGGGTCGGCGCGGCGCTGGTCCTCGAGCTCCCCGAGCGCGATCTCGAGCGTGGCCTTCGCCTTCGGGTCCCCGGAGGCGGCCCGGACCAGGTACACGCAGAGGACCTGGTAGTGCGGCAGAACGAAGGCGTCGGTCCGGGGAGTGCTCATGTCCCCCTTGCGCGGTCGGTAGATCCGGTCGACCGGCACGGCCTCCGCGACCGCCCGGCGGTGGGAGAACCCGAAGTACCGTCCCGGGCCGAGGATCCGGGTCACTTCCCGGATGTTGCCGTTCAGGTTGTTCGTCAGGCGGTCGCACTCGTGCCAGAGCCAGAGGCCGAAGCCGTAGTCGCCCTCCTGGTACGCCTCCCACGCCTTGCCGTAGAGCGCCCGTTCCCGCTCCTCCTCGGGAAGTTCCGGGTTTTCCGCTGCCTTCCAGTCGGAGAGGATCAGGTCGACGCGCATCGAGGGCGAGAACTCCTTCATCGGGGGGACTTCGGTCGCGGGCGACACGCCCGGGCGAGCACCCCGGTGGATTAACTTGCTCCCCCTCGCTCAGGCGTAGAGCGCTCGAAGACGCGTCGTCCGCCGACCCACGTCTCCCGGACCGACCGGGCTCCCCGGCGGAACGCCTCGCGGAGGCTCGTCGCTTCGAGGATCACGAGGTCGGCGTTCGCGCCGGCTTCGAGCGAGCCGAGAGCCGGTTCGCCGAGGACGGCGGCGGCATTCCCCGTGTAGAGGCACACCGCTTCCTCGAACCCGAGCCCTTCGTGGGGGTCCGGGTTCGCCGACCGGCCGAGCTCGTCCCGCCGCTCGGTCACGGCCGAAAGACCCCGCCAAGGGTCGACCGGGTCGTACGGGGCGTCGCTCGAGCCCGCCACGAGGTGGCCCCGGTCGACCAACGTACGGAACGCGTAGGCCCAGCGGGCTCGGTCCGGCCCGAGCCGCTCCTGGAGCCAGAAGTCGCTCCACACGAACCCCGGCTGGACGACGAGCGCCGGTCCTGCCGGGTCCAGCGCGGCGAGTACGGGCGGAGGGGTCAACGCGGCGTGCTCGATCCGGGGCGGTGGCCCCCCGTCCCGCACGTACGGGGAGAGGAGCGAGGCCGCCCGAAGGACCCCGGCGTCCCCGATCGCATGCAGGGCAGGGACGAGCCCCCGCGCGCGCGTGTCCGCCAGTGCCTCCCGGAGCGTCACGTCTGGTTCGACTGCAAGACCCCGAGTTTCCGGGGCGTCCGAGTACGGCTCGGAGAGCAACGCGGTCCTCGTCCCGAACGCGCCATCGACGAACCCTTTCGCGCCGGTGACCGCGAACATGCCGGCGGGTCCCGCGGGCGCAAGGTCCGTCGTTCGGAACTCCCGGAGGCGGAGCATCCGCACGAAGAGACGCACGCGGACCGGAAGGCGGCCCTCGGTGGCCAAGGTCCGGAAGAGGACGGCTTCCTCCGGAGGGACGTTCATCGAGACGATGGTCGTGAGCCCCTGCGAGGCGACGAATCGCAGCGTCCGCACGAGCGACTCGGGGTCGGCCGGGGTGGAGGCGACCGGACCGAGCCAGCGGAGGGCCTCCTCGTAGACGACCCCACTCAGCTCTCCGTCCGCGGCCCGCCCCACACGGTCCCCGAGGACCCCGACGGTCCCGGACCAGATCCCGGCGGTTTCCAGCGCCGTCCGATTCGCGACCGCCGCGTGGCCGCTCGTGTGGAAGACCACGACCGGCCGGTCGTCGACCGTTCGGTCGAGGTCCGCCCGGGTCGGCCAGCGCCCCCGGAGCGAGCGCTCGACATCGAGCCCTCGTCCCACGACCGGACCGGTCGGGTGCGCGGCCGCCCAGTCGCGAAGTTTCGCGAGGAGGTCTTCGAGGTCGGTCGTCGAGGATACGTCGAGCCCTTCGCGGTAGCGGGCGAGGTCACCGACGTGAAGGTGGCTGTCCCAAAGGCCGGGGAGGACGAGGCGCCCGTGGAGGGACACCACGTTCGTTCCCGTCGGAGCGGCGCGGCGGACCTCCGCCTCCGAGCCGACGGCCGCGACCACCCCCTGGTCGATGAGGAGAGCCTCGGCGTACCGTCTCCCCGAGAACACCCGAGCGTCCGTCCAGAGAGTGGGCTCGCTCATCGACGCCGCCTTCGACCCGAAGAAGAGGGGAGGAAGAAAGGGTTGGCCGCGGCGGCCTCCTCCGTCCGCGTTAGACGTCCATGTACCGATAGAACTCGTACGGGTGCGGGCGCAGGTTGAGCTCGAGCTGCTCCTGGCGCTTGATCTCGATGTAGACGTCGAGGAGGGACGAGGCGAACGCCGGCTTTAGGAAGTCGCGGTCCGACTCGAGGCAGTCGAGCGCCTCTCCGAGCGACCCCGGAAGCTCCCGGATCTGGAGCTCCTTGCGCTTTCCCTTCGTGAGATGGTAGATGTTCTCGTCGACCGGCGGCGGGGGCTCGATCTTCCGGCGGATCCCGTCGAGGCCCGCGAGCGCGAGGGCGGCCTCCGTGAGGTAGATGTTCGCCGCCGAATCGGGAGTCCGGTACTCGACCCGCTTCGCCGCCGGCCGGCCCTTGTGGTAGAACGGGATCCGGACGTTGGCGGAACGGTTCGCCTTGCTCCACGCGATGAACACCGGTGCCTCGTAGCCCGGCACCAGGCGCCGATAGGAGTTCGTGATCGGGTTGGTGATCGCGCACATCGCGCGGGCGTGCTCGAGCAGGCCACCGACATAGTACCGGCACGTCTGGCTCAGCTCCGCGTACGGGTCGCTCGCGTCGTAGAAGGCGGCCTTCCCCTTCGACCAGAGCGACTGGTTCGTGTGCATCCCGATCGCGTTGTCGCCGTAGATCGGCTTCGGCATGAGGCAGCCGATCATCCCGTGCCGACGGGCGACGTTGCGGATGACGTAGCGGNAGGTCCTGGATGTGGTCGGCCATCGGGACGAGCTCGTCGAACTTGATGTTGATCTCCGACTGGCTCGCCGTCGCGACCTCGTGGTGGTGGGCGTCGAGCGTCATGTGGAAGTTGTCGGCGAGGATGTTGCACATCTCCGCGCGCACGGCCATCAGCGAGTCGTGGGGCGGGGTCCGATGGTACCCTTCCTTGAACCGGACCGTCCCGGTGACGGGTCCCCCGTGCCAGGGGGATTCCGAGTGGTTGACGAGGTAGCCGGCGCCGGCCCAGGCGTCCCGGACCCCGGCGGGGGACGGGATCAGCTCGATCGAGTCGAAGACGAAGAACTCGACCTCGGGGCCCCAGTAGGAGCAGTCGTATCCGGCGTCCGCGAGCACTCTCTCGGTCTTCCGCGCGACGTAGCGCGGGTCGTGGGCGTACGACTCCTTCGAGCCGCCCAGCCGGACGTCGCAGATGAACCGGGCCGTTCCGCCGGTCTCGGGGTCCCAGGGGATCGTCGCGAGCGTCGACGCATCGGGGACGAGGTTCATGTCGGATTCGTAGATCTCCTGGAAGCCGCGGACGGAGGAGCCGTCCAGCTTCGGCACACCGGAGTCGAACGAATCTTCGTCCAACGTGGCGGTAGGGACGGAGACCAGGTTGTATCCACCGAGGACGTCGGTGTAGAACAGCTGGACCCACCGGACCTTGTCGGCTTTCAGTTTCTCGAGAGTCGCCGTCGGGCTCGTCGCACCGGATTTCGCGCGCTGAGGGGCCACTCGCGTACCTCCAACGACCCGAGCGAGCGGAGCTACATCAAGATATTTCCAAAGTCCGTGGACAGCCGTCCACAATCCTGAAAGACAGCTTTATTTCTGACTTGTGTCTTCGAGGCGCATGCGCCAATCGTCCATTCTGGACGAGCTCGACCGGTCGATCCTCGAGGAGCTCAACGTGGACGCGAGGAGGAGCCACCGCGAGATCGCTCACCGGCTCAAGGTCTCCCCGACCACGGTGAGCGCGCGCGTGGCGCGCCTCGAGGAGGCGGGGATCATTCGGGGCTACGTCCCGCTGCTGGACGACGAGCAGCTCGGCTACGACCTCTGGGCGGCGGTCGGGATCCGCATCTCGAAAGGTCGCTTGCGGGAGGTGGAGGAGCGGCTCGCCCGGGACGCGCGAGCGTACGCGATCTACGACGTCACGGGCGAGAACGACGCGCTCCTGATCGGCCGGTTCCGCGACCGGCGCGACCTCGACCGGTTCGTGAAGCATGCCCTCCAGGACCCCTACATCGAACGGACCAACACGCAGGTGGTCCTGAACCGGGTCAAGGAAGACCGCCGGGTCCCGGTGACCCGACGACCGGCCGCGACCGACGGTTCGACCTGACCGCGGCTCTCCCGCGCGGCGCGACCCGCCTTCCGTGGGAAACGCCTAAGAAGGCGCTCTCCCCCATGCGGGTCGGAGACGGTCCCATGGAATGGGGAATGGCGAACCGCATGCACCGGATGTTCCAACCGGTGAGCGGAAACTCGGTGATGGTCGCGGTCGACCACGGCTACTTCATGGGCCCGACGCGCCGCCTCGAGAACGCTCGGGCGACGATCGCCCCGCTGCTGCCGTACGCGGACGCGCTCGGCGTGACCCGCGGGATCCTCCGCCACGCCGTCGACCCGGCGGCGACCACTCCGATCCTCCTCCGGGTCTCGGGGGCGGTCACGGTCCTCAAGGAGGACCTCTCGGACGAGGAGGTCGTCACCTCCATGGAAGATGCCCTCCGCCTCAACGTCAGCGCGGTCGCGCTCAGCGTCTTCGTGGGCGCGCCCCACGAGCACGAGTCTCTGCTCCATCTCTCCCAGCTGGTCGACGCGGGCGAGGAGTGCGGGATGCCGGTGATGTCGATCACCGCCGTCGGGAAGGAGCTCGAGAAGCGGGACGCCCGGTACCTGGCGCTCGCCTGCCGGGTCTCGGCCGAGCTCGGTGCCCGGATGGTGAAGACCTACTACTGCGAGAACTTCGAGAAGGTCATCGAGGGTTGCCCCGTCCCGATCGTCTGCGCCGGCGGCCCCAAGCTCGATACGGAGAAAGCGGCCTTCGAGCTCGCGTACGGGGCGATCCAGGCCGGCGCGCACGGGCTCGACATGGGCCGGAACATCTGGCAGTCCGACCACCCGGTCGCGATGCTGAAGGCGCTCCGGTTCATCGTCCACGAGAAGGCGACGGTCAAGGAGGCGCTCAACGTTCTCGAGGAAGAGAAGAAGGCCCCGCCGGTCGCGGCGAAGCGGGCCGCCTCGGCCTAGGGACTAACGGGCGGACCGTTCTCCTCGGAACCATCTTAAGGCCGACCTCGCTCGGGCGCGACGCGCGGGGATTGCCAAGCTTGGCCAAAGGCGCCAGATTCAGGGTCTGGTCCCGTAGGGGTTNGCCGCGCGGGGATTGCCAAGCTTGGCCAAAGGCGCCAGATTCAGGGTCTGGTCCCGTAGGGGTTCGTGGGTTCAAATCCCTCTCCCCGCACCGGGGATTTGAACCCATGGGCGGTTCAAGTCCGCGTTCCTCCTCAGGGTCAGATCTCACCTTCCATTGATGGACTCGAGTTCATGAACATCTCGCAGGGATTCGAACGGGAAACGGCCTCGGGAACTGGGATATCTATTAGTTCTATTATGTCAATAGTGGCGCCATGGGAACTGACGCGAACCGAATGACCACCGTAACCCTTCCTCAGCAAGTTCGCGAACGGCTGCGCGACTACCAGGTGGGTGGCAAGAGTGCGGCCCAAGCCATCGAGGACTTGATGGACGAAATCCCTCCCGACTACTTCCGTCGTGATGTGCAACGGGCTCTGCTTCTTCCCCGGGAGTCGCTCGAGAGTTTCCGTCGACGTCATCGGCTCTAGCCGCCTCCTCACATGTACATTCTGCGATTCGCCGATCCTGTGGCGGGCCAGAGCTTCCGTCGCTTGCCTCGCAGGGCCCAGCTCCGGTTCAACGAGGCGTTCACTCCCTTAGTCCAACACCCGCGGTCCCCTTCCCCCGACCTGGACGTTCACCAACTTGCGGGCTACCAAAACGTGTGGACGCTGCGGATCCCCCCATGGCGGGGAATCTACACTATAGATGGGAACGACGTCGTCCTCATCGTCTTCGGGCATCGGAACAATATCTATCCCCTCTTGCACAGCCTGCTGGCCCCCGAGGGACGGTACATCGCCCGGCCCTCGCGGGGGGGACGACGGGCGACTAGGACGTCGCGGAGTTCACGCCGTCATGTGGGGTATCTTCTGCCTCCGCAGACGGACTTCCCCTCCGGTTCGAAGTCCTCCTCGCCATCCGTCGAGCACCTCACGACGAGGACCCCCATCGCGAGACCTAACCCCTGACTCACTTCCGTAAGATCTCATGATACGGGGGACAAACAGGACTGAAACACCCGACCCGAGAGGGGTGGCGCCACTTACCGGACCGATAGAGAGCCGCTACCTTGGAAGTTAGCGGGGGAGTCCGGCTCGTGACGCGGGCAGCGCCATCCAGGTCTTCCAGCTCGCTCGCCACGAGTCTCGCTTTCGGTGAGGTGGCCCTCCACGAATCCCAAAGCAGAAGTTCCTCGCGGTTCAGGGCAGCGAGGTCCAAGAGCAGACGGCTACGAACAAACCACAGTCCGCGCGGCTGACCTCTTGGCTCGACACAGAAGCTGTCGGGATCAATCCCTCCTTCGCGGCACATTTTCCACGCGTGACCTCCCGTAACAAACCTCCCCCAGGGAACGTCCGCCGGATCGAAGTCCAGCCGATTCTCTCTCGCAAGCGCGGGAGTTTGCTCCGGGTCCACCAGTCGCCATCCGGACCGGGCCCTCTCCCACCGCTCCGCGATCGTGTGGTCAATCCAGTAGCGTGAAGAGGCCGAAGCGAAGTAGTTCGCAAACCCAACTCGGATTCGTGATGGTATCCCTTTGTGTCGTGCCATCGAAGTGAAGAGAGTCGCGAAGTCGCGACAGCAACCGATGAGCCTTCGGTCGATTGGGCGGGGCTGGCTCAGAGGACGAGGGTCGAGCTCCACGAGGCGCTCGAGCATCCGATCGACGTACCGGAGGTTGACCTCGTGGAAGCGTCGCTTTGGGATACGGGCTGAGGTTAGCCTCCTGTCCCGATAGTGAACCACAAGGCCCTGCACGACTCTCGAAAGGCTACGTGAATCGCTCGGTAGCGGGTCGAAGAGTGCTTGGTGCGACCCCGGTGAAGTAAAGGGGCTCTGGCGAAGGTATCCCCGCACAGGAGGGGGCACCATTCCGGACGAACGCGTTCCGCGAGTCACGTCTTTTCCGCCCTGCTCGTCCCGCCCGACCAATGAGACCCGTCCAGTACTTCGCTCCTCTCTCGCGACCGTGGGGGCCGGGGACGTGGTGTACTGGCTTTCAAGCAAGCACTTTGGGCACACCAATGAGAGACGACAGACCGTCTACGAAAGCACACCATACACGCTTTTTGAACCGCCGGGCGGTTCGAGTCCCTCTCCCCGCACCCTGGACTTCCTCCGGTCGATCGCGATTCGGGGGAAGGACCGATTCGAGTTCCCCCGGTGTCTCCGAGCGCCCTACGACTCCGGGGAACGCGCGGCGGCGTGCGTCAGCCACCCGGGAAGACCCACGTAACGAAAGTGCAGCTTGAGCTCCTTCTGGTAGATCTCGTTGTAGAGGTGCCGGTATCGGAGGAAGTGCGCGACCCCCTTCGGTGTGATCCGGATGTCGTACCCGCGGGGGCCGACCGCCACCGTTGCCAGCCCCTCGTCGGCGAGAGCGTTCAGGACCTTCTGCGTCATCGTCGAGTTCGACCGGATGAGATGCATGATGTCCTCCTTGGAGACGCCCGCGCCGGGGCTGCGAATCGCCTCGTCCAGGTGCTCCTGAAGGTCCGGCTGGTCTGCGTTCAGGTCCAGGGCGGAGAAGAGGCGCCCCAACGCCAAGTAGACGTACACCCGGTAGCCCTTGTGGAGCACCTCCGGCATGGCCGACGATCACGGGAGAATCGGACCGTACTCCGCCGTCCGGGGCGTCACGGCAGGTTGATCAAGTACGGAGTGAAGTCGTAGTTCCCGTCCTTCTGTTCCGAGACCACTTGGAGGGGAACCTCCCTTCGAGTAAATCGGTAGCGGAGGGAGATCGGCTGGCGGG
>OCOJ01050490.1_pt1 | contig 22543 bp, 23 predicted proteins | sample 1539251 | NCBI WGS metagenome assembly OCOJ01 (sample SAMN01911457, study PRJEB22624) | soil metagenome | biome: Soil | place: Malaysia | collected 2012-04-30 | depth RA_metagenome m | reverse complement strand
TCGTGCAATTCCTTCGCCGAGAGTTTGGAGCCTCCCTGGCGCGCATGTTCCGCACGCCGACGCCGGAACTGCGCGAGCGGCTGCTGGCGGTGCACGGCATCGGGCGCGAGACGGCGGACTCCATCCTGCTCTATGCAGGAGGCCACGGCGTGTTCGTGGTGGACGCGTACACGAAGCGCATCCTCGCCCGTCACGGGCTGGCCCGCGAGAAAGCTGCGTACGAAGAAGTGCGCTCGCTCTTTGAATCCAGCCTGCCCGCGGACATCACCATCTACAACGAATTCCACGGCCTGATCGTCAACGTGGGCAAGAACTGGTGCCGGACGCAGAAGCCTCGCTGCGAGGAGTGCCCGCTGCAGCCGTTTCTGCCGGAGGAACAACGAGCAAGTGGGGAACAAAGGCGGCATAAAGCCGCCCCTACATTGCCGGATCACGAGTCCGCATCGGCCGCGGCCGGCACCGAAGCCCTGGTGACGCTAGCATGAGCGCTCCGAACCAACCCCTCCCTCCGGAGAGCCCGGCTATGACCGCGAAAGCCTCCCAGGGCGGACCGCGCCGTCGGCACCGGGTAACGCTGATCGCCGGGGGGCTGGGGATGGCGCTGCTGCTGGCCGCGGTATTCACGCTGGGCTCGCTGAACACGCCCTTTGTGCCGGAAGGTCCCACGGCACTGCTGATTCTCTTCTCCGTCTCCGTGTTCGTGGTGATTGCGTTTCTAGTGTTCGGCTTCGTGCTGCTGCGCAGCCTCCTGCGATTGTGGGCGGAGCGGCGCGCGGGGCAGATGGGCTCGCGCTTCCGAACGAAGATGGTGTTCGGCGCCATGGGCATTTCCCTGCTGCCCGTGGCCCTGCTCTTCGTAGTCAGTTACGCGCTGCTCAACCGCACGCTTACCAAATGGTTTCCCCGGCCGCTGGAGGTGGCCACCGAGGAGGGTGTGCGCCTGCTGGACGATATGAACGCGGCCAGCACCGCCCGGCGGGCGCAACTGGCCAGCGAACTTGCTCCGCGCTACGCCGCGGAGAAAGAGCGGGTGCAGATCAATCCCGGCTACGACGCCATCTGGCGGCTAAACGCCGCGGGCCGGGTGACGGACTTCGCCTTGCGCGAACCTTCGGCCGGCACGGCCCCCGAAGCCCCGCACTGGGTGCGCACGCTCTCTCCGGGCGCGGAGGCCTGGGAGTCCGGCCATTCGAGCTACCTGATGGCGCGCGCGCCGCTGCCCTCCGGCGCGCTGCTGGTGGGACAGCGCATGCCGGAGGACTATCTGCACCGCCTGGATAACATCCTGGCGCAGCGGCAGGCCTACCGCGCGCAAAGCCTGCAGTTGCGGACGTTCCGCGTGCAGATGCTGCTCAGCCTGATGCTGATCACGCTGCTGCTGCTCTTCTCCACCACCTGGGTGGCGCTGTTTCTGGAAAAACAGGTGACCGTGCCGGTTCAGGCGCTGGCGGAGGCCACGCGCGAAATCTCGCAGGGCAATCTGGAACACCGCGTGCGCGTGCGCGCGCAGGACGAGCTGGGCATCCTGGTGGACTCCTTCAACCGCATGACCGGGCAGCTCCGCGACGCCCGGGACGGCCTGGAAGAATCGAACACCACTCTGCAGCGCGCCTTCACGGAGATGGAGCAGCGCCGGCGGCTGATGGAAACGATCCTGGAGAATATTCCCACCGGAGTGCTGTCGCTGGGTCCGGCGGGCACGGTGCAGCGCGTGAACTCTTCGTTCCTGCGCATGCTGGGCAACGCGCCGCAGGCCGGCCCGCCCGCGGCCGGCTCGCTCGAAGCCTTGCTGGGCGCGGAGGCGGCGCGCGCCGTGGAGCGGCTGATGCGCCGTTCGCTGCGCATGGGCGCCGTTTCCCGCGAGCTGGAGATCAAACTCCCCGGACGGGTGGTGCACGCGGCGGTTACAGTCAGCTCGCTGGGGCCTGGGCGCAACAATCCCGGATTCGTGGTGGTGATTGACGACCTTTCGGAGCTGCTGCACGCGCAGAAGGCCGCGGCCTGGCAGGAAGTGGCCCAGCGCGTCGCCCACGAAATCAAGAACCCGCTAACGCCGATTCAGCTTTCCGCGCAGCGCCTGGGAAGGTTCCTGGAGCGGCGCGCGATGGGGCCCGCAAACAGCCCGGTGGCCGCGCGGGAACTGGAAACGCTGGTGGCGGAATGCGCGGGCCTGATCCAGCGGGAAGTGGCCACGCTCGGAAACCTGGTGGACGCGTTCTCGCGATTCGCGCGTTTCCCGCAGGCGGTGCTTGCCCCGGCGGACCTGAACGCGGTGGTCTCCAGCGCGCTGCAGGTTTTTGCCGGGCGCCTGGAGGGCATCACCCTCCGCACGGAACTGGCCGCGGCCCTTCCGCCGCTGCGCGCGGATAGCGAATTGCTGAGCCGCGTGCTGGTGAACATGATCGACAATGCCGCGGAAGCGATGGAAGGAGCAGCCCTGCGCGAGCTCACTTTGACCACGCGCGCGGGAGCCAACGGCGAAACACTCGAGCTGGTGGTGACGGACACCGGCCACGGCATCCCCCCACAGGACAAGGACAAGCTGTTCCTGCCGCATTTCTCCACGCGGCAGCGCGGGACCGGCCTGGGATTGGCGATTGCGGAGAGAATTGTGGCCGAACACCACGGCACCATCCGCGTGGAAGACAATCAGCCGCAAGGGGCGCGGTTTATCATCCGCCTGCCGGTGGCGGAGCCGGTTACGGCGAGCGCGCCCGGCCCCGTTTCCGCCGTGGCCAGCGCTGCAAACGGGGCTGCCGCACATGCCGCCGGCGCTTCCTCGACTTCCATGCCGCCGCCGGGAGCAAGGGGATGACCGCGCCGCCGCGCAACGTGCTGATCGTGGACGACGAGGAAGGCATCCGCCAGTCGCTCGCTTCCATCCTGCACGACGAAGGATACGCGGCCGAAGCCGTGCCCGGCGGAGAAGCTTGTCTCGCCGCGGTGCAGCGGCGCGCCTACGACCTGGTGCTGCTGGACATCTGGCTGGGCGATATGGATGGTCTGGAGACGTTGCGGCGGCTGCGCGAAATGGCCCGCCCGCCGGTGGTGGTGGTGATCTCCGGCCACGGCAACATCGAGACCGCCGTGCGCGCCACCAAACTTGGAGCGTTTGACTTTATCGAAAAGCCTCTGGCACTTGAAAAAATCCTGGTGGCGGTGCGCAATGCGCTGGCCCAGGCGCGGCTGCAGGAGGAAAACCGCCTGCTGCGCGCGGAACTGAACCGCAGCCAGACGCTGCTGGGTGAAAGCGTGCCGATGAAGGCGCTGCGCCAGTTGATCGCCATTACCGCGCCGACCGGCGGCCGCGTGCTGATCTATGGCGAGAGCGGCACGGGTAAGGAACTGGTGGCGCGGACCCTGCACGCACAGAGCCAGCGCGCCGACCGGCCCTTTGTAGAAGTGAATTGCGCGGCGATTCCCGAAGAGCTGATCGAGTCCGAACTGTTCGGCCATGTGAAAGGCAGTTTTACCGGCGCAAACGAAGACAAGACCGGAAAATTCCAGCAGGCCGACGGCGGCACGCTGTTTCTGGATGAAGTGGGCGATATGAGCCTGAAGACGCAGGCCAAAGTGCTGCGCGTGCTGGAGGAGCAGCGCTTCGAGCCCATCGGCTCGCGCAAACAGGTGACCGTGGACGTGCGCGTGGTGGCGGCCACCAACAAGAAGCTCGAGGACGAAATCGCGCGCGGCTTCTTCCGCGAGGATCTGTTCTACCGGCTGAACGTGGTGCCCATGGTGATTCCGCCCTTGCGCGAGCGCACGGAAGACATTCCGATCTTCGCGCGGCATTTTCTGGCGGAATTCAGCGAGGCCTACGGAAGGAAGCCGCGCGAGATTTCCCCCGGCGCTCTGGAAGTGATGGCGCAGTATCCCTGGCCGGGAAACGTGCGCGAACTGCGCAACGTGATGGAGCGGCTGGCCATCATGTGTCCGGAGGAACGCGTGGAGGTGCACCACCTGCCTCCGGAGCTGTTCCGCGGCGGGGCGCGCATCCCGCAGGCTCCGTCAACGCTCGCCGAAGGGCGGCACGATTACGAACGCGAAATGATCCTGCGCAAACTCGAAGAGAACCACTGGAACATGACGCGCACGGCTTCGGCGCTCGGCCTGGAGCGCAGCCACCTCTACCGCAAGATGAAATCGCTGGGCATCTCGCCTCAGGAAAACTAGTGCGGCGCCAGCATCCTGCTGGCCCCAGGGGCGGAAGAGTCTGTGTGCAAACGAGCTGTCGCGGCCACTCACTGGAGTCGGCCACCAAGTGGCCAACTCGATCGTTTGGCCCCGACATGCCAATGCCGAGTTCGCACGCTGAGTCTGAAGCCCCCGAGGTTCGCACACTCTTCGGCACGGCCCTTCGTGCCTCAGGGTCTGCGACTGAAACCGTGCCCTGGCGGAAAGCATTTCGTGACGGCCCTCTGTGCTGCGGGACCTTGGGCTGAAGCCGCGCCCGGATGCGCATCTGGTGACGCTTTCCAGGCCAACTTACTGGCCTGTATCTTCTTCCTCTGCTTCCTCGATCTCCCCAACTTGCTCAACTTCCTCTGCTTCGCCTGGCGCACGTACTTCCTCTCTCTCCTCCAACTGCTTGCGCCAGTCGAGCTGGCGGACGATGGCGGCCTGGTGGCGCCAGTCGGGGCGCACTTTCACGAAGAGTTCGAGGAAAATCTTCCGGCCCAGTAATGCTTCAAGTTCGAGCCGCGCTTCCGTGCCGATGGTCTTGAGCATGGCGCCGCCGCGGCCGATGACGATGCCCTTCTGGCCTTCGCGGTCCACGTAGATGGTGGCGTGAATGCGCGTGAGCATCTCGCCTTCTTCAAACTTGTCCAGAAGCACAGCCACCGCGTGTGGCACTTCACGCCGCGTGTGCTGCAAGACCTTCTCGCGGAGAATTTCAGCGGCGAGGAAGCGTTCCGGCTGGTCGGTGTAGTGGTCCTCGGGAAAGAGCGGCGGGCCCTCGGGCAGATATTTCTCGATGACTTGGGCCAGGCGTTCCACGCCATCGCCGGTGAGCGCGGAGATGGGGATGATCTCAGCGAACGCCAGCTTCCTGCTGTACTCGGCGATGAGCGGCAACAGGCGGTCCTTGCGCACGCGGTCGATTTTGTTGAGCAGCAGGATGCGCTTTCCGCGGTATCTCGCGGCGCGCTCGAAGACCTGTTCCTCGGGCCGGCCGAAGCGCCGCGTGGCATCCACAATCACCAGCAGCACCTCGATTCCGCCGAGGGCTTCCTCGATTTCGCCGAGCATCTGCCGGCCGAGGATGGAATCGGGTTTGTGCAGTCCGGGCGTGTCCAGCACCGCGATTTGCGATTCCGGGCGGTTGAGAATTCCCAGGATGCGGTTGCGCGTGGTTTGCGGCCACTGGGAGACGATCGCTACCTTTTCACCCACCAGCGCATTCAGCAGCGTGGATTTCCCCGCGTTGGGCGCGCCCAGTATGGCTACGAATCCGGACCTGAATCCCATGGGAGAGTGATGATACCGCGCTTTCAGATGCGCCACGGCCGCCGCGCTGCCGCCAGGAGCGATCTGCAAGGATCAGGGCCGGAGCGGGACCCCGAGGCATCGGGGCGGTCCCGACGATTCGGGAGCCGGCGCCACGGAGGCCATGCAGGACTCGAGCGGCTACTTCCCGGAGCGAGTCGCGCCGGCCGCTTTCTTTCTCTTTGCAGCCTTCTTGTCCTGCTCGCCGCTCTCGCCAGGTGCCTTTGCCTTCGGCGGCAGCGGCACCGGGCTCTCTTCGCGCGCGGGTTCGGCCACAGGAACCGGCGGGGCCAGCCGGGCGCGCAGGCGCAGGACTTTGCGCTGGTTGGCATCCACCACGTCAAAACGCACCTGCGGCGTCTGGATAATCTCGCCGGGAGCGGGGACATGCCCGGCCAGTTCATTCATCAGCCCGGCGGCAGTGGTGGCTGCGGCGTCCGGTTCGCGCTCGATGGTAACGCCCAGCAACTCCTCGAGGCGGGCCACGGAGGTGCTGCCACGCACCAGAAACGCGCCATCGGCCTCGCGGACGGCTTCCGGAGCGGGCTTGCGATCCTCGTCCTCGATTTCTCCCACAATCTCTTCCACCAGGTCTTCGGTGGTCACCAGGCCGGCCACGCCGCCGTATTCATCAATGGCGATGGCCATCTGCTGCTTCTTCTGCTGCAATTCGCGCAGCAGCTCGGAACCCAGCTTCGTTTCCGGGACGAACATCACCGGGCGGACGAGTTCGCGCGCACGGCGCCGGGCAGCCTCGGCTTCCGGGATTTCCAGAAGATCGCGAACGTGGGCGATGCCGATCACTTCGTCCAGCGAGCCATCGAACACCGGCACGCGCGAAAATTTCGAGTCCACCATCAACTGGCGGAGCTCGGCGAGCGTGGCCGTGGCGGGGATGGCCACCATATCCGGCCGGGGGGTCATCACCTCGCGCACCCGCACGTCGCCGAATTCGACCACCTGTTCGATGAGCTTGGCGTCGTGGGGCTCGAGGATGCCCTGCTCTTCCCCGGCCTCGACCAGGGCTTCGAGGCTTTCCTGCTCCACGGCTTCGCTGGTGGGCTGCTCGGCGTGCAATTGAGCCACGGAAACCCCCGCCTCGAGCAGCAGGCGGATGGGCGAAACCAGCAACGAGAGCAGGCGCAGCAGGGGAACGAAAGGACCCAGCCACCGGCCGGTGCTATGCGTGAGCAGAAGATTGGGAATCAGGTGCATGAAGAAAAATACTTCGCAGACCGGCAGCACCACTTCCTGCAGCACGATTTCCGTGAAGGTGTCGGAGGTCTTGACCGCGGCCAGCACGGTGAGCAGCGCCACCATGACCATCAGCAGGTGGGAGAGCAGGCGGAAGGTGAGCGCGGCGGGCTGGCGCTCCATCTTCAGCCGCGGCTCGATTTCGGTCTCAAAAATGTCCAGGTTGTCGCGCACCCGGCCGGTGATCACCTGGCCCAGGTGCAGGTAGACGCGGTCCACGTAGGAGACCACTGTCAGCGCCACGCACAGCGCCATCACCCCAAGAGTTACGAGCCAGAGTTCCATCGCTCAGCCGATGCCCAGCCGTCGCCGCAAGCGCAACTCGCGGCGCTCCATCTGTCCCGTGTCCGTTTCGTGGTCGTGACCCGCCAGGTGCAGCAGGCCGTGGAGGATCAAAACGCGCAACTCCTGCTCCAGTCCGCGGCCCAGGGCCTGCGCGTTGCGCCGAGCCGCTGCCGGAGAAATGGCGATCTCGCCGCGCTCGTAACGCTGCGAGAATTTCGGCGCGGAGCCGCTGCCATGCCGCCGGCCGTTGGTGGATTCCATGGAAAACGAAAGCACGTCCGTGGGCCCGGACTTTCCCCGGTACTTGCGGTTCCAGCGAGCGATTTCGCCGTCGCTCACCAGGCAGACGGTCACTCCGGCGCCCGCGGGAAATACCAGGCGGCTGGCGCGGTCCAGAAACGCACGGAGCGCGCCGGGCCGGACGGCCACGGAACGCTGGCGGTTGAGAACCAGCCGCTCACCGGGAAATCTCCGGCCGGCCGGTTTACTTCGTGGGGGATCGCCGCTCATGTTCGTCACGAGACTTCGTCGCGGCGGCGCTCGCCGCGCGGCCCGCCCGCCCGGGCGGACCGGCCTCGAACGTTTCATAGGCTTTGATGATCTGCTGCACCAGATTATGCCGCACAACGTCGCGCTCGTTAAAGTGGACAAAGGCGATTTCCGGAATCCTGCCGCAGACCTCCATGGCCTCGATCAGGCCGGAGCGGCGCTCCGCGGGCAGGTCAATCTGGGTGATGTCGCCGGTGATCACCGCTTTGGAGTTGAAGCCCAGGCGCGTGAGGAACATCTTCATCTGCTCGCTGGTGGTGTTCTGGGCCTCGTCGAGGATGACGAAAGAATCGTTGAGCGTGCGCCCGCGCATGAAGGCCAGCGGGGCAACTTCGATAATGCCCTTCTCCAGGTAGCGCTCGAGCTTATCCGCGTCCAGCATGTCGTAGAGCGCGTCATAGAGCGGACGCATGTAGGGATCCACTTTCTGCTGCAAGGTGCCGGGCAAGAAGCCCAGGCGTTCGCCGGCCTCGACCGCGGGCCGGGCCAGCAGGATGCGCGAAAATTCCTTGGTGAGCAGGCCGGAAACGGCCATGGCCACGGCCAGATAGGTTTTCCCCGTTCCGCCCGGGCCGATGGCAAACACCATATCGTATTTTTCGATGCACTCCATGTAGCGGCGCTGGTTGGGCGTCTTCGGGGTGACACTCTTTTTCCCGAAAACGCGCTTGGCGCCAGGCGCCGGGCCGCGCGCCGCTTCGCGCAGGGAGACTTCGGGTTCTGCGGCCGCGGCACGGATCAGCGATTTCACCTCGCCGCTGGAAAAGACCCGGCCTTCACGAATCAATGCGTTGTAGTCTTCCACCACGCGCGCGGCGTGGTCCACGGCGTCCGGCTCGCCCTCGATCTCCAGGTCCTCATCGCGCAGATTCGTGGTGACGTGAAAGGCGTTTTCCAGCAGGCGCACATTCTCATCCAGCGGGCCAAACAAGGGCTCGATTCCGCCGGCCAGTGGAATGGAACGCTTCATCGCGGGCGTGCGGGCGGAGGCGCCGGCGGGAAGAGAAAAGCGCGGCAGGTACGGTCAGACATGCCACCCATGGAAGAAACCAGCCTAGCCCAGCCCGCCCGCGGAATCAAGAATGCGCGCCAGCATGTCCGGGATCTCAAAGACCGCGCGGTTCTGGACGGCGCTCACGGCGCGATGCGCGGCTTCAAACCGGGAATGCTCCAGCAGGTGTTCGACCGCGGCGTTCACATCGCGCCAGGATTTCACCACCAGGCCGAAGCCCTTTTCCTGCACCCAGTGCGCGTTGTAACGCTCCTGCGGGAGGGTCCAGGCGTTGCGCTCGACAACCAGGGGCAGGCCCATGGCCAGCGCTTCGGAAATGCTTCCCGGCCCGGGCTTGCCGAGGAAAAAATCCGCCAGGCGCATGTAATGAGGAATCTCCGTGGTGAAGCCTTCCACAAAGCGCGGGCGGCGCGAAGGGCGGCCGCGCAGCTCGTGCGCCAGCTTCTCATTTTTTCCGCAGATCAGGACGAGCTGAACGGGCAGCGGCGAGACCTCCAGCCGCTCGGCGATTTCCAGCATGGCGCTGGCGCCATATCCGCCGAAGAGCACCAGCCCGGTAGGACGGTCCGGGTGCAAGCCCAGGCGCTGCCGTTCCGCGGCCCAGTCCGCCTTGGACGCGCTGTAGAACTTGGGGTGCAGGATCATCCCCGAAGCGCGGAACACACGGGAGGGCGGATGCCCCGCGGCGCGCGCCTGCTCGACGGCACGCTCCGTGCCGCAGATCAGAAATTGCTCCTGGCGCTCGATCCAGAAGTGGGGCGGAAAATCCGCCAGGTCGGTGAGCAAGGTGACGAACGGCGTTTTGGGCCGCGCCTTGCGCAGGCTTTCGCTCAGCGCACGGTTGAAGTGCGGAATGAAGGAGACGACCAGGTCCGGCCGGCGCTCGCTCCAGACCTTTGCCAGGCGGCGCACGAGCAGCGGGTGATAGAAACGGATGGTCTGCTGCAAGACGCGCATGAGCTGTGTGCTGCCCAGCGTCCAGCCGCGCCGCAGCATCAGGTTGTAGACGTCCTGCATACGCACGCGGGTGAACGAGCGGACAAAATCCAGCGCGTCCAATTGCTCCTGAAGGTTGAATAGGTGCACGTCCCAGGAGAGATTGCGGGAGTCGATGACCGATTTCAGGGCCGTGGCGGCGCTGCGATGGCCGCCCCCGGCATCGAAGTAGACAAATTCAATGCGTGGCATCCGGCTTGTATTTTCTACCCGTTGGCGAGGGGCTACATTACAGGCCTGTAAACGGCCCGGTCCGGTTGTTGAAAGAGTTATCGTTAGCCGCTTTTTTTTCCACAGTCATAGCTCCGTAACACCGCGTTCCTACGCTTGAAGCATGAAATGCGACCTGCACGTGCACTCCTACTACTCAGGAATGTGCGAGGTGCCCGGGCTCAACCGGGTGTGCCGCGAATGCTACAGCCGCCCGGCGGAAGTGCATGCAACGCTGCGGCGCCGCGGCATGGATCTGGTGACGCTGACGGACCACGACTCGATTGAAGGCTCCGAGCCATTGCGCCGGCACCCACACTTCTTCTTGAGCGAAGAAGTGACCTGCCGAATGCCGAGCGGGACGCAGGCGCACATCGGGGTTTACGGGATCGGCGAGCGGCACCACGTGGAACTGCAGCGGCGGCGGAATGATTTACCCGCCCTGCTGGCCTACCTGAACGAGCAGCACCTGTTCTTCAGCCTGAATCACCCGTTTTCCGCCCTCACCGGGCCGCGGGCTTGCGAGGNATTTTGACTGGTTTGAATCCATGTTTCCGGCCTTTGAAACGCGCAACGGGCACATGCTGCCGCGGCACAATCAATCCGCGCTGGAACTGGCGCGGCGGCTGAGCAAAGCTGCGCTGGGCGGAAGCGACGCGCACGCGCTGGCTTCTGCAGGAACGGCGTACACGATCGTGCCCGGCGCGCGGACGAAGGCGGAGTTCCTGCGCGGCCTGCGAGCGGGCCAGGGCGTCCCGGCGGGAGACCAGGGCAGCTACGTGAAGCTGACCCGCGACGTCTTTACCATCGCGGGCGCCATGATGCGGGAGACCCCATGGACCACGCTCCTGCTGCCGCTGGCCACGGTGATTCCCTTCTACACGCTGGTGGTACTGCTGCACGAAGCGGGCTTCGCGCGGCGCTGGAGCTTGCGCTGGGCGCAGCGCGAACGCTCGCAGCCGGCGCTGCCCGCGCGTGCGCTGGATGCGCATCCGGGCGCGCAGACGCGTCCACGGGTGCTGCCGCGGATGCGCCCGCGTCCCCGTCCCGCCTTCCGGGCATTGGAGGCTACCGCATGGTCCCAGGCCGCACATTGCTGAGCTTTATCGATGCCCGCGACCACCGGCTCATGCGCCGCGTGAACCGCTGGCGGGCGCCGCGCTGGGTGCGCTACGGGTCGCTCTTTGCCACGCGGCTGGGCGATGGCTGGCTGTGGTACGCGCTGGCGCCACTGATTCTGATCTTCGGAGGAGACCTGCGCTACCGCGCGCTGGCCACGGCCAGCTTCGCCGCGCTCACCGGAATCCTGCTGTTCAAAGCGGTAAAGCATACGAGCCACCGGCGGCGGCCCTGCGACCAGGAACCGCACTGCTGGGCCACCATCCTGCCGCCGGACCAATTCTCGTTTCCTTCCGGGCATACCATCACCGCGTTCGCGATTGCGCTGTCGCTCGGTCATCTCTATCCGCAGTTGGAGCCGGCGTTGCTGCTGGCGGCGGCGTGCATCGGCGTATCCCGCGTGCTGCTGGGAATGCACTTCCTGAGTGACGTACTGGCAGGAGCGATTTTCGGGGCGGGCATCGGATACGGATCCTATCTTCTTTTCGCGGGGCTCTGAGAGAGCGCGGTGGCGACCTGAGCTGTCCGTGTCAGCCTTGATTTTTCGCCAACGAAAAGAGCCGGCTGCAAGCCGGCGCTACGGAAGACGCCGCTGCCGGGTCACTTTACAATTACGCGACCGGTCATTTCCGGGTGAATCGAGCAGAAGTAATCGAACCTGCCGGCCTTCTTGAAGGTGAACTCGAAAAGCTGATTGGCTTCGAGGTCGGGAGAAGTGAACAGGTGGTCGCGGCTGACCACGTTGTGGGTCACTTCGTCATGATTGGTCCAGACGACGGTGGTCCCCAGGGCCACTGTGAGGGGATCCGGCGAAAAGGCGTAATTCTCGATGGAAACGGCAACACGCGCCGGATGTTCCTCTCCGGCCCGGGCGGAAGCGGCGGCTAGCAGGCACAGAAGAACAGGAGCGACGCAAAACGCCGCCAGCGCCACCCTGAAACGGCCCATTCGCAAAACCTCCGGGCCATCATTTCTATCATCACTTCCGGTTTTTGCAGCGCTTGGTGAATATGGCTGTAAGCGGAAGTTTGCATGCCTCTCTGCCGAAGGTGACCAGCGTCGAATCCGGCAACTCGCAGGGCGGCGGCTAAAGGCGGTGAGAAGGTATCGGCTCCCAGGAATTTCAAGCGCCACCGGATACCGGCAGATCTCTTACACGCACGGCGGCCGCTGCAAATCGAAGGGCCTCACGGATGTCTTCCAACTTGAGGCCGGGGTAGGCCTCGAGAATCTGGGTTGCGTCATCCCATCTCCTACCATCTCGGGGGCTGGGACCCCAGGTACGCGCGGCCCGCGAATACAGGGTATCCCCCATTTTGGTTGCGTCAATGGTAATGGTGCGTGCCGGCTGTATCGCGCAGCGTGAAGCTGGGTGCCGTCCTAACTGGTTGTTCGTCAGGGCACGTCCTTAGACGTGCCTTATGGCGATGAAGAGGACAGCGGTTTTAACCCCAGAGACCTCAGCGGCTAAAGCCGTTTCGTGCGGTGATCGTGGCGGCACGCTTGAAAGCGTGCCCTGACGCGCTCGGGAAATTAGGGCCACCATCTAAAGTTGCTTTCATTTGCCGGCTCCACTAAACTGACTTATTTGTTTTCCACACAAAAGGAGATGTAGATGGCTCAGGGAGCAGCGAAGAAGCAGAAGAAGAGGAAGCATTCGGTATTGNAAGCGCATCCGGCAAACGGCGCGGCGGACGGAAGTGAACCGCGCGAACCGCAGCCGTGTGCGCACGGCGATCAAGGCCATGCGCGCGGCGATCTCCACGGGCGACGCCGGAGCGGCAAAGAAGCTGCTTCCGGAGACGCTATCGGCCATTGACGTTGCGATCCGCCTGGGGGCGCTCAAAGAAAACACCGCAAACCGCTACAAGTCCAATCTGTCGGTGGCGGTGAATGCAATGCAGGCCACTGCCTGAAGCGAAAATCGAAATTCGAAAAACGAAAATCGGAGGGACGCGATCCTCGGGACGGGCGGGGTGCGGAGGGGGCGGACTGCGCCGGAAGGTGCCGCAGGCCTTTGGCCTGCGCTACAGTTTGTCAAGAGGCGCTGGCGGCACCAGCTTCCGGCCAGACCCGGGCTGGGAGGTTTGCCGNATTTTCGATTTTCGATTTTCGATTTTCGATTTTCGATTTTCGATTTTCGATTTTTTGATTTTCGCTCTCAGGCCGCAGTCAGTTCGGTAATCAGGAACTCCAGAACAGCGCGCGGCGCGCGGTTGCCTGATTTGAGGCGTGAATCCGCTTCCGCCAGCGCCTGGATGCCGCGCAGCAGGCGCTCGCGCGGTACGACGCGGACCTGGCGCTGCGCCAGTTCCACCGTTTCCGGGCGCATGCGCAGCTTTCCCGCAGCCGCGAATTTGTTCATCCCCGGCGGCAGTTCCTGCACCTCGAGCAGTTTGCGGTACATCCAGGCCATGGCGCCGACCAGGCCGGCCGGCTCCTCGCCATCGCGCAGCAGACCATCCAGAAAGGCCAGGGCGCGGCCGCGTTGGCCGGCGGCAAGCATTTCCGCAAGCTGCCAAACAGTGAAGCGCTTGGCGGCAAGAACCAGCAGCGCCACATCGCGGGCGGTGATGCTGCGCTCCGGGCCGACATAGGTGGCGAGCTTGGCCACTTCCGGCGCGATGCGCGCCAGTTCCCCATCCAGGCAATCGGAAAGTTTTTCAGCGGCGTCCGGCTCGATCTTCGCGCCCGCGGCGCGGGCCATGTCCGTAATCACGCGCACGGCGTCTTCAATCTGCTGCTCGGGTTTTTCGGCAAGGTCGAGTGACAAGATGAATGCTTTCTCGGCCAGGAGCTTGGAGAGCCGGGTGCGCTGGTCGAGGGCCGTGGCTTCGAGCACCAGCAGGGTAAACGGGGCGGGATCTTCCAGGTAGGCGGCCAGGCTTTCCCGCGCGTGCTCCCGGGCATCGTCCTCCAACTCTTCCAGGGCCTGCCAATCCTGCACGAAGAGCACCTGCCGCGGCGTGAGCATGGGGTAGCTCTGGGCCATGCGCAGCACGCGGTCCAATCCTTCCTCGCGCAGAGAGACGCGGACCACGGCCCACTCCGGGGCACCCGCGGGAAACGCGGCGCGGACGATTCCCTGGCGCGCCGTGTCGCGCAGATACGCATCGGCTCCGGCCAGGACCACGCAGGAGACGTGTCCTTTCTTCCCCGGAGGAAGGGCCAGGCGCTCGAACAGCCGCTGGGCAGTTTCCGCGGGCATCAGAATTTCTCCAGCACGGCGGAAACCAGCGCGCGGGCAAAATCGCGGGACATGCGGTCCAGCGCCGGACCCTCTTCCTGGAAAAAACTGGGCACGTCCGTAGAGATTTCGTACTCATTGCGAAATTGGAATCGCGGGTTCTGATAGACGATCTGGCCCGAGGAGCGGTCGGTAAGCTTGACGCTCAGGATCATGGTGACCAGCATCAGCGTGGCGCGACCGGTGGCCTGATCGAAAAGCATGGGGGTGGTTTGCAGCGCGGTCACTTCACCTTCGAGCACGGCGTCCGCGTCTTTCGGTTGCGGCACCACGCGATATTTAGTGCGCGAAATCATTTCGCGGACCACAGCCTGGGTGAGGCGCTGTTCGAGACGGTAGGCGGAGGTGCGATTCTTGAGCGCAGGAATGGCCATGACCTTCCACTCCTGCGGCAGGGCGTTGCCGCGGCCTGCCACGTGATATCCGCAGGAGGCACTGAAGGAAAGCAGAATCAGAGCAAGGAAGACAGGCCCGGCGGATCGCAGACGCTGAGGAACAACCTTGATCACCAGGCCTGCATTAAAGGAACACTCCGGAGGGCCCGGAGTGCTATCGAGACCTGCTCCAGGGACTGACGTCCCAATCTCACGGAGGGTTGAATGCCGGAGCGCAAGCTCCGGCCCCCCGGCGGAGGCGCGCTCGGATCTAAGGCTTTGCAGCAACGGCGTTTTCCGCAATGCGCACGGCATTCTGCGCCGCCAGGCGCACATTGTCCACCGCTCCCCAGATCCACCAGGACATGGGCAGGTTGGCGTCGCTGCGCAGGGTGGCGGTAATTTCCGCGGAGCCCGCGGCGCTCGAATTGCTGGGCGAATCCGGCCCGGCGGACACTCCCACCAGGCGCAGGGCTTCTCCGAGGACTTGCGGAGAGAATGTGCCTTCGAGCTCCACAAAAACGCTGAACGTGGCACCGTAAAACACAGGGGCCTGCAAAACCTGCACCGCCGGCATCGGCGCGCGGTAGCCGAGATAATCGGAGATGTCGCGGGCAATCAGGGCGCGGACATCCTCCAGGCGCGCGCGGCTGGACTCGCCATACCGCTCGAGCATGTTGAAGGCCACCTGAGCGTCGAATACCTCTTTGCCGATGGGCTGGAAGGAAAGCAGGCTGGTGGTCTGAGACTCCAACTCGTCAATACCCTCCTGGCCAAATTCAGAAACGGGATGGAAAAAGGTGGCCGCCAGGCGGCGCACGGGAAATTCGCGCAGGCCCACGGAGAGCGTGGCGGCGATGATGGCGGCCGCGCCCGGCGAGCGAAACAGCCGGGCGCGCAAGGGCCGCTGGGCGCCGAGCCGCTGGTCCAGCGCGGAAATGGAAACGGCCGCGGCGCGCACGCCAGCCAGCGCGCCGGAGAGATCCACCACGAGTGCGCCGGCGCGCTGCGCATCCCCCCAGTGCCGCGCGGCAAATTCCTGCAGTCCGGCGAAGAAGACCAACCCGGCGCCTTCAAAGCTCTCCGCGCCCAGGCCGTGGATCACCCCGGGCTCGCCACCGGCTTCGGTGAGCGTGCCCTCGAGCGCGGCGTCGTCCAGCAGGCGGAGTTCGTGCAGGGGAAGCGCGCTGGAGGAGAAGAGTTCGGTGATTTCTCTCCCCAGCAAGGAGGAAGCGCCGGCGATGGCAATGCGCAGCGGGGCGGCAGTGGAACGGGTCATCGGCTGGTTGTCGTTTCTACTCCTGCGGGCGGCGAGCCGGCGGCACGCAAATGGGCGGCGCGGTAGATCCACAGCACGGGTCCGGAGAGAGTGTACAAGGTGGCGGCGGCCAGCAGGACCTGTTCGGAGTAAAAATAAGCGAGCACGGCCACCAGCGAAATGAGCACGAGCACAATCGGGGGCTGCCGCACGTTCCACTTCAGGTCCTTGAAGCCATAGAAGCGGAGCTTGCTGACCATCAAAACTGCCAGCACGGCGACGAGCGCCAGCCAGGCAATGGCCAGGCGAATATCATCCAACGGAAACTTAACGGCATGGACCGTGGCGGCGATCATGGCCGCGGCGCCCGGAGTGGGCATGCCGACGAAAAAGCGGTTGGAGGTTCCCGGCATCATGCCCTGAATATTGAAGCGCGCCAGGCGCCAGGCCGTGCACAGGACGTAGCCCAGGGTGACGATCCAACCCAGCAGCAGGACGTGCTTGGCCAGGCCGTCGTTTTCGGAAAGCCCGTGCAGGCCCCAGACGAAGGCTAGAAGCGCAGGGGCCACGCCGAAACTGATGACGTCGGCCAGTGAATCGAGCTGTTTGCCCAATTCGGAATCGCCGCCGATCAGCCGGGCCAGGCGCCCGTCCAGCGAGTCGAAAAGAATGGCCAGGCCGATGCACTTGGCGGCGGCGTCGAAATCCGCGGAGGTGCCGCGGAAGGCGAGCAGCACGGCAAAATAGCCGCACAGCAGGTTGCCCGCGGTGAACAGGCTGGGCAGGAGAAAAACCCCGCGCCGCAAGCCCACACGTTTTTCCGCCGAAAGCGATCCCATGCCGCGCCTCATTTCCATCTGGCCAGGATGGTTTTCCCGCCGCGCACCACGTCTCCCGGCCGGACGGCGATTTCCGCAGCCTGGGGCAGCCAGACGTCCACGCGGGAGCCGAAGCGGATCATCCCGACCCGCTCACCAATTTGCACCGCATCGCCCTGTTTTCTCCAGAACAAAATGCGCCGCGCTATCAATCCGGCAATCTGCTTAAACACCAGCTCGCCGCGCGGGGTGGCCATGCGGATCACGTTCTGCTCGTTTTCCGCGGAGGCGCGGTCGAACATGGCGTTGTGAAAGTTCCCCCGGCGGTACTCGAGCCCGGCAATCGTGCCGGAAACGGGGGCGCGGTTGATGTGCACGTCGAACACAGAAAGAAAAATGCTCACCCGCTGCCCCAGGCGTCCTTCCCGTTCCTCCGGCCCGACCACCATCACGCGGCCATCCGCGGGAGAAACCACGGCGTCCGCATCCTGGGGAATCACCCGCTCCGGATCGCGGAAGAAATACATAACGAACAGCCCGAGCAACAGCAGCAGGGCGGCCAGCGCATCCAGCCAACGACCGGCGCCGAGCAGGCGTGCGCAGGCCTCCAGAGCAATGGCCGCGCCAATTGGCGGCGCCGCAAATTTGTATCCCTCGGGGTGCATTCCACGGCGGTTGGGCGCGAAAGAGCGAGCGCCCACACTCCGTCTTTATTGTACCCGAGGAAGCTCCGATGCGCCGCGCTAGACGCGAGCGAGTTCGCGGCGCTGGCGGGCGACGAGAATTTCCATCTCGTCTTTCACTCTTAGTTTGCGCTTCTTGAGTTCGATCTCGAGGAGGAGGTCTTCCGAGTTCAGGTAGGTTTGCTTCGAGAGCCGGTCCAACTGCACTTCGTACTGCGAGTGTTCCTGAGCCAGGCGCTGGAAGTTGGCGTCCCGTGCCAGCAACAGCTCGCGTACTTCCTGGGGTGAGGCGGCCATAATTCCTCCCTTCGGAAGAAATGGAATTGGTTACTTCATGGGCGCAGGGTAACACAACCTTCATGCGCGTGCAATCGTCCTGAAATGTCTTTTGATTGCGGGTAGTGGAAATCAGGGGCGGCTGGCCCCAAGAGGGGCCGACACCGACTTTGCCCATCCCAGGAGGGTCTGGGTCATCAGGATGGCATCCTCTACCGGCTCCGCGTAATAACCCCGCCGGCGCCCGGTGATGTGAAATCCGAGCCGTTGATAGAACGCGAGAGCTGGGGCGTTCGATTCCCGCACTTCCAGGTACGCCCTTTCCGCACCGCGCGTGCACCCCTCATGCAGCGCCAACATAACCAGGGCCCGGCCTACGCCCTGCCTGCGTGCCGCGGGGTCGACAGCAAGATTCAGAATTTCCCAATCGCCACCGGCCCATCGGGCGAGTACAAAACCGGCGATGCCGCTTTCGCCTTCCGCCACACATGCCCAACGCTCGCCTCCCGGCGGGCAAAGATAGGATTCACTGGTCCAATGCGCGGCCCAGGGAAGCGAGGCGGATTCAATGGCCGCGATCGCTTGAAAGTCGCGCACCTCGGCGGCGCGGAACCGGAATGCAGTCTTCATTGGTGCTTCCATAACAGCTCGGCATCGGAGCGGCGAACGTAATGCGCATCCAGGGTGAGGGCGTCGCCCAACTCGCCGCGCCGGGCAAGGAAAAATCCCAGTAGGCCAATCACCGGGGCGAGAACCGGATCCGCGGGCTCGATGCGCAGGGCGCCGTGGTCAGAACTCGACAACGCTTCGTGCACCATTTCCGGCGTGGTGGTGCGGATGAGAAACTCCCGGCCGGCGGCCTGCTCGCGCAGATAGGCGAGGCACTCCGCGGGCGGCAGCACCACGTCTTCGCCACGGCGGCGCAGCGCAGGGATTCCGTGGTCCGCGGTGCGCTCGTATAAGCCGGCAAAAAGCTGGCCGCGATGGGCGTCTGCCACGCCGGCAATGAGCGACTCCTGCGGGGTGGACTGGGCCGCCAGGGCCTCGAGCGCGCTGACGGCGGCCACCGGCTTTCTGTACACCTCCGCCCAGGCCTTCACCGCCGCCAGTCCGACACGAACTCCGGTGAAAGACCCCGGTCCCGCGGCCACCGCGTAGAGATCTACCTGCGGCAGCGTGATTGCGGATTCGGCGAGCAGACGCTCCACGTCGCGGTGCAGGCGGGAGGAATACGGCGCGGCATCCGCCGCAGCGAGCACACGCAGCACGGTGTGGTCTTCCAGCAGAGCCACGCTGCCCGCCGGTGACGTGGTATCAATGGCCAGAATTTTCATGTTCGCATGCGCTGAGACGGCACGCCGATGCCTTGCTCCGTGGCCGAAAAGCGGGAGGCGAGACACTTGCCTGCCGCACGCAACGGGCTGCGCGCCGCCATTGCACCAGGCCCGGCCATTTCGCGGTGCCCCGCTGCGTCAGCCCTCTCGCCGGCGCAACAAGCGCACGCCCTCGGCGAGGGCGTTGCCTGCGCCTTCGCGCTCTTCGGCCCCGGCGGCAGCCGGTTCCTCCGCTGTTCCCTCAGGCTCGCCGGTTCCCTCCCCCGGCGCCAGAAAGAGATTTTCCTCCAAGCCGTGCTGGCGGGTGTACAGCTCCCAGTAGCGGCCGCGGGCGGCGAGCAATTCCGCGTGCTTTCCGCGTTCGATGATGCGGCCCGCCTCGACCACCAGGATTTGATCGGCGCGCCGGATGGTGGAGAGGCGGTGGGCGATCACAAAGGTAGTGCGCCCGCGCATCAGGTAGGAGAGGCCTTCCTGAATCAGCGCCTCGGATTCCGAATCCAGACTGGAAGTGGCTTCATCCAGAAGCAGGACGCGCGGGTCCGCCAGGATGGCGCGGGCAATGGAAACGCGCTGGCGCTGCCCGCCGGAAAGCCGCACCCCGCGCTCGCCGACTATGGTGTCGTAGCCCAGCGGGAATTTCTCCGCGAATTCATCCACGCGCGCAATGCGGCAGGCAGCGAGGATGGATTCGGCGGAAGCCTCCGGGCGCGAAAACGCCACGTTTTCGCGGATGGTGCCGTCAAAGAGGAAGGTTTCCTGCAAGACCACGCCGAGTTGCGGGCGGTAGCTATCCAGACGCACGGTGGAGAGATCCACACCGTCCACGCGCACGGCGCCCGCGGTGGGCACATAGAACGCGGCAATCAGCCCAATGAGCGTGGATTTGCCCGCGCCGGAGGGTCCCACCAGCGCGGTGACCGTGCCCGGCTCCGCGCGCAGGTGGATGCCTTCCAACACCGGCTTGCCGCCGTCGTAAGAGAAACTCACGTTGTCGAATTCCACCAGGCCGCGCACCTCCGGGAGAGAGCGCGCGCGGCGCGGGTCTTCATCCTCCGGACGTTCGCCCAGGACTTCCTGGGTGCGCTCGAGGCCCGCCAGAGCTTCGGTAATTTGCGTGCCGATGCCCACAATCTGGAAGACGGGCGAGACCAGCAGGGCCAGAAACGCCGTGTACGTGACCAGGGTGCCCAGGGTCATGGTTGCGGCGAGAATCTGGCGGGNCGATGAACATAATCACGGCGCTCACCGTGCCCAGCAGCACGCTGGAGGACAGGCTCATCAGCGATGTGGCGGTGAGGGTCTTCAACACGTTATCCAGCAGGCGCTGCACGCCGGAAGAAAAGACAGCGGCTTCGCGCTCTTCTGCGTGATAGCCCTTGACCACCCGTACGCCGCCCAGAGATTCGGTCAGCCTTCCCGTGACTTCGGCCTGGATTTTCGGCCGCGCGCGGAACATGGGGCGGATGGTGCCGATGGCCTTGTTCAATCCCACGCCCAGCAGCAGGAGGAACCCCAGGGTCACCACGGTCATCATCACGTTGATGCGCAGCAGAATGACGAAGGCAAAGAACGAGGTAAGCAGGGCGCCGGCGAATTCCACCAGGCCGGTGCCGATCAGGTTGCGCACGCCCTCCACGTCACTCATGATCCGGGAAACGAGCACGCCTGTCTTGTTGGCGTCGTAATACGCCACCGGCAGGCGCCCGATGTGGCGCTGCACCTGGCGGCGCATGTCCGCAATCAGGCGCTGCGCGGCCTTGGAGAGAATCTGTGTGAGCGCGTAAGAGGAAGCGCCCTGCAGCATGGTGGCCCCGAGCACGGCCAGCACGATGGGCACAAGCAACGAGGCGTGGCGCTTGCCGATGACGTCGTCAATCACGAATTTGGTGGAAGCGGGAAGCACCAGCCCGGCCAGGCGGTTGATCACCATCAGCACGAAACCCAGCGCCAGGAGCGTGCGCCGCGGGCGCACCAGCGCCCAGACGTGCGGCAAAAGGTCGCGGAAACGCGGCTTCGGTTTTTCCGGACTGGATGCGGCGGACATTCTTCCCCTGCGCCGACCGGCTGCCACTTGGATGCCGGAGCGAACCGTCAGCATGACACAGACGGCGGGGAATTCGAAGAATCCGGAGCAGCGGGTAGCGACTCATTTCGGCCATGTAGCCCGGGTCCCGCTGCCGCGGGGCCCGGGGCACGTTCGGAAGTTCCGGACGTGATTCCGTATGGTTTGCTATCCGATGGGTACGGAGCGAACCCCGCCCGCCGCGGCGGGCGGGCCGCACGCCACGTTGCGGAGGGACCAGAGCGGCAACTCGGGGCTTCCGGGAAGGTTCGCCTTTTGTTTGCCGGGGCAGGCGGCCAGGGCCCTCCGGTACTGCTTGACCGGCACGGCACGCTTCCCTACACTGATTGGAGAAGTTTCGGGGGCGTTCGCTCATGGACTTCCGGCTAGGCGAGAAAGTTGTCTATCCCAACCACGGCGTCGGCGTCATCGAACAAATCAGCTTCGGAGTACTCAACGGTCGCACCGAAAAATACTTCATGTTGCGCGTAGTGGCCAGTGGACTGCGCGTGATGGTGCCGCACTCCAACGTGCAGGCCGTAGGGCTCCGTCCCGTGCTTTCTTCGAATGAAGCCGGCCGCGTTCTGAACTACCTGGAAACCACAAAGTGCGGTTCGCATCACGACTGGAAGCACCGCTTCAAGGAGAATTCGGAGCGCATGCGCACCGGCTCGCTCTATGAAGTGGCCACGGTGCTGAAGAGCCTGGTCTCGCTGAGCCGCTCGAAACCGCTTTCCTTCCGCGAGAAGAAAATGCTGGAGCGGGCGCGCCACCTGCTGGTGAGCGAACTGGCCACTGCGCGCAACGCCTCCGAGCAGGCGGTGGAAGACAGCCTGGTGAAGGCGCTGGCAAAGAGCAAGCTGGCGTTGCCGCCGCCGAGCGAGACCGTCGCGGATTAGTTCCCGGCGAGGTTGGCCGGCGGATCCGGATGTCCTCCCGCGGTTCGTAATCGAACGCCTTGGTGCGCGTTTGGCGCGCGGATTCCCTTCCACGGAGTGAGTAATTTCCGCCGGGATTCGAATGTTTGCCGGGGTGTGCGCAGGGCGGGGCCGGCCGGCGTGGAGGACGGGGCGCGCAAAGGCGAGAGACGCCTGCCAAGCAGCGCCTCTCGCTCCCGAATCTCGAAGCTTCGGGATCGGGACAAAGGCCTCCGGGCTGCCCACCCTGGAATTTGGGTGACTTTCTTCCACTATTGCCTCCGCCGCGCTGCTTCCTCTACCTCCCCTGCTTCCTTTCCCTCCGCTTTCTTCCCCAGCCGCCGCCACCGGGGGTCTCGACGCGCAGGCGATCGCCCGGCTCGACGCGCAAACTGATTTTGGACGGCAAGAGCCGCGTCCGGCCCGCGCGCAGCAGGATGTTCTTTCCGCGGGCGCCGGCCGCGCCGCCGGCCAAGCCATAAGGACCGATGCGGCGGCGGTCGCAGAGCAGGCTGGCTTCGGCCGGGGACAGGAATTCCACTTCGCGCACGATGCCATCGCCTCCGCGCCAGACTCCCGGGCCGCCGGAGCCGCGGCGCAAGCCGTAACGCACGACGCGCACCGGATAGGCATGCTCGAAGACTTCCACCGGGGTGTTC
>OCOJ01002391.1_pt3 | contig 22553 bp, 22 predicted proteins | sample 1539251 | NCBI WGS metagenome assembly OCOJ01 (sample SAMN01911457, study PRJEB22624) | soil metagenome | biome: Soil | place: Malaysia | collected 2012-04-30 | depth RA_metagenome m | reverse complement strand
GACGGCCCCGGTTTCCTCCTCGACGACGGTCATTCCCAGGACGTGGCCCACGGTCCTTCGGACCTCCTGGCGTTGCTCGGACGTGAGGCCGGCCGCCGACGAAACGACGATCTGGTCCTGGCCGGTGATGTACGCACCGACGAGAAGTCGAGCGAGGAGCTTCGGGGGAGCTCGCGTCGCGTCGATCCGCAGGAGTTTCTGACGTCGGTCGGTCGGACCCTCGACGTTGGCGGGACTGACCTCCAGGCGACCGCCCCCGAGGTCGCGAAACCGCAGCGAATCGCCCGTCTCGAGGTTCATTGAGTCGGTCCACGCTTTGGGAAGAGTGATCGAGAGAGAGGAGGAACCGGTCCGCTGGACACGCCGGGTGAACCCGGGCTCTCCCGCCGGCTCCTTCGATTCCTTCCGGGCCCGAACCATCGGCAGGGGAACACGTCCTGCTCTTTAATCGTAGTATATACTCCCCCGGCCCTCTCCGTAGCCGAGGTCTCCCATCTCCTTACTCTCCTTACACCCGGGACCGTACCCGCATCACCTCCCACCCCGTTCCCCTTCTCAGAGAGGCGACCATGAGACCAGGGCAAGCGATTCGGGTCTTCGACCGAGTGGACTGGCGACGAAAGGTGCGACTGCCGGGGCGGCTCCGGCGTGAGGCGAGCGAGACATCGTCCGCCCCCCTCACGGACCGCAAGACCACGGAGAAGTGGTGACCATGGCGTTCATCGACTTCCTGGCGCTGCAAGAAGGGCTCCTTCTCCTGGCCGCGCTGATGGTGGGCTACACGGGCCTGACCGTCTGGTGGGCGATGCGTCACAATGACGCGGCGGGGGTTTCGAGCGCCCTGAAGGCGGGCTCGGTTCCCATTGGCGGGTTGGGCGCGATCGCAACCACTCTCGCCGTATGGGCCGAATTCACGTGGCCCTATCCCAGCATTCCGGGCACCCGGATGGCCTCCTACAACATCTTCTTCACGGACGTCTACCTTCTCTTCGGGATGACCCTCGTGATCCTGGCGGTCACGATGGCCTTCAAGCTGAAGCTCTCCTACGCGGGCCTCTTCGCCTTCGCCGCGGGAGTCATCACGATGGGGTATGGTTGGAACGGCTACATCCTCGCCATGACCAAGGAGCCCCTCGAGACGCTCCTGATGTACCTTGCGTTCGGAGGCGTCGGCATCTTCGCCTTCCCGGCGACCGTGATCACCGACCACTTCCTCGCACACCCCGACGGAACGGCCTTCGCGTTCGGTACCACCACGGCCGTCGCGCGGAGCCGCCCCAGCATCCAGAGCGCCAGCCGGGCGGCCCAGCCGGTCGTTCCCGGGATGGCCCCTGAGAACGTCGAGGACATCCCCGAGCTCCGGACGAAGTTCCACCTCCCGAAGTACATCTCGGGATACGTGTTCTTCTTCCTCGGAGTGACGGCCCTCGCGGGCTACGCAGCATTCGCCTACCTCCTGGCCACCCTGCCGGGACACCTGATCGCAGCCCCGTAGGCGGTCGAGGGAGAAGCGGTAAGAGAACCCGAACCGAGCGGGTGCCACGAGGAGTCCATGAGCCGCCGCGGGTCGGCCAAGGCAGTCGAGGGGAAACCCTCCGCCGGGGCCGACCCGTCCCAATATCGCTCGTTCTCCGAGAGCCCGATCCACGACCTGGGAGAGGGTCGACTGGAAGCGGGACCGCCGGACGGGCGACCCCAGAAGGTTCTCCGGATCGACGTCACGGGTGCTCCGCCGAACCTCTTGGGGCGGCTGCTGGTCGGAAGCTACATCACCGGCCAGGACCAAGTCTACGTCTCGTCCCGAGAGGGACTCAGCGTCGTTCAGCGCGAGGAGATCCGACGGGCCGTTGACCGAATTCTCGGCATGACCATCGTCGCGGAATCGCCGAACTCGGTCGAAGTCCAGAACTTCCTCGACCCGGGGAAGTTCGAGCTTCCCCGTCTTCTTCACCGAGTCGTCCAAATGCTGCGGGCCGAGCTTGCGATCGTTCGGGCCGCGCTGACGGATGACGACCTCCACCGTCTGCCGCTGATCGACGACATCGAGCAGGAGGTGGACCGGTTCTACATCCTGATGGTGCGACAGCTCCTCCTTTCGTCCGAGAGCCCCCGCATTGCTCGCGACATCGATGTGGAGAGCCACCACTACCAGATCGGAGACCGGTTGGTGGCGAAGGTGCTCGAGGTGATCGGCGACCTGATCCACGGGGTCGGGACCGACCTCGAGAGGCACCTTCCGACCCTTCGACGGACGGCCCCGCGGGTCGTTCAGGAGCTCGCGACGAGGGTCGAACGGCTCGATCTTCTGCTCGCCCGGACCATGGACGCCTTCGGACACCTGTCCCTGGTCGAAGCGAACTCTCTCCTGAACACGCTGGGAGAGACCCTTCCGCGAGACGAGGAGTACGGTCAGGAAATCGCCCAGCGGGTCCGGGACCGGAGGACCGCGGTGGGAGCGCAGCGAATCTCGTGCAGCCTCGACATGGCCCTCGAGATGTTGATCATCGTCAATGAGGTCACGATCAATCGCGGAGTGGAACCGTCGACCGAGGTCCCGTCCTCGATCCGGCCCGAGAAGGGTCGGCACCGTCCCGACGCGCTTCGGGAACGGGCCGAGACGGAGATCGCGATCTTCTCTTCCCACGCGAAGAAGAGCCGCCCCACCGTTTGAAGGTCACTTCTCGCCCGAGGATTCGGGCTCCGTCCACTCCCGCATCGGAGTCCGACGGATGCCGGCCGCGCGAGCGAAGGCGTTCTTGGCGCCGTCTTTCGCCAATTGGGGAGCATTCGACACGTCCGTCTTCACGTCCTTGCCGATCCCCGACAGCGCCGCCCGCATCTCGTGCAGGTGCTCCCGAAATCTCGGTGATTCCGACTCGTCGCTCATGAGCTCAGCGACCTTCGTCCGCAGTCCCGGTCCAAAAGCCTTGAGGTGGAGGGGAATCGCAACCCGCCGGGCAAGGATCCCCGGGCAAGGGCTGGATTCCCCCGCGTGGCTCCGCCTTGCCGAGGCTCCTCCAGCGGTGGTCAACGGATTCGCCTCCCGCGATGGGTCGGTTCGACCTCATCGTCGGTGCGACGACCCTCCCGAAGTGCTCGCCCGCACCAAGCTCCCCTAGATCGCTCGGGAATGCTCCATCGCGATCGCGCCCCGCGTCGAGCCGGAACCATTTTGAAATCGGAGCCTCTATTTCCCGTCATGGACGTGGTGCCTCCTCCACCGCCATCCCCACCTTCCCCGGCTGATTCGGGTACCGAGCGCGCGATCCGTTTCGCCGTCTACCTGACCGGAGGCCTGGTGGTCCTCTCCTTCGGCCTCTTGTACGTCACGAGCGACATCGGTCAGATCCTCAACTGCCTCTTCACCACGGACTACTGCTCGAGCGGCTTCAGCGAGGCGATCTACTTCGAAACCATTCCGGGTCTTGTCGGGGGAATGATCCTAGTGGTGATCGCGATCATCCTGCTCCTTCGGGCCCGGCAAGTTCGATAGCGACCTCGGCCCGCCCCCCCCCCNCGATAGCGACCTCGGCCCGCCCCCCCCGCTCGGCGCCGAATCACGCGGCGAGCGCTTCGGTTCTCGGGTTACGGAATTTCGTAGTTTTCGTGAGCGGATGCATATGTAGGAGTGCCGGTTGGAACCGGCATGGCCACGGAGTCCCCCTCTCAGGAAACCGCCCACGAGGTCGCCCGCTCGGTGCTTCGAAAGAACCTTTCGGTGAAGCCCGGAGAAACGGTCACGATCGAGGCGTGGCCGCACACTCTCCCCTGGGCGGTCGCCCTCGCTCGGGAAACCCGACGTCTGAAGGCTACCCCGCTGCTTCTTTACGAAGACGAAGCGAGCTACTGGGACTCTGTCGAGGCGGGCGAGTCGAAAGTCGTGGGCGCCGCGGCCGCGCACGAGTTCGCCGCGCTGTCGAAGACGGACGTCTACATTCACATGTGGGGGCCCGGCGACCGGGTGCGCCTCCACACCCTCCCCCCCAAGGACCAGGAGAACCTCTTCGGGTTCAATCCGAAGTGGTACCAGGTGGCCCAGAAGGCCGGGGTGCGTGGGGCTCGTCTCGAACTCGGACGGCCGTACGCGTCTCTCGCCAGGGCCTACTCGTTCGACGCGGACACATGGACCAACGACCTCATCGCCGCGACCCTCGTCGACCCGTCCACGCTCTCGAAGGCCGCCGCGCCGATCGCGCAGGCGCTCTCCCGAGGGAAGCAACTCCGAATCACGCACTCCAACGGAACGGACCTGACGCTCGGCCTCGCCGGGAGGCCCCCTCGAGTGTACGCTGCCCGGCCCGTAGTCGGGGACCCGAAGCGCCGATTCGACATGCTGACCTCCCTTCCGGCCGGAGCTCTCCGGGTCGCGCTGGATGAGCGCGTTGCGGACGGGACGATCGCGGCGAACCGCACCTGCTACTACGACAACGGAATCGCCACGGGGGCGACCTTCGAGTTCTCGAGGGGGAGGCTCACCGAGGCGCACTTCGACTCGGGCGAGGAGTTCTTCGAGAAGCCGTACGAGAAGGGGGGCGCGGGCCGCGACCGTCCCGGATTCTTCTCGATCGGGCTTAACCCTAAACTCCACAACACTCCGCAGGTCGAGGATATCGAAGCCGGCGCCGTCATGACGTCCGTCGGCGGAAACGGGAACCTTGGGGGCAAGAATCGTTCCCCGTTCTTTGGATGGTCGATCGTCGCGGGCGCCACCGTGGAGATCGACGGGCGCGAGCTCCCTCTCCCCGGGTAGCGGAGCGACCCGTCGAGCCGCTCCCTCAGCGGGAGAACTCGAGGACCGGCCCGCCCGAGTAGCCTCGTCTCCGCCCCCGGATCACCACGAACCCGATCAGGAGGGCCACGCCGGCGAGGAAGGAGAGGAACCACCCGATCGCGGGAGCCCAGGAGCCGCTCGACGGCAGGCCCACGGGCAGAGACTGGCCGCACCCGCCTCCCGAGCATGACCCGACGAACGACGACCACGGCCCGGAACCTGTCTGCGCGGTGGTCTGGGAGGCGAGCACGCTCGGCTGGGCGCCGACGAGCAGCGCCGGAGCCAGGAAGGCGAGGATGGCCGCCGTCAGGACGAGCGCGGCCGTCCAGTTCGACCGCCCACCCCGCACGAAGAACGCGAGAAACGCCCCCAAGGCTCCGAGCAGGATGCTTCCGATGACCATGATCGCCTCCACATCGTAGAGGGTCCCGACGCTCGTGAAGGCGCCCTGCGAGTACGAGTCGGTGGTCGAGGTGTTCGGGAAGCATCCACCGTTACCCGTGCAGGTGAGCGAGGTGACGTACTGGTCGAGCAGGTAGAACGTGGCCGTCCCCTGCACGGTGACCGTCCCCCGAGTCTCGGTCGCAGTACCGGTTTCCGAAACCGCGTACCAGCCCACGAACAGCGAAATGACCAGGATCGCGACCCCCACGATCAGCAGGGACTCGCCCACGGCCCATCGCCGCGGAGCGGGACCTCGCCGCCGCGTTCCTCCCGCGACCCGGACCGGCCGTGCCGACATCGGCACGACCGGCGCTCCCGTCCACTCGTCGTGGGACGGCTTCGGCTCGCGCGGAGGGACGTTGGCGGGAATGAACGGCTCCCGTCCGGTTCGCAGCGGAACGCCGCACTTCCAGCAGAACGCGCCGGAGGTGTCGACTGGCGCCCCACAGTTCGAGCACGCGGGAGGTAGAGGGTTCGTGGGGGACAAGCGCGTTCCGCAATGGCTACAGAACGGCCAGTCGGAGTCTACCTGGGCGAGGCATTGAGGGCATCGGGGCGTCTCGTCGGCCATCCGTCCCAGCGCAGGTCTGGTCGTTCCCGTCCTATAAACTGACCGACCTCAAGGCACGGCCGAACGGTCCGCAGGCCAGCGTTCCGCGCGGGGGCTGGGGAGGGATGCGTCCTCCCGACCGATGCTGAAACGGCGGTCGAGGGCGGGTTTCCGCACCCCTCGGCAGGAGCCCTTAATTCCGTGAGAGTACGTCCAGAACCGTGGCAGGGTCCTCCCGACGTCTCGCGGCCATCATGTTCACGGACATGGTGGGCTTCAGCGCCATGGCCCAGGAGGACGAGGCGAACGCGCTCGAACGCCTCGACCAGCACAACCGAATCCTGCGCGAAACGATCTCGAAACACGGGGGCCGCGAAGTGAAGACCGTCGGCGACGCATTCCTGGTGGAGTTCGGAAGCGCGTTGGACGCCGCGCGCTCGGCCCTCGAGATTCAGGAGGAGCTCCGCCGTCACAACGAATCGGCGCCGGAACACGAGAAGATCCGGGTTCGCATCGGCCTTCATGTCGGGGACGTCGTGCAATCCGGGGGCGACCTCTTCGGGGACGCCGTGAACATCGCCTCTCGGATCGAGGCTCTCGCCGACCCGGGCGGCATCTGGCTGAGCCAGCAGGTGTTTGACCAGGTCCAGAACAAGCTGCCGAATCCGATCGTTCGGCTGCCCCCGGTGGCGCTCAAGAACATCCGACTCCCCATCACGCTGTACCGTCTGGTTCCCTCGGAGGAATCGGAGACTCCTGCCCGAAGGGTGGCGGGGAGCCCCGGTGGCAGGACGCTCGCCATCCTCCCCCTTGCCAACATCAGCCCCGACCCGAACGACGAGTACTTCGCCGACGGTTTGACCGAGGAGCTGATCTCGACCCTCTCGCAGCTCCCGGGCCTTAACGTGATCGCGCGCACATCGGTCGTCCAGTACAAGGCCGCTCCCAAGCCGATCGCTCAGGTCGGACAGGAGCTCGGAGCCGACACGGTCCTCGAAGGGAGCGTGCGGAAGGCGGGGAACCGGATCCGAATCTCTCTCCAGCTGATCGACGCGGTGAGTCAACGGCACCTCTGGGCGAACACCTACAATCGGGAGGTCAACGATGTGTTCGCCGTCCAGAGCGAGATTGCGGACCGGACCGCGGACTCCCTGCGACCGACCCTCTCCGCGGGCGTCCCCGCGGAGGCTCGACGCAAGCCGGCGCCGGATCCGGCCGCGTACGACGCCTACCTTCGGGGCCTCGTGGCGTCCAACCTGGACGAGGGACGGGGGATCGAGGATGCGATCCGTTCCTTCGAGACCGCCACCACGCTCGACCCGACCTTTGCCGACGCGTTCGCGGCCTGGGCCAACTTCTACGTCGTGATCGCCGGCTCGTACCGGCCGCTGCGCGAGGTGATGCCGCGAGCTCGGGAGCTTGCCGCTCGGGCGGTCGAACTCGACCCGGAGTCGTCGGAAGCCCACTCGGCCCTCGGGAACATCGCCCTCCAGTTCGACCATGACTGGGACCGCACCGAGATCGAGTACGGGAGAGCGATCGCCCTCAACCCGAACAACGCGACCGCGCTCAGTTTCTACGGTCTCTTCCTCATCTCCCAGGAGCGATTCGACGAAGCGAAGGAGATCCTGCGACGGGCGGTCCGGATCGACCCGCGAGGGACCCACCACCAGGTCCTCGCCTGGGCCGAGATCGAGTCTGGCAACTTCGACCACGGCCTCCGCCTCCTCGAAGAGGAACGCGACCGCGACCCGACGTCCGTCCAGACCCACGTGGGCCTCGGATTTAGCTACGTTTCGGCTGGCCGAATGACCGACGCGCGCCGAGAGGCGGATTACCCACTTCGGGACGCCACCGCGCTCGTGAAGTTCGACCACGCGCTCCTGAACGCGCTCGTGGGCCGTCCCGAGGAGGCTCGTGCGGTCCTGGCCCAGATCGACCGGGGAGAGTTACCGATCTACACGTCGGCCGCGGACCGGGCGATGATGTTCGCGGCGCTGGGCGAGAAGGAGCGGGCGCTCGACCTCATCGAGCAGGACACTCGGGAGGGCGACCAGGTCTTCTGGCTGTTCTATCGTGGCCCGTTCTTCGACCCGATCCGGGACGACCCGAGGTTCGTCGCTCTGCTTCGCAAGTTCCGGCTTCCGACCCGGGGCGTCCGGGGTTCTCCGCCGCACGCGGACTAGCTCCGAGGGACGGGCCCCGACCTCGGGAAGGGCCGACGGTGGGCGGAGAGATTAACTCCCGGCCCCGGGATTTGGTGCCGTGGTGAGCGACCGACGCAGACTGGCCGCGATGATGCTCACCGACATGGTAGGTTTCTCGGGGATCACTCAGCGCGACGAGCGACGGGCCCTTCGGCTCCTTCGGGAGCAGGACCGCCTGGTGAAGCCGATCTTCCGCCGGTTCCGAGGGCGGGTCGTGAAGTCCCTTGGGGATGGTTATCTCGTCGAGTTCGGAAGTGCCCTAGAAGCAGTGAACTGCGCGGTCTCGATCCAGGCGGCGGTCCAGTCCCGCAACGCTCGCGCGGGCGACGACGATTTGGAGCTCCGGATCGGCATCCACCTCGGAGACGTCGTCCACCGGGACAAGGACGTCTTCGGAGACGCCGTGAACATCGCCTCGAGAATCCAGCCGCTCTCGGACCCGGGCGGGGTTTGCGTATCCCGGCAGGTCTACGACCAGGTCGTCAACAAGGTCGACGCTCGGTTCGCATCGGTCGGCATCCCGGAACTGAAGAACATCGTCACCCCGGTGCAGGTCTTCAAGGTCGAGCTTCCGTCCTCCCATCCGGTCGCCGCTCCCGCCCGGAAGAACGAGCCGCGGGTAGCCGTCCTTCCGCTCACCAATCTTAGCGGCCATTCGGACGACGAGTACTTCGCGGACGGAATCACGGAGGAACTGATCCAGACCCTGTCCCAGATCACCGGCCTTCGAGTGATCGGGCGGATGTCCGTGATGCGGTACAAGCACTCCGAGGCCCCCTTGCGAGAGGTCGCCCGGGAGCTGGGAGCGACCGCCGTCGTCGAAGGGAGCGTGCGAAAGGCCGGAAGCCAGGTCCGAATCACCGCTCGGCTTTTGGACGTCACGAGCGCAGAGACTCTCTGGTCGCAGGAGTTCGACCGGGAGTTCCGAGATGTCTTCGCCCTCCAGTCGGACATCTCCCGACGGATCGCGAACGCCCTCGAGGTCGAGATCCTGAGGGCTGAGCGACAGGTTCTCGACCGTCCGCTCACGGGCAACACCCAGGCCCACTCGGCCTACCTCCGGGGTCGTTTCCAACTGAACCAGCGGACCGAAGAGTCGCTGCGACAATCGATCGCGAGCTTCACCGAGGCGCTCCGGAAGGACCCGAAGTTCGCGCGCGCGCACGCGGGGATCGCGGACGCGTACAGCACCCTTGCCTGGCTCGAGTACGACCGACCGCGGCACGCGTTCCCCCGCGCCCGCGCGGCGGCCCTCCGAGCGCTCGAGCTGGAACCCACCCTGGCCGAGGCCCACGCCTCGCTCGGCTTCGTCCGATTCCTCTACGACCGCGCCTGGGCCGAGGCCGAGCGGGAGTTCCGCCAGTCGATCGCGTTGAACCCGAACTACCCCGCGTCCCACCAGTTCTACTCCGACCTCCTCAAGGCGATGGGCCGGCTCGACGAGGCGCTCACGGAGGTCCGACGGGCGCTCGAGCTGGACCCGCTGTCGCTTGGGATCAACACTGCCCTCGGTCACGTGCTGTATCTCAGCCGGAGGTACGACGAGTCGATCGAACAGTACGAGAAGGCGCTCGGGCTCAGCCCGACCTTCGCGCAGGCCCACCTCTGGTTCGGCCGGCCCTATCTCGAAAAGGGGCTCTACGACAAGGCCATCGAGGAGGTCCGGACCGCGGTTCGGCTGACGAACGAGAGCACCATGAGCCTCGCGGTCCTGGGACATGTGTACGCCTCGGCCGGTCGGTCGCGCGAGGCGAACGAGATTCTGGCGACGCTTCTGACGCGGGGAAGACGCCAGTACGTCCCGTCGTACTGGATCGCGCTCCTCTACGTGGGTCTCGGGGACTCCGACCGAGCGTTCCGTTGGCTCGGACGGGCCGAGGCAGAACGCTCGGCGTGGCTCGCCTGGATTAAGGTCGAGCCACGGTTCGACCGGCTGCGGGCCGACCGGCGCTTTGCCCGGTTGCTCCGGCGGCTGAAGCTCTCGTAGGTCTGTACCGAGGTGCGAGAATCTACGACTGCCCTGAGTAGCCCGTGCCACTCGGTCCGTGACCGCGACGCTCAATTCTCATGGTCTCGACGGTCTCCCAGGGACCTCTCCGGCGTCGCCTCTGGACCGCCCGCCACTCGAACGAATCGGGTCGGATGTGCGAGAAGATCCACCACTCCGTCCTGAGCCCGCGCGGTTCTTCTCTCAACACGATCTCGGACCCGACCCTACGTCCAACGAAACGGCGGACGTACTTCTGTCCCGGGGCGATCCACGTGCTCCGCCAGGCCTTCAGGGCGGGCGAATAGTACCGGACCGTGGTGCCCCACGGGACGAACCGTCCCGTGCGAGGGTCGTGATGCCCCCAAACGTCCTGGATGGCGCGGCCCCCGAGGATCCAATTGAAGTGGACCTCCCCTGTCAACGGTCGGGAGGTCCGACGAGCGCGGGGGAACCGGAGCTCGACGATCTCCCAATCCCCAACGAACTGGCCAAAGAGTCGCAGCTTGCCTTTCAGGCCCCGGGCGGGGCCGGCGGCGGGAAGTCCCTCGATCTTCCATCTGCGGGGCGACCGGGAACGGTACATACTGTGCGACGGAGCATGCGTTATTGCTTCAGGATTGTGGGCATGGTCGAGTCGCGGCTCCTCATTCGCCTCTCGGCCGCCCGTCGGCCGCCCCTCGCGAAGCCCTTTCCTAGGCATTCCCGCGGTCGGGGGCCGTCTCGAGCGACTGGAACGCAGCGACCGTGAGCACCAGGAATGCTACGGTGACGCTGAAGAGCGTCACAGCCGCGAGCGTACCCGGGACGGCGCCGGCGAAGTGGGCGAGCGGTCCGCTCGAGATCTCCCCGGAGAGAAAGCTTCGGAAGTAAAAGGCGAGCGTGAGCCGAGGAGCGTCCCCGGGAAGCAGGAGCAAGAGCTCTTCCCAGAGGAAGCCGAACAGCAGCCCGATGAAGAGCGCCGACCGGCTCACGAGACCGAGAAAGAGGAAGAAGCCGACGTAGGCGGCCGTCGCGAGGAGGACCGAGGCCGCGACGGCCGGGACCACCGTGGGGCTCGAGGGCCCTCCTCCGGCGGCCGAGACCACCGCGAACGGGAGGAGGGCCGCCGGAAGGGCGAGGGCCAGGCTCGCGCCCCACGCTCCGAAGAACTTCCCGAACACCACGGTTCCCCGTCCGACCGAGCGGTCGGAGAGGTAGACGAGCGTCTCCGCGTCGATCTCGTTCCGGAACTGCGCCACGGCAATCACGAGAACGATGACCATGATCACGACCGGAAGCGTGAGCGCGCCGACGAACAGCTCGGAGGCGTTCTCGAGGAGGGTCGGCGATGCCCCGGTGCTCGCGATCGCCCCGACGAGGACCGTCGGGACCGCCGCGAACGCCGCGAGCCCGAAGAGACGGAGTCCCTGGAGGCTCGAGCGGAACGAGAGAGAGAGGACCACGAGCATCCGCGAGATTTGCCCGGTCATCGGGGTCCGTGGCCCCCCTCGGAAAGGTAGCGGAACACGGCGTCCAGGTTGTCGTCCGCGCTCCCCACGGCACGGATGTCGAGACCCTCCCGGACCACGAGCCCGGGGAGAGCGCCGTAGAACTCCTCAGGGGAACGGGACTGGACCCGCAAACGACCCTCGCCGGGGAACTCAATCGATACGACGTGGTCCATCGACGCGAGCACCCGGGCGACTCCCCGCGGGTCGGGGGTCTCAATGTCGATCACGTGCGGGTGCGCGTCGATCAGGCTCCGGATACGGTGGAGGTCCCCGTACGCGATGACCCGACCGTTCGTGATCATGACGATCTGGTCGGTCAGGCGCTCGACCTCGTAGAGCACGTGCGAGCTCACGAGCACGTGCCGGCCGCTTCGCTGCAGCCGGCGGAGCAGTGACATCACGGCCGCCCGACCGACCGGGTCGACCCCGTTCAGAGGTTCGTCGAGAAGAATCAGAGCGGGGTCGTGGGCGATCGACTGGGCGAGCTTGACCCTCTGACGCATCCCCTTGCTGTAGGTGACGAGCCGCCGGTCCTGCGCCTCGCTGAGTCCCACGGTCGCGATCGCCTCCGTGGCTCGGGCGTGTGCCTCGGCCTTGGGGAACCCGTCGACCCGGAGGAGCGAGGTGAGGAAGTCTCGGGCCGTCATCCACTCGAACAACGTGCTGTGCTCGGGACAGTACCCGACCATCCGGCGGAACTCCCCTTCCCCCCACGGATTGTACCCGAGGACCCGAAGGTCGCCGGCGTCGACCTTCAGCTGACCGACCAGGAGGCGGAAGAACGTCGACTTTCCGGCGCCGTTCGGACCGATCAGCCCGGTGATGCCGGGACCGATGGTTGCGGTGAAGCCGTTCAGCCCGAGGACCTCACCGTACCGTTTGGTGACGTCCACTGCCTGGATGACGGGGTCGGTCACTCGGAAACCACCTCGACCCGGCGCATCCGCCAGAGAGCGAACACCCAGAGCACGACCCCGGACCCGACGAGCGTCAGGGCCGAAGACGCGGGGTCGGTCGCCGTTCCGCCCGAGACTCCGAAAGCGCCGTGCGCGACGCTGCGGATGTTCTCGATGGGGTTGGCGTACGGTACGTAGATGTTCCCGGTGATCCCGGCGACGACGGACCCCCCGATGTACAGGACGAGGATTACTCCAAAGATGGCGACCCCCGAGTAGAGGGCCCGGTTCGTCAGGGACGAGAGTGCGAGCGCGAGCCCGGTGAAGAAGATCGCGGCGACGAAACCGGTCGCGACGAACCCTAGGAGGGCGGCGAGAAGAACGGACGCGCTCGCGTACCCGAGCGCCCCCGTGACCGCGACGGCGGTCAATCCGGGGCCGACCGTCGCGATCACGAGCCAGCTCCCGCAGGCGATCGTCTTCGCCGACACGTAGTCGACGAGACGAATCGGTCGCGAGAGGTAGAGCGAGATCGAACGGTCTCCGACATCCTCGGCGAGGCTTCCGGCGCCCGCCGAGGCCGCGACGATCAGCATCAGGAACGGCCAGACGGGAGACTCGTAGACCGACTCGAAGTCGCCCGCGGTGGGAGCTCTGAGGAAGGACGCGAAGATTACCGTGACCACGACGGAGGTCACCACCACGAAGAACGTGAGCGCAACCGACAGGAGGGTCGCGGCTCTCGCTCGACGAAAGAACTCGCGGCTCGCGATCGCGAGGATCCGGGAGGCAGGTCCCGTTCGAGCGGACGGTCCGGCGGCGTACCGGGGAGCGCTGATGCTCACGTCGGGTCCTCCGGCACCGGAAGTTCGACCCGAGCCAAGAACAGCCCTTCAATTGTCGCGACCGAGCGGCCCAGGTACCTCACCTGAACGCCCGCCTCCGCGGCCGACTCGAACACTGCCCGGGTCGTTCCTGGAGCAAGCTCGACACGGATCTCCCGGTCCATCGGCTTCGGGGTCAATCCATGCTGGAGGAGGCTCGCGAGGAAACGGTCGGTGTCCCCTTGGATCCGGATGACCGACTCCCCTTCGTGGGAAGCGATGAGCTCACGCACGGGACCCGAGGCGATGCAGTGGCCGGCGTCGAGCATCAGGACTTGGTCACAGAGCCCGTCGGCGTCGTGGAGGAGGTGCGTCGAAAGCACGAAGCTGTGGTTCGGAAGACGGCCGAGCGCCCGGAGCAACTCGAGCATCTCCTCACGCCCGCTCGGGTCGAGCCCGGCGGTCGGCTCGTCCAGGAAGCAGAGCGGGGGGTCGTGGACGATCGCTTGGGCGAGCTTCACCCGCTGCCGCATGCCGACCGAGTACTCCCGGATCTTCCGGTACCGCTCCTCGGCAAGCCCGACGAACTCGAGCACGTCGTGCGCCCGGCTGATCGCGACCTCCTTCGGGAGTCCGCTCACCCGCCCCATGTGGGCAACGAACCCGATGCCGGACAGGTCGGGGCTCAAGCAGTCGTGCTCGGGCATGTATCCGACCTGGCCGCGGACTCCCAGCGGGTCGCGTTGAGGGTCGCAACCGAGCACGCTGAGATTCCCCGAATCCGGCGAGAGGAGCCCGAGGAGAAGCCGAATCAGGGTAGTCTTGCCCGACCCGTTGGGACCGACGAGCCCGATCGACCCCGGGGAGAGTTCCACCGATAGGTTCGAGACGGCCTCGACCGTCCCAAATCGTTTGCTCACCCCGTTGACCTCGATCAGTGCGACGGGCATGGCGACGCTGACCCTTTCCCGCTATTTCTCAAGACCCCCTCCCCCGGCGACCGAGCCATCTACCCTCTCGGGCTCCGCGTCGGGAACCACCCGTCCAAGGAGGCACTCTTCGAGGAACGGCCCTCGACCGCCCCGCGGGAGCTCCCCCGGGTCTACGCCCTTTTAGGTCCGGTGACCATCCAAGCGGGGAGGACGGTCTCTTGAAGGTCGATGAGGTCGACTGGACCCTTGACCTCAGCTACCGCGAAAAGACGTTCTCCGGAAGGGTCGCGATCCGTTTCGACACCGACGACCGACACCTGACAGTGGACCTCGCTCATCTCACGGTCGATTCGACGACCCTGGACGGAGCTCCCACGCGGTATCGCGAGAACACGAAGGCGGGCACGCTGGAATTCGACGTGGAGCCGAATCGACCCCATACACTTGAGGTGGTCTATCGAGGAAAGGTGGCTACGGGTACGCTGGTGGGGCTGTACGTGGCGCCAGCGGGCCCCGACTACGTCCTCACTTCGATGTTCTTTCCCACCGGAAGCCGAAGGGTCCTGCCCTCGTTTGAAAGCCCTTCCGTCAAAGCGGTGTACCGCCTGGTCCTGACGGTCGACTCCGGAGTGAAGGTAGTTTTCAACACTCCCCCAAAGGAGACTCGGACGGTGGACGGCCGGACGCGGATTACCTTCGAACCGACACCGCCGATGTCCGCCTACCTACTCTACCTGGGGGTCGGGCCCTTCGACACCGTCACCGTACCCGGACCCCCGGTCTCCGTCACGGTCGCCGCGTCACCGACACGTGCCTCCTCGGGCGAGTTCAGCGCGCGTCGCACCCGGGAGATCGTGGGGGCGTACGAGCGGTACTTCGGCGTCCCGTACCCTCTCTCCAAGCTCGACCTTGTCGCTCTCCAGAACTTCTGGGCCGGCGCGATGGAGAATTGGGGCGCGATCGCGTTCCGGGAGAGCTTGGTCCTGGCCGACGCCTCGACGACCGCGGAAGAGCGGCAGCGAATCCTCGCTACGCTGGCCCACGAGATCGCTCACCAATGGTTCGGAAACCTCGTGACTCCCTCTTGGTGGGATGACTTCTGGCTCAACGAGAGCTTCGCGACGTTCGTGGGGCAGCGGATCATCGAGCGAAGGTATCCGGAGGAGAATCCCTGGTCGTACTTCGTGAACCGAAACCTCATCTGGGCGCTCTCCGAGGACTCGCACACAGCGACCCATCCGGTGAAAGTGCCGATCCGGTCGGCCGGTGAGCTGAACGAGATCACGGACGACGTGACCTATGGAAAGGGCGCCTCCGTCCTGCGGATGGTCGAGGCGTACGTCGGGGAGGAGCCGTTCCGGCGGGGCGTCTCCCGCTATCTCGAGCGCTACAGATTCGCGAACGCCCGGGCCCAAGACCTGTGGAGGTCGATTGCCGAACTCTCGGAGAAACCCGTCGAACGTGTCATGTCGGAATGGATCACCCGGCCCGGTTACCCCGTCCTGAACGTGACCCTCGCGGGTCGGACTCTCACGGTTCGACAGGAGAGGTTCTGGTGCGACGGGAGGTCCTCGCCCGAGACCTGGCCGGTCCCCCTCCGGGTTACCTCGAACGAGGACGAGATCACGGTCCTGTTCGACCAACCGGAGTGGACGCATCCACTCCAGTCGGTGGAGCGACTCCGAATCGACCCCGGCCGCAACGTGTTTGCCCGGATCCGGTACGATGACGAGATCTTCGAGCGACTCGTCGGGGACTTCTCCGCGCTGGGTCCGATCGACCAGGCCTGCCTGGTGGACGATTACCGGGCGTTCGCCTACGCGGGGCTCGTGCCGGTCGATGCATGCTTTCGGCTCGTCTCCGCAGGACAATCTCTTCGGGACGAACTCCCGGTCCGCTCGATCATCACGACCCTGGGCACTCTGTCGCTCTCGTTGCACGACGATCGTCGCTTCCAGGAGGTCGCCAGCGGATTCCTACATCGGCAGCTGGACCTCGTAGGCCTCGACCGAGTGCCGGGAGAACCGGACGCTTCGGGACTTCTGCGCGAGCTCCTGGCGATCCAGCTGGCCCAGATGGACCCCGGCTTCGCCCGAAACCTCGCGCCCCGGTTCTCCCATTTCGATGAACAGATCCCCGAGCTCCGGCTTCCGGTCGCGCTTTCCTACGCCGCGACCGGTGGCGAGACCGCCTTCGACGAGCTCGTCGACCGAATCCGGGCCACCAGCGTCGATGCCGAGCGGGCCCGGTTCTGCCGCGCCCTGGGGGCGGCGCCCCGTCCGGAGACGGTCCGCCGTGCGCTCGACCTCATCCCGAGTCCCGGGATCACTCCGTCGGGCGGTTGGATCATCGCGCTCCAGGCCTGCGACAACCCGTACGGTGGTGGGCAGCTGTTCGAATGGTTCGAGGACCGGTTCGACTCGGTCACGACGATGTGGGCGGGAACGCCGCTCGTGGACACGCTCCTTCGATTCGGTCTCCCGGTCATGGGGATGGACCGGGAAGCTCGGGTCCGGGAGTTCTTCCAGCACCACGTGCCCGCGGAAGCAGCGCGGGGTGTCGCGCAAGGACTCGAGTCGCTTGCGATCGCGCAGCGGTTGCGGGAACGAACCCGCTCGTCGGGGAACGGGTGACGAACCCTGGCAAGGCACCGCTCGCGGTCAGTCCGGTAACCCCGAGGCCTTCCACGCCGGGTATCGGAGGAGCTCGCCTTCGCAAACGTTGGCGATGTACCGGCGGCCCAGACGGAACTGCAGGATGCGCTTCCCCTCCTGCGCGAGCTTGGCCCATCGCGACTCCTTCCGCGGGTTCTGCTCGATGCCCTCGATGAGATGGCCCTGGTAGGAGAAGGAGACGATGCGGAGCCGCTGACTCCGCGACCGGAGCACCCGGTACGTCCGACCGTCGACCTGCACCTCGGGAAGGTCGTCGACGAGCGTCTGCTTCCAGACCTCGACCATCTGCGTGCCCAGCGACATGTACGGCCGAGCGGGTATCCGAGGATGCCCCTCAACGTTGTCGCACGAGACCGTCGTGTTCCGAAGCGGTCCGGTGGAGTCCGGCTATCGGCGGCTGCGGTGGGCGGCGAGCCAACCTCGGGCGAACTTGACGTTCTCTTCGAGGCTCAGGGTGCCTTCCCATCGACGGATGGCGGCCGGCAACTTCGCGCCTTTCGAGGCGCCCGCCGCCCGGAGGACCCCCGTAAGGTACCCGCGGACCTCTTCGAGGCCCTCGACGGTCGTCACGGGTCCGTGCCCCGGAACGATCTGTTCGGGCCGAAGCCGCTCGATCTCGTCGAGCACGGTGAGCCAATGCTCGGGGTCACCGTTCCCCATGCTCGGCTGGATCCCGAGGCAGACCAGGTCCCCGGCGAACAGCACCTTCTCCTGGGGCAGGAACATGATGGCGTCCGCTTCCGTGTGCCCGCTTCCGAAGCTGACGAACTCGGCCCCGCGCCTTCCGGGAAGCGAAACGCGGGTCTCGAAGGTCTGGTCGGGAGGGATCAGCTGCAACCTTCCAGCGCTGGCGAGGAGCGCCCGGTTCATCAGAAGGATGAAGTCGAGGTCCTTGACCGCGGCTTCGGACTTCATCTCGGGACGACGGCTTTCGAGCTCGCCGATGTCCTTCTCGAGCTGCTCGCGCTTCAGCTCGGCCATCGTCTGGTCGCGGGTCTCGAGGATCACCTCCCGGGCGCGCCGGGTTCCCCAGATCGGAATCCCGGGGAACTCCGAGTTCCCGAGCGCATGGTCGAGATGGCGGTGGCTGATGACGCAGAGCGAGGGCGACCGGCCCAGGACGAGTTCCGCCGAGGACTTGAGGTCCCGGGCGGAGTCGGGCGTGAGGCCGGTGTCGAATACGACTCCCCCCTCACCGAGGTCGACCAATCCCGAGTTGCAGACGGCGAACCCGTCGGGGCGGGCGAGCGCCGCGTGAATCCCGTTTCCGAGATCCTCGATCGTGTAGTGGGCGGTCTTGGTTTCGGTCATCGATCTCCCTCCGCGACACCGGTCGGCCGGGATTAGAGGTTGTTCTCTCCCTCGCGCGTCCCCCGTTCCTCGGCTCCGAACGACCGGCCCTGGGTCCGAGGATCCCGCCTACCGGCTCGCGGAATCCTCGCTGGCCCGCTCGGGCGCGGGGGACGGACCCGGTTCGAGGAACCGGTCGAGGAACTGAGCCGCCCGGCGCGCGGTCTCGATCAGGTTCTCGCGGTGCTCGAATCCGTGCCCCTCGTTCTCGAACGTCACGAGCTCGACCGTCCCTCCCCGCTTCTGGACCTCCGCCACGACCTGCTCGGCCTCGCCGATCGGGACCCTTGGGTCGTTTCGTCCGTGGAAGATGAGGAGCGGAGTCCGAAGTCGGTCGAGGTGATGGACCGGCGAGATCGAGGCGAGGAACTCGCGGTCCGTCTCGAGGCTCCCATACTCCGCCTCACGCTGCGGGCGCCGCCAGTCCGCGGTCCGTTCGAGGAAGGTCACGAGGTTGGAGATCCCGTAGAGCTCCACGGCGGCACCCCAGAGTTCGGGAAACGTGGTGATCGCGGAGAGCACCATGAACCCGCCGTAGCTCCCCCCGATGATGCCGACCCGGCCCTCGACCGCCTTCCTCGACCGCACGAGCGCGCGGACGACATCCCGGAGGTCCCGGACGGAGTCCATCCGCTTCCGCCCGTCATCCAGATGGACGAAGCTGCGACCGTATCCCGTGCTCCCCCGGACATTGGGAAACACCACGCGCCAACCTTCCGCGACCATGTACCCCGTCGCGGGGTCGAACCAGGGGCGAGCCTGGGATTCCGGCCCTCCGTGGACGGCGAGGATCGTTCCCCGCGGAGGGCGACCCCGGGGGACGAGTTCGAGAATCGGGATCTTCAGACGGTCCTCGGCCCGGACCACCCGGAGGCGAGGCTCCGGGACACGCTCGGGAGGTCGAACCTTGGACCGGGTCAGGCGACGGGACGTCCCCGAACGGAGGTCCAGCACGAACACCTCGTGCCCGTTCGGCCAGGTCAGGTCGTAGGCGAGGGCCGAGCCGTCGGGGAACCAGCTCAGCTCGGCCACGACGCCCTTGTGCGGCACCGGGACCCACCGGTCCTCGCCCGTCGTGGGCCCGAGAAGGTGAAGCTCGCTACAGCCGGCGTGATTCACCGAGAGCGCGAGGGTTCCTCCGTCGGGAGCAGCGCGGACGACCTCGATGTCCCCCGGGTACTCCCGGAGGAGCTGAGGGGGCGAGCCATCGAACGGGTAGCGAAAGAGGGAGAGAAACTCACGGTCCGGATTGGTCGCGACGTAGACACCGTCCAGCCCGACCGCCGCGGAGCTCACGCTCACCTCCTCCGTGTGGGGATTGAGATGGACGCTGGTTCCCGAATCCAGCAAGAAGAGGTCGATGTTCAGGAACGTGTTCACCCGCTGGACGAGCGTCTTCGTTCCCCGGGACGCCATTGGCATCTGCCAACCGTCTCCCGTCCAGATCCGCTCGGGGGAGCTCGCGGTGTCGACGTCACAGCGGTACACGTCGAAGAAGCGGTGGTCACGAGAGTTCGACGCGAAGAGGTAGCTCTGGCCGTCCTCCGTCCAGAGCCCGGGGATGTTCATCACCTTCGGGTCCGACGTCAGCGGACGAACGCCTGCGCTCGCTTCGCGCGGTCCCTTCGTGAGGTCATGGAGCTCGAGCTGCCAGACCTCGTTACCGCCCGAATCTCGAGCGACGACGGCCCTCGGATGCTTCGGAGACGCGTCGACCCTCCCGGCGCGTTCCGCCCCAACGGCGAAAGGACGCGCTCGGCCGCCGCGGGCCGCCTTGCGCCAGACCTGAGGGAGGCCGGTTGCGTCCGAGAGGAACAGTACCTGCGTCCCATCGAACGACACCGAAGGCTGGAACGATCGGATCACATCGAACCACGGCGTCAGTCGGTCGTTCGCGGAGGACGGCCGAGATGCGGGGCCGCTCATGGTGTACCTTCCTTGGACAGCCGGCGGAGGGTTTAGAGGTGACCGACGGAGATTCGGGAGGACGCCCCGGGTCGGCTCTCCTCAGAGGATGATCCTTTCTTCCTCCACGGACCGGTGCGAGAGAGAGATTCGATCCACCCGGTAGGATTCGCCGGTGAACAGGCGTGCGTCCGGCCGCCCTTCGCACCGGGCGGCGACCAGCCGGCCGAGCGAGTCGGCCTTCATGATGCCGCTCCCCGAGTCGCCTCCCACGAAGAGAACTCCGTACGGCTGCTCGGTGAGGACGGGAAGTCCGTCTGGGCTGAAGTTGTAGTACCCTCCCCAAGCATTCTCGAGACGGACGGACGACGTTTCGAACCGGGGCAGGTACGGGGTGACGGCGGGGAGCACGTCCGTCCCGAACGCGTCCCTCTCTCCGAGCTCGGCCATGTTGTAGTCGAGCCGGCCATCCTTCCCGGGGTCCTCCCGCGTCCCGATCGCGTGCGCAGTGGTGTCGAGGCATCCGACCCAGAGCTGCGTCTGACGGAAGACCGGTTTCAACGTCGCCCCGGTCGGGAGAATGAGGAAGGGGAACCGGGTCCTCCCGTCGACCCGGTCGATGGCGCGGACCGGCGGCTCCCATCGAAGGAGCTCGGCAACCCCCGAGCCCGACACCGCGAAGTTCAGCTGGACGCGGGGGGCGCATCCGGTCGCGACGCCGAAGGGGTGCAGGATCCGCTCGGCCCACGCGCCCGCGGCGACGACGACCCGGTCGGTCCGCACCGAGCGCCCGTCCCCCAGGTGAACGGACGCGATTCGAAGACGCCCCTCCATCAGCTCCTGGAACGCGAAGGGCCGCTTCGACGGCTCGTGCAGCAGGATCTCCTCCCGACCCTCGAACGAGAGACGCTGCACGCAGGTATCGAACGCGAACTCGACCCCTCGTCTTCGGGATTCTTCCGCGTAGAACTGGGCGAGCATCTCGGGCGCCAGGGCGCCGCAGTTCCGACCGAACAAGCCCCCCGTGACCGGGGGCGGAGGTTTCGCGTCGTCTCCCTCGTACCACCGGGTCGGTGCGAGGTCGAGACCGGGACACGCGCGAAGGTCGGAGAGGTCGACCGGGTCCGCGTCGATGGCGCCGTCGCTCCGGGCGATCAGCTGGAAGTACTCTTCCCGAAGGTTCTCGGGCAGCATCCAGAGGTATCCGTAGAGGTCGAGAAGGGGGACCGGGGAGCGAAGCTCTTCCCTCTCGTCCATGAGGTGACGGTAGAAGGCGATCGAGTTCCGGGCGAGAATCTGGTTGTCCCGGGAGCTGAACACGTCCCGGACCATCGAGTTGCTCGCCCCCATCGAGCCCTCGCCGGGACCGGACCGTGCCTCGACCACCAGGATCGAGAGGTCCGGCAATGCCCGAGCCAGGTGGTACGCGGACGCGAGGCCCATGGCCCCCGCGCCGACGATCACGATATCGTACCGGTCCCGGGCGGGCGCCACTTCCTCCTCGTGTCGCGTCCGACACTCCGCGGGGTACGTCACCTTATCGACATCCCGGGACGCGGCTGGGCATCGACCGCCCTACTCTGGAAGCGGACCCGGTGGGACGCGCGTCACCCATTCTCCCATGGCAAACGTGACGGGCCCGGAACGGCACTGCCGCGGGCGTGAAGAAAGGTAAATGCCGGGACCGAATCCCTTCCGCCGTGACGGTCTGGCTTGCCCCGGCAACCCACAACGGCCACCGGAAATGAAGGGGTTCATCACGCAGTGGAGCGGCCGGGGGGAAGCAATCGTCCTCTCGTGGGTCGCGGGCGGCCTCTTCCTGGGCGAAGGATTCTACCTTCCGACGAGCGCGGTAGCGCTCCCCTTCGGCTCGGTAAGCCTCCCGGCGGCCGGAGCGCTCTCCGCAGTCGCGGGACTCGCGCTCTTCTTCCTCTCCGCAATCTACGGCTCGTTCGGCCAGTACCGTTCCTACTTCGGAACCCTCATCGTCCTCATCGCCGCGGGCGCTCTCTGGTTCGGCGGCGGATTCTATGTCGGGACGATCCTCGGAACGATCGCGGGGGTCCTGATCATCGTCCTGCCGCCGTACCCCCGGTACCAGCGCCTCGACGTCCCTCCCTCATCGCCCTGACGGGCCGCCGCGATCGAGATCACACCGGAGGTTCGAGCCCCGAGTGAAGCGGGTAGACGAACATCCGGTCCGCCGGCGTCTCCGTAAGGGCGCCCGTCGACCGGTACAGCTCCACCGCGGGCACGTTCGCGGGGTCGGTGAAGACGAACGCTTCCTCGAACCCTCGCTCCCGGCAGTCCTGAAGGAGGGCCTTGATGAGAGCGGTTGCCACACCGCGACGGCGGAACGGCTTGTCGACCCCGATCTCGTAGACGAACATCTGGCGTCGGCGACTCGCGAGCTGTAGGAGCTCGGTTCCGCGCACGAACCCGACCGCCTCGCTCCCCTCGAAGGCGAGCAGGAGGACGTTCCGGTCGTCGGAGAGGTAGGCGCGGACGGCCGCGAGCTC
>OCOJ01044967.1_pt2 | contig 22555 bp, 22 predicted proteins | sample 1539251 | NCBI WGS metagenome assembly OCOJ01 (sample SAMN01911457, study PRJEB22624) | soil metagenome | biome: Soil | place: Malaysia | collected 2012-04-30 | depth RA_metagenome m | reverse complement strand
ATCCCACATACCCAAGGGGAGTACCGAGGCGCGTTTTCTCCCCTCCTTTCCCTTCTCCCGTCAACCCTCTCCCGGCTGCCTCTTCGACGGTTGGCCGATCTGCCGAAGTTGCGGGCAACGCTCCCGATCATAGCGGTTGACACGGCCTGGGACTTGGACTACCCTCACACCCTATGCAGGGCGTCTTCAGCAATGCAGCTCCGCCTCCTCCGTTCCATTCCCAGGACATTACGGTGGATGGAAAGTCCGTAGCGTTCACCAATTTCGTAGTGAATTCGACCGTGCCTTTGCAATCCCACCGTGACTTTATTCGCGACGCCTACGTACCCTTCATCATCAACCAGATCGATCTCCTGGGGTATCGAGACAATGAACTCAAGATCTTTATCGCGGGATCGGCGAGCGCTACTGGTACCACGGAGGGAAATCAGGCTCTGTCCGACGGGCGGGCTCAGGCCATTGGCGCGGTGGTCAAGGAATTCTTCGACCTGCAAAAGGGCAGAAGCAGTCTGGCCAGAGGCATGACGGTTACGATCGTTCCTGTCGGACAGGGAGACGCGTTTGGCCGGGCGTTGCTGAAGGCATTCTCGAAAAAAGTGCCGGGAATTCATTTTACGCCCGAGCAGATCGAGAAGCTCGAGTACGTATGCCGCTGCGCCAAGCTCAGTTTGGATTACGCGCACGTGGTCAACGAAGAGGACATGATCTACCTGTGCCAACAGGTTCTTAACGTGAAGTTGAACACGAAGAAAGTGCCGGCGAACCACCTCGAGGAAGTGCTGGACGCCGCCGATTCCAAGCTGGGGAAGGTCGGGTCCTGGGTCGTCGGACTCGGTTTCTCGCAACTGAAGAAATATTTGATCAACCAATTGAAAGAAACGATCAAGCCGATGTTTGAAGATTTTCCGGAAGTCGCGATCGTGTACGAAACCGTGGATTTCATCGTGCCCAGCGACGTATTCCTTTGCTTCCGCTTTAAAGATCACTTCGGCAAAACCGCTCAATATCAGTACACGGGCTCGGAAAATAAGAAATCGCTGGATCTTTTCGACGCAGTATCCAAATTGATCGGCGTGCTTAAGTGGATGACCAAGATTCAGGACGCGCTGGAGAAGGTGGACAAGCTCTCCGCAGGATTCGATAAGGCCAAGGCGTTGGTCGGCAAATTGAAGCAGGCTACGGGCTATCTCAAGAAAGGAATTGAAGATCTGCTCAACAAAGACGGCCTGATTCGCAAGTATTGCGGCAACTCTTTTGCCGATATGCTGGTGCAGATCCTGCAGGCGGGAACGAGCGGGCCGCTGCTGATCGAAGCCTCAGCCTGGTTTCCGGTAATATTTGCTACGCCCGGCGTGTATCGAGTCGATTCTTTTGAGGCGGGTTGGGCGCGAACCGAGACGACGGAAAAGCTGATGAAGGCCACGGTCGAACTCGATTTCCTCGGCGCTGGCCCAGAGGGCCTTTTGGGCTACGGAGCCAAAACCATCATTCACGCGGATTTCAGCCTCCAGTCCGGGCTTCTTGGGTGGGGTTTCAGTAAGGGAAGACTCAAGCTCGTGGCGTGAGACCGGCCTGGGGTTCGTCCCCATCGTGACTTGCCTGTGCTGTGATTTTGGGGTGCGACAATCGTTTCTCTTCCAGTCTAGGCCCACATTGCCACGGGCACTTTACTTGCAGACGGGGCCTCTCAATCCGAATTCCCGAACTGGCCATCGCCACGTCCCTTGGTGCCGCGATCGATCTTTCCTTACTCTTTCGCAGCCTCTACGATAGAGCGCAAGGAGATCTGTTATGGAAGTCTGTTCTGCTCCACATCCGCCGGGGGCCTCCCTCGCCGACCTGCACGATGTCATCGCCCAGCGGGCGCGGGAAATCTACGAAACCAGCGGACGNCATTCCCGGCCGCGACGTGGAAAACTGGTGCCAGGCCGAGGCTGAAATTCTTCGCGAACGCGCCGAGCGCCCTCCCAAGCGCGCGATCAAAGTGCGGGTGAATGGCGTGGAGTTCGTCGGCGAGTATCATCCGGAACTTTCCGGCGGCTATGCTCCGGGCGAATTCTTGGGCGGGAATCTGGTTCCCGTCCGCTTCGCCGGCGACAAGATGTTCGTCAAACGCCCCAACGGGAAAGAACTGGAAACCACCATCGTGAAGAGGGTCGGCTCAGGCTAACGATTCAAGAGCGCTTCATCGGATAATCTACAAAGTCGCCGGCCTGCGCCGGCGCCACTGCCGCAACCATCCATTCGCTTATTGGACACGCCTCTCCGCAGTCCAGGCACCGGGTCACGGCAAACTGCATCCCGCAGTGCGGGCACACACCCTGCGTCTGAAAGGGGTCGAATGCCTGTCCGCATCGGCCGCATTTCCAGAACTCTCCGAGGGGAGGCGCCGACTGGCAGGCTGGACATGCAAATCCATCCCGCCTCGGCAGCTTGGCGAAACGCAGCAAAGCCCGGGCATGTTGCAGGCCGCCCCAACAATTCAAGAGCATGAAGAGAGCGAGAACCCCCAACCAGACTGATTGCTTCCATAGTGCGAGTCCGATGAACCCGGCCACGCCGATGAATCCGAGAATGGTGGCCACCATCAAACTGCGCGCGCGACCCAGCACGAACCACAGCAGGGACCGCAAGATCTGTCCGCCATCCAGCGGATAGATAGGCAGCATATTGAATACGAACAAGCCCACGTCGATGCCCAATGCTGCGCGCACCAACCTGTACACGTCGGGCATCGTCCCCACCCATCCCGCGGATCGGCCAAATACGAACAGTCCAAACAAGATCGGCAGCAGCGCCACATTCACCAGCGGTCCGGCAGCAATGCTCCAGAGCGTGGCTCCAGGCCGCTGTGGCGGATTCACGTACGCCACGCCGCCGAGCGGCCACAGCACGATCTCGTTTGCTCGGCCTCCCACTTGGCGGCAGGCCAGAGCGTGGCCGAACTCATGCAGGGTAACGATCAGAAACAGCGCCAGATATTCGAGAACGTTCCAGGCCGCAGAAGTGTAATTTCCCACCCGCCCTTGGATCTCAAACACCGCCACTAAGAACCACGACCAATGCAGGAACAGATCGATCCCGTGGATGCGCGCGATGCGGATGGATCCTTGATGCGTGGGCATGTGTGAAGTTTACAGCACGGCGGGAAGAGCTAATTCGCTGCTGCGAGAATCGCCTGTCATTGGGGGGAATTTCTTGAATAAAATGGACCTGCTTGTGAGCGGAGGACGTTATGGCTTATCTGCGCGGGATCCTCAGCGGCTTGGCAGCGATCTTCGTTGCCTTGCTCGGGCCGGGATTGATCGTCGCACTCAGCCAAATCAGCCGGGAGAAGGCAACCGGCCTGGCCGTCTTCGGCGGGGACGCTCTCCTGGAGAGCGTCTCATCCCCTTTGTTCTGGGTTATCGCCGGCGTGTTCTTTGCCCTGTTCTTCACGGCCAGTAGGCTCAAAAGCGAGCAACTGAGAATCCTTCTGTTCTGGATTCCCACTACCGGGATTTCAGTGTTCGGCATCGGGTTCTTCGTCCTGGACACCTACTTCTGGATTCATTTTCACCCGCGCGGCTGAACTGATTGCAGTTGATTCCGACTGGCCACTGCCTGACCCCTCAGAGTCGTTTCCCAGTCCACCTACTCCACATACAGCCCCGCCGACGCGCCCACCCACTCCATGTTCTTGTTGTGATCCACGCCCATCATGAGCCCGCGCCCCATGCGGATAATCGTCAGCACGGGCGTCAACTCCTCCAGCCACACATACATCACCCGCACCTCGGCCTTCGTCGGGCCAAACGGAGTCTCGATCACCGGCTCAAAGTGCATACGCTCCTGCAAAATGTAGTACGGACGCTTCTCCGCCGGAATCGCCGCGATGTGTTCTTTTTCCGGCGCGATCACGACGCCCAGCCCAGCAAACGAATACAAGGGCTTCAGCGCGTAGTTCTCCAGATCTGCAGGAATCGCCTCCAACCGATCGAGAAACCATGTCTTCGGCACCGACTCGTGCTTCAAATACGGAATCGAAAACTTGCTGATTCTGAAATACCAATTCGGATGCCCCGCCCACTCGACATCCAGCTCGTCGCGCCAGTCAAAGTTCAGCTTGATTTGCTTGCGTTCCAGCTCATCGACAATCGCACGGTTGTAAATCCGCTTGATGGGCACGCGCTTTCCGCTGCGCTCATAGTAAAGCCGCGACCCTTCTTTCTTGATGTCGACAATATCGACCGCCCGCACGCCGAGCATTTTTTCTGTGAGCAGAAAATCCGGCAGGGTCTTTTGCGTCTCCGGATGAATCTCCATCAGGATCACATTCTCGGGATCGTGCTCCGCCACAATCGCCCGCCGCAGCAGTTCGCGATACGAATCCGTCTCCAGCCCGCTCAGGAAGTATTTCAACGGCACTGAGGCCGGAAGCCGAAACTCTGAGGTTGTCAGCCCGTACACATCGATGTACGTCTCCGACAGCGGACCCTGATATGCGTAAAGAGAAGGGAAGGCCTGCAACTCGACCAACTTTGGCTGCAGCGTGCCGTGCGCATCGCGAACCAGGCCGAAATCCACCTGCACAAACATGGGATGCGCCGGCTCATTCGGTACTTTGAACTCCGCAGGTACGGCCTCGTCCGACTTCTTGCGGTAGTCGGGACTCTCAACCAGTTGGCGAATCAGTTCCTTCCCATCCTTCGCCATCCGGTCGAGCAATTCCTTCGGGAAGAAACACGGCGTCTCCGACAACCGGAACTGCACATGCGTCCCGCACAGCTGATCAATGCGCCGCAGAAACGTCTGATATTTTTCGGGAGCAAAGTTCGCGTTGAACTGCCGTCTTAAGGGAGGAATCATGACCCGACGTTCTTGTCATCCTGAGCGGCGCAAGAACGCCCACGGCGGGCGTATTGCGAAATCGCAGGATCTGTGCAAACTGTCATTCCGAGCGCAGCGAAGTTCTGGGGGTTTGCTTACAATAAGAGTGGCCGCCTCACGCCTCCACCAGAAACTTCCCCTCGCGCATGATCGGCTCGTCATCCACCCAGATGTTGAACTTCCGTCCCACTACATCGATGTGCGTCGATGAATCCCACTCCGCCCCGGTGTGCACTCCATACGGATTCCCAAACGCAATGTGCACGCCGGGATACTTCTCATCCTGCAGGATCTGCCCGATCACATCCTTCAAATCAACGTTCGTGCCAATGGCGAACTCGCCCACCCGGTCGCTGTTCTCGTCGGTATGCGTGTACTTCCAGAAATCATCCTCCAGCGCGCGATTCTCCGAATGTGCCTCGGTCAGGCGATTGTTCTTCATGCGCACGGTCAGCGGATTCGCCTGCAAATTGCCGAACTTCGCGCACAGATAATCTCCCACCACGCCGTCAATCACAAACGTCCCGTTGACTTCGCCCGGCGTCGTGAAAATCTCTCCGCCCGGCAGATTGCCCCACTTCTCCGGACTGATAATTCCGCTCGTCTTCAGCCACCGGTACTTCGGGTTCAAGTCCGCCATCAGGTCCGTTCCCGCCGCCGTTTTCGCCCGAATCGTCGAAGCCTTGCGCACCATCTCGACCACTTTCGCGCTCAGCCGGTCCACCTTCTGGAAGTCCGCGCGCATGCCCTCCAGCATGATCTGCCGGTTGATGTTGACCATGTGGGCGTGGCGAATCTTGCGACGGTTGACCACATCCGTCATCTGGATACGCGAGCGCAGTTCATTCCTTTGCGCCTGCACGGCAAAGATCGAAACCTGGCTCGTCTCCAGGTCGCCTAGAATCTCCAGTGGTAAACCCGTCAGCGGACGCGCCGCCAGCTCCTCCAGCACCCACGCGCGGTAGGGCGCGCCCACGCGATCGAGTTCATGCACGATCGCGGCGGCAATCTCGAGCGTGGCCTCGTCGGTGATCACGCACACTTTCTCGTCGGGCCGCACACGCAGGCAAACGTCCACCGCGTTGCGCGCCCCGGGCGTGAACTCGGGATCAAAAGGAATGTTCAGGGTTGTCGAACCCTGATGCTGGCTGCCGCATGTCGCGGCATTTTTCCGATACAAAGGAAGCTCGGTCTTTTCTCCAGAAATTCCCATTACCCTACTTTTCTCACGGCCGCCGGTTCTTCCGCCAGGCCCGTTTGCGTTTCTTCAACAATGTAATCGACAACTTTTTTCAAATCTCCAGTCTCGCGGAAGACCCGCAGCTGCCGGTCCGCCCCGCTGCCGGTCTTGAGAATCTCGTGGATGTAATTCAGCTCCTCGCGCGAATCCAGCTCATCCACTACATCATCCACAAACTCGAGATACTCGTGAATCAAATCTCGTGTTGGCACTTCCTTTTGTTTGCCGAAATCAATCAGCTTGCCATCCAGCCCATAGCGCGCCGCACGCCACTTGTTCTCCATGATCAAGGCCCGCCGGTACAAGCGGAATCCCTGGTTCGCCTCGTATAACTTGTAGAGTTTTGCCACCGTTGCCTGGATCAGCGCCGCCAGCGCGATCGTCTCATCCGCCCGCATGGGGATGTCGCAGACGCGAAACTCAATCGTGTTGAAAAAAGGATGTGGCCGGATGTCCCACCAAATCTTCTTCGCGTTGTCAATGCAGTTGGTCTTAATCAGCAGCTTGACAAAATTGTCGTACTCGCCCCAGCTGGGAAAATAATCCGGAATATTGGTGCGGGGAAACTTGTCGAACACCTTGCCCCGGTACGACTTCAGGCCTGTCTCCATGCCCAGCCAGAACGGAGAATTCGTCGATAGCGCCAGAATGTGGGGCAGGAAATAGCGCGAATGATTCATCATGTGGATCGCGGTCTCGCGATCCTCGATGCCGATGTGCACGTGCAAGCCGAAGATCAGATTCGCGCGCGCTACCAGCTGCAGGTCCTCCACAATATTCTTGTAGCGGTCGTCGGGATAGATTTCCTGCACCCGCCAATCGGCGAACGGATGCGTCGCCACCGACGCCACCTTCAGCCCGTTCTCTTTCGCCAGACCGATGATGTCGCGCCGCAGTTTCTTCACTTCCGCTTTCGCTTCCTTGATGTTCTTGCAGACGCCGGTGCCGACCTCGACCACCGACTGATGCATCTCCGCCTTCACACGCTCCTGCAGCAGCAGCTTGCCCTTTTCGAGCAGCTCTGCCTGAATATGCGACCGCAGATCCCGGGTTACGGGATCGATGGTCTGATATTCCTCTTCAATCCCGATCGTGAAAGTCGGAGGCATAACATGTGGCGCGGGCACTCTTGCCCGCGAAAGTCAAAATGTGCGCGGCGACCCCTGGGACAAGCTCCTAGCAGGTTCAGCCCGCGCAGAGAATGTGGCGTCGGCGCTCTCGCCCGCGGAACCTGGCAACCAGAACGTGTCGCAATCCCCAGCTAATCACGAGCGCAGCGAGGAATCTCGGGGTTGATTTTTGATGCAATCCCTCTTCGCAGATTCGATGATCGGGACTCGAACCCCGGGATGCCGCATTCCCTTGCGTGCAAACGGACGAAACAGACCATAACAGTATATCCAAATGTGCAGCCACGGGCCGTCCCCACATTCCGCCTTACTTCGCTGCCTTCCGGGTTCTCTTCGCCGGCTTAATCTCCTCACTTCCCGCGAACAACCCCGCCCAGCGCAACTCCTTCACCGGATTCTCCCCGCTCAGCGCCTTCTTCACCGCCATCTCCGCCACCGCATTCACGATCCAGTCAAAGTTCTCTTGTCCCACCGACGTAATCTCTGCATCGGGCGCCGGATTCAGAAAGTCGATCGCATACGGCACGCCCTTTTCCACTGCAAACTCCACCGTGTTCAGGTCGTAGCCCAGCGCGCGGCACAGCGTAAGCGCGTCTTTCTCCATGCGATCGCGCAGGGCCTCCGACGAGGGCGGCGGATTCCCCTTCACATAGCGCTCGTGATGGGGTGCCTTGGGATCGTACTTCATGATGTGCACTTTTTCCTGTCCCACTACATAACAACGGTAGTACTCGTCAAATTCCACACCGCGCTGCAGCGTCATGCACAGATCGCCAGTCTGGTTGTAGTGATGAAAGAACTCCTCCGGCGAGTGCACCTTGTACACATGCTTCCATCCGCCGCCGGAATACGGCTTCAAAAAAGCCGGGAAGCCGACGTAGTCAAACAGTTCCTGCCAGTTCAGGGGAAAAATCAGGTTGCGCATCGACCGGTCCGTCGTTCCTTCGGGATGCTTGTTGTGCGGCAGGATGACAGTCGGCGGAATCGCTACGCCCAGCTTGTGCGCCAGCGAATAGTTGAAGAACTTGTCGTCGGCCGTCCACCAGAACGGATTGTTCACCACAATCGTCCCGTGCAGCGCCGCATTCTTCAGCCAGGCGCGATAGAACTGGATGTCCTGCGAAATGCGATCGATCACGACGTCGTACTTCTTGGGCTCATCCNATGCGGATTCCGCCGATCTTTACAAATTCCGCTTCCACGCCGGCGACCTGCATCGCGTTGATTTTGTTGACGACTGCCGGCGGAAACGTATTCTCCATGCCAAACAAAAGCCCGATTTTTTTCATGGCAAATACCCTTTATCGAGACGAAGCGCGACGAGAGAAGCAGGTTCCTCACCGCGCCTGCGGCCCGATTCGGAATGACAACGGCTTAATACGATACCGCGCCTTCGGCCCGATTCGGAATGACAACGGCCTAATACGACACCGTGGCTTCGGCGGGATTCGGAAAGACAACGGCTTAATACGATACCGCGCCTGCGGCCCGATTCGGAATGACGCCTTCGGGCCGATTCGGAATGACGACGGTTTAATACGATTGACAGAGGCGGCCTCACTTTACAAACTCGCCCTGCCCGCCCTTCGACCAGGGATCGTACGTCAAGGCAAACTGAATGCGGTCCGGGATGCTCGGATGGCTGTAATACAGGAAAACCTCCACCGGATTGGGATCCGGATCCGCCAGATCCACCTCGCCAAGTATCTGAAACCCCTGCGCCGCGACTTGCCCTGAATCCGGCGTCAACCCGTGGGTTACCTCGAGCCCGTATTGATCCGCCTGATGTTCCAAACGCCGGCTGAAAGCGCTGGCGAGGGGATTGGCCAGAAACAGGAGCACCGACAACAAGAGCAGCAGGGCAGGCAGCGATGCCCAATCGTCCACACCGCGAATCGCCCAGCCCGCTCCCCAGCGCGCGAGCACCCATCCGATCAAGCGATAACCCACGTAGAAGAAGAACAGAAGAAGCAGCGCGAAGAACGCCAGTAGTTGCGGAACGTGGTACAGAACATAGTGTGCCATCTCATGGCCCGTGACGAACACAATTTGCGGTGTGTTCATTTTATCGATTGTGGTGTCAAAGATCACGATGCGCTTGGATGCGCCAAAGCCTGTCACGTAGGCGTCGAGCGCGGTGGTTTTCTCGGCCGCTCCCATCCAGAACATGCGTTCAGGCGGGATGTGCTCGCCGGCACGTTGCACCATCTGCTCTAACGCTGCAGTCAGGGCCGGATCTTTTTGCTGCAGTGGCTCGAACTTGTTGAACAGCGGAGCAATCACCCATGGGGAAATAAAGAACACAAATAGCAGAATTGGAATGGAAATCAGCCAGAAATAGAACCACCATCGCCGCGGACTGCGGCGGATCACAATGTAAAGAATCCATATCAGGATGGTGAAGATCACCAGTGAGATCAGTTGAGCCTTGATCCAATCCCAGGTCCACGAGCCCCATGCCTGCACGGAGATGCCGAACCGTTTTTCGATCATTTCGGAATAGACATCCAGGGGCAGGGTGAATACGGCTATGGTCAGCACCAGCAGGGGCGAAAACACCAACGCCTGCAGGAAGCGTTTGGCGGAAGCTCGTTCCGCCCAATCGCGATACTTCGCGCCGAGTTTCCAGTGAAGGATGACCCACAAGACAAACAACCCATAGACGAAGCCGATCAGCGCCAGGCGAAAATGAATCTGAGCGCGGTCGCGGGCTTTCTTGTAGAGATCAGGTGGCAAGGTGTACGCCGTGACCGTGCGGGTCGCCGGCTGCACGGTGGCGGTTGGAGCGGTGGACGCGCTGGTGGCGGGGGATTGTTGTCCTCCACCCGAACCCGATCCTGATTGATTGTCGGCAGCGCACACAGAGAATGCGAAGACTGCGAAGGCCAGCACGGCAAGCGCGATTCGAAGTCTGCTCATATCGTGCCTCAGGTTGTCATTAGCCCTTAAGGTGTCATCGGAAGGGAAGTATACGCTCGCAAGGCAAGGTGTGGGCGCGGATGACGCTCTCGGTTCTGGAAATCCGAGGTCTGGGTTACTTTATTTCTTTCTTTCCACCAGGAACCGCGCGAGCTCCTTCAGTGTTTCCGCCCGCTCGCCGAAGCTGGCAAGCTCTCGGAAGGCCTGGGTTACGAGTTCGTCCGCTTTGCGCTCAGAGGCTTCGATCCCAAACAGCGCCGGATACGTGGCCTTTTCCGCGGCGCTGTCTTTGCCAGCTGTCTTGCCGAGCTGTTCGGAGGTTTGGGTTACGTCGAGCACGTCGTCGACGATCTGAAACGCCAATCCGATCGACTGCCCGAAGGCGCGCAGCCGGCTGACCTGAGCGTCGTTAGCGCCCGCGTAGATGCCTCCGCTGACCAGGCTGGCGGTGATCAACGCGGCCGTCTTGGCGCGATGAATGTATTCCAGCATGGCCGCGTCGGGGTGTGTGTGCTCGGCTTCCAAGTCGACGACCTGGCCCCCGATCATGCCGTCGACGGTACCCGTGCCGCGGGCGATCTCGGTGATGATGCGGACGCGAGCGTCGGCGGGGCACTGGAGGCGAGACAAGACCTCGTAGGCCTGGGTCTGCAGCGCGTCACCCGCGAGAATGGCGATCGCCTCGCCGAAGACCTTGTGGCAGGTGGGACGACCGCGGCGCAGGTCGTCGTTGTCAAGCGCGGGCAGGTCGTCGTGGATCAGCGAGTAGGTGTGGAGCATCTCGATGGCGGCGCCCAGCTCCTCGATGCTGTTGGGGAGCGATCCCGCAATCATGCGGGCTGCTTCGAGGCACAGGACCGGGCGCAAGCGTTTGCCGCCAGCGAAGACGCTGTGCCGCATGGCCTTATGGATCGACACCGGATGCTGGGTCGCGGGCGGGATGAGACGGTCGAGGGCGGCATCGGTGAGGTGGCGACCCTGGTCGAGCGTGTCCGCTAACATGCGAGCTGAGTATAACAAGGGCGCCCGAAAAAACTTTTGGGCACAGAGCTCACAGAGAAGGAGCGAAGTGTCGTCCCAGAGGTTGTGGATGGGAGCCTCAACTAACGCTGGCTAACAAGTTGTTATGAGGGCTCCCGGCGGCGATTTTTACAAATTCTTAACAAGCGGTTCGCCCGAAAACCCCCGCCAATCCTGTATACTGCGCGGGCTTTGAGGGGGAAACGAATGAGGAACCGCGGTCTGCAGATGCTGTTGATTTTGCTGTTTGCCTGGCCAGCTTCGGCCCAGACGTTTACCGTACTGCGCACGTTTGAAGGCCCGGCCTTTGGAGATGGTCAAAGCCCGGTAGGAATCGTTCTCGATGCGGCGGGAAACATTTATGGCGAGACGGCTCTGGGCGGCGCGCTGTTCGGCGGAACGATTTTCAAACTTACGCCTTCTGGCCAGTACTCGATCCTTTTCAACTTCGATACACCCTTGGACGCGGGCAGTCCGCTGCTGTTCGACGGAGGACTACCGAATGCCCAGTTAGTTCTGGACAAGCATGGCAACATCTTCGGAACCGCCGAAGGTGGAGGGCCGGAAAACCTGGGCACAATTTTTGAATTGCACCCGAATGGCCATGTAACCGTGCTGTATGGATTTACCAAGGGTACGGATTCCAACCATCTGTATCCGAATGGGATTTTCCCCGATCAAGGGCTGGTCAGAGATTCTGCGGGCAACTTCTACGGGGTCACTTCGTTTGGAGGAAATCCAGTTGGCGCTGGGGGCGCGTGCTTTTTTGCGGGCGGGTTCGTGCAGTCCGGCTGCGGCACTGTGTTTAAACTAGACCCCACGACGGACGAGCAAACCATTGTGCACGCCTTCAACTTTAACGACGGCTCAGATCCGTGGCAGACCTTGGTCCAGGACGCAACAGGAAATATTTATGGTGTGACACAGTCCGGCGGCATCGGCGGCAACTGCCATGGTGGTTGTGGCGTGCTGTTCCGGATCGACACGACCGGCAGGTTCAAAGTATTACATCACTTCACGGGAGCGGGGGGTTCTTCGCCGTTTCCCACTGGTGCCGCCGGAACAACTTCGACTGCGCCGCCTGATGGCCAATCGCCGACGGCGGTCACCATCGACCCCAGCACAGGGGATATCTATGGCACAACGTTCCTGGGTGGCAGCGGCGGCGCGGGCGTCATTTTCAAGCTGGATAAGCGTGGCAAATACTCCATCCTGCACAACTTCGTCGGGCCTGAGGGCGCTTTTGGGGCATCCAGTCTAATCCTGCACAACGGCGAGCTTTATGGCGCCGCCTTTGGCGGAGGCGATCTGAAGCTGTGTGTTACGCCGCTGCCCCGGCCAAGTGGGCCGCAAGGAGGGTGCGGCGTGCTGTTCGCGTTCGATCTTGCGACCAACAAGATGACCACACTCCATGTTTTTCATAACAAAGGGGACGGGCAAGCGCCCGGCTTTCTGATCATGGATGCCGAGGGCAATTTACTTGGAACGACGCAGGAAGGCGGTGCAGTCGGAGACCCAGATAAGTGTGCAAAATTCGGCTGTGGCACGCTGTTTAAGTTCACGCCGTAGAGCTCGGATTGACAGCCCGGATTTTCCTGCTTCGATGTTCTAGTTGCAATTCATCTCGGTCGAGAGGTCATGGAGGCCTTTCATGAGCAATTCCGCCGCAAGAGTTATGGTTGTGCTTTGCTTCGTGCTAGCTCCGCTCCTGGACAGTACCGCGCAAGAACCCACGCCTCTGCCCGAAGGGGCTCTTAACAATGCGACGCTAAGATTTCATAGCGAGATCGAGCGCCGCTACCTGAAGCCGCTGGTCGTGAACAAGAATGCGGTTGCCAGCACAGATGCGGCGACCGCGCCGAGCGCGATTCCCGGCATTGATTCCATTGTGAATTTTGGAGGGTCATTCCAGGCCGCCGGCTTCGATGCCAACGACCGTCCCAAGGACAGTTGGCAGTTTGCCATGGTAGGCAAGAATCCACGGCGGGGTGGTACGACCACGATCAACGCTCCCATTGTTCCGGTGTCGATTGATCTGCTCGACGCCAATGGCCAAGTCGCAGTCTTCAATGGACACAAGCTGCACGCGGATGTGACGCCGTTCATCAAGCCAGTGCTGCTTTCCCCTTTGTTTCAGAATGCGACGTACAGCAGCAGCGATGTGCCCACGCAGCTCACCGACGCAGAGCAGCGGGCGGAGTTCTTCAACGTTATGGCGCCGAACTGGCACACGCTGCTGGCCCCAAGCGTCAAGTCGATGCGGACCATCCAGGTGCCGTTTGGGCTGTACGAATTTGCGGTCAACAAGAACGGGACGTGCTGCGCGGTGGTGCTGATCGATGGGAACACGTTTGCGCAGTTGCTGTTTCCGCCGACTCCGACCGACACCACGACCCTGCTGGGATCAGCCGAGAGCAGCGGCGACATTACCACGCAGGAGCTTGCGATGTTTCTGCTGCCGAATGCGTTTCTGTTTGACGCGAGTTCGGGAGCCTGCTGTGTGCTGGGTTTCCATTCCATCGATGTAAAACCGCCAGACCCAACTACCAATCTGCAAAAGGTTTACGCCTTTGCCTATACGGCTTGGATCTCGCCGAATACGTTCAAGGGCAATGTATTTGAAGACATCACGGCTATGAGTCACGAGGTGGCGGAAACTTTCAACGATCCATTTGTGGTGGCTGATGGCGTCCACAACCTCACTCCCTGGTGGGACTTCGGCTTTAATTGCCAGGACGACATGGAAGTTGGCGATGTGATCGAAGGACTCAGCGATCGGGTGACCTTCCCCATCAAGATGAACGGAAGGACTTATCACCCGCAGAACATCGCGCTGCTGCAGTGGTTCGAGTTCCAATCCCCTTCCACGGCGATCGGAGGAGCGTATAGCTATCCTGATCCACTTACACTGACGCAGCTTTCTTTTGTGGAACACGCGAATTGTCAGTAGCAGCTGGGAAGCGAGGAGGCAAGTGCCCGGCGCCAGTGCAAGTCCCGGCACCGAGCGCGAGTACCTAGGCTGCGGCGGGCTTTGCCAACGCCAGGCTGCGCAGGACAGCGGTGAGCACGTTTTGCACGTCGTCAGCGCGGCAGACGTCGCTGGCGCCAGCTTCCAGAGCGGCCGTCCACATCTCCTCGTCGGGGATGCGGTGGGTGCAGACGATGGGCAGAGCGGGGAAATCGCGATGGAGGGTCGCGACATCGACAAGCCGCGAGGACTCCATGTCAACAATCACCGCTTCGGGATGGTTCTTGATTACTTTCTCCCGCAGTTCATCGCGGGAGCGGGTTAGCTGGACAGAGTGGAAGTGGGAGCGGAGACTGCCGGCCAGGGCTTGGGCCACTCCCGGATCGCGCTGCAGAACAACTACGCTCAGACCCATAAATCCTCCCAACATTCGACGCCACTCAGGGCGTGACCCCACGTTGGATTCGGGTCTGCGGGGAAGGGTTACCGGGACCACAACTCCACAGACTGCTTTACTAGGATGCACGTCTCGCGCTTCATTGCAATCGCGTTTCGGCGATTGCGCGCGGTGACTCGCTCGTTGCGACTACCGAGTTCGGGCCTAGCGACGCGCCTTCTCTGCTTCTGGCTCAAAGGGCTCGGCTTGGAGCTTCCCGTTTTTCTTGAGCAGGATTTCCACTTTGCCTTCAGCCTCTTCCAGCTCCTTGCGGCAGGCTGACGACAGCTGCATGCCTTCTTCGAAGAGAGTCAACGACTTCTCCAAAGGGACCTCGCCCTTCTCCAGTTCCTGGACGATTTTCTCCAGGCGCTGAAGCCTCTCTTCGAACTTGGCCAACGGGGTTTCGCTCCGTGCTCTATTGTAATGCACCAAGTTGCAGGCGGTGTCCAGAGTTTTTTGCACAGCGTAGAAAAATATCCACAGGGGCTTCCCGGAACGGGAGGAGGGCGGTGCGATTGCCGCAGAAACGCCTTTTGAAGCCGCTGGTGGCTGGGGCCGGGTAGGGATTCTTCGACTTGCGCTCGCGCCGCACTCAGAAAAACAAGGGGTTTTGAGCGAGGCCTTATACAACAAACGGGGTCCCAAGAAACCAACGCGCTCTAAGCGGTCGCCAGCGGCGGCCTAGTCCCCAGCGCCTCCAACACATCGACTGCCGAACTGTAGCGGCCCAAGGGGGCGCTAATCTGGGCTCCCTGGACCATCCGGCGGGCAGCGATCAGCATCTCGCGGGCGATGGCCACGCCTTCGGCGCGCGCGGCTTCGGGGTTGGCGGCTCGCGCCATGCGTTCGAGAATGGAGTCGGGGACGGAGACGCGCAACTCGTTTTTCATGAACTCGGCGTTGCGCACGCTGACTAGCGGCCAGATTCCGGCGACGACGGGGATGCGGCAATGTTCGATGCGGCGAAGGAAATTTTCCAGCAGCCGGAGATCGAAAACTGGCTGGGTAACCGCGTATTCGGCGCCAGCTTCGACTTTGTATTCGAAGCGACGAATCTCCTCGTCGAGATCGGTGATGCCGGGGTTGGCGCCCACGCCAATGACGAAGGCAGTTCCGGTACCGATAGGGTTGGCGCCCAGGTCGAGCCCGCGGTTGAGATTGTGCACGATGTTGACCAGGCCGATGGAGTCCACGTCGAAGACCGCGGTCGCGTCCGGATAGTTGCCCATCTTCGGCGGATCGCCGGTGATGCAGATGAGGTTCTTGATGCCGACAGCAGCCGCACCGAGGAGATCGCTTTGAATGCCAAGGACGTTGCGGTCGCGACAGGTGTAATGCAAGACGGCTTCCAAGCCCACTTCTCGTTGGACGATCAGCGACAGCGCCTGATTGCTCATCCGAGCTGAGGCGCGAGGGCTGTCGGGGATGTTGACGGCGTCCACTCCCACGGATTTCAAAAAGCGCGCCCCTTCGACTTCCTTGCGAATGTCGATTCCTTTGGGAGGGACGATCTCGACCATGGTGACGAATTCGCCGCGAGCGATCTTTGCCCCTAGCCGGGAACGAGCCTCAAGAGGGACGGCCGGAGCGGCTTGCGGCATGGCGTGAGCGGCTGTTGCCTGCGAGGCGACCGCCTTTCCGCGCGCTTCGCCGACGCGAAGCGCCGACTTCATGACGCGGATGTGGTCGGGAGTAGTGCCGCANGCCGCCGACAACGCGGACTCCGGCGGCGACGAACTTGCGCGCGTAGCTGGCCATGTATTCAGGCGAGCAGAGATAGATGTTGCGGCCCTCGACCGAGCGCGGGATCCCGGCGTTGGGTTGCGCCGAGAGCGGAAGAGAAGTCGCGGCCCGCACGCGCTCGATAGCTTCCAGCATAGCTACCGGCCCGACGCTACAGTTGCAGCCAATGACGTCAGCTCCCCACTCTGTGAGCTTGGGAGCGAAGGTTTCGGGGTCGGAGCCGTCGAGGCAGTTTCCGTCCTCGTCGATGGTGACCTGAGCGACGACGGGCAGGGAGGGTTTGATGTCCCTGGCGGCGAGAATGGCCTGGTGCAGCTCTTCCAGATAGCCGAAGGTTTCGAGGATGAGCAGGTCGACTCCGCCTTCGGCCAGGGCGGCGATCTGCTGGCGGAAGGCTTCGCGGGCTTCGTCGAAGGACGTCTTGCCCAGGGGTTCGATGCGGGTTCCGAGCGGGCCAACCGATCCGGCGACCCAGACATCGAAGCTTTTGGCGGCTTCGCGGGCAAGCCGAACTCCGGCCAGGTTAATGTCGCGGACTTTGTCGGCAAGGCTGTGCCGGGCCAGACGGAATGAGTTGCCCCCGAAAGTATTGGTTTCAATAATCTCGGCGCCAGCCTGAAGGTAATCGTGATGAATGCCGCGAATCAGGTCAGGCTGGGAGAGGTTCAACTCATCGTAAGATCGGTTGATGAAGATGCCCTTGGCGTAAAGCAGGGTCCCCATTGCTCCGTCGCAGAGCACGGGGGACTGTTTAACGCGGGAAAGAAAGTCAGCCGCCATATATGGTTTGAGAATACAGGATGGAGGCGGGTTCGCGCATCTGGGGCGGGAATTGGTGGCGAGTGGGCTTGCCCAGGCGACCGAGTTGACTTGGCTGCGTGCGGGAAGCGCGAATCGCGGGGTCTGCTATAATCCGCTATTTCGCTAGTAAATCTTCATTTTTCATGTTGTTAGGAGTTCCGCGTTTGACGAGACTCGTGCTTCTCCCCGCTACTTTACTGGTGGTCGGTCTCAGCCTTCTTTCTTGCAATGCCGGCCCTCACCTCAAGCTGCCACCCAGTGGCGCGACGGAGCGGGTCATGGTCTCGCAAGCGGCTTTCACTCCGACTGCTCACAGCGGCGTGTTTGTCGTTGATGTTCAGGCGGAAGGTCTGGCTCGCGTACCAGGGATCGGCGCCGGCAGCGCGCCGGGGTTGATGGCCATTTCTCCCAACCGGGCGACGCTGCTGGCCTTTGATTCCAGTTCCGGGGCGGTACAGATTGTCGATACCACGAAGGAGACGAACACGGGATCGATTACCTTGCCTGGGCCGAACACGCAGACCGCCGGGACGACCATCAGCATGGTGATTCCGGCGTCGGGGGGCCCTGGTTATGCTGCCGATCCTGTGGCCGGGAACAATCTTTGGGCCTCGCCGGGTGGGATCATCGAGATGGATCTAACGACGGGCGCGATCACCACGCAGATTGGCGTGCCCAACGCGCAGATGGTGATTGGCAATGCGACCGGCACACAGCTGCTGGTGTTCAGCGGCGATTCGGACGCGGTGAGTGTGATCTCGCCCGTCAATGCAGTGGCTCCGATCGATCAAGGCTGCAACACTGCGCCCAATCCTGTGTGCACGGTAGTTCCGGGTTTTGACCGGCCGGTCTTCGGGGTCGTCAGCGGGAACACGGCGTACATTCTGAACTGCGGGGCGGAATGCGGCGGGAAGCAGGCCAGCGTGTCAGTGTTCGATCTGAACACGCTTACGATCGCCGCGACGACTCCGGTGAACGGTGCCACCATCGCGTTGCTCAGCGGTTCGGCGCTCTACGTCGCGGGAAATGGAACTGCAACCGGCACGCCTTGTGCCTCGATCAAGAACGCGGGGACGACTCAAGCCACGTACTGCGGAACGCTCGATATCCTCGATGTGAGCACCACTCCGCCGACAGATCCGTACTTCAATAACCCCGCAGGTGAAGTTGGAATTCCCGACGGCTATCACGACCGCATCGACTTGGGTCTGGGCGGGAAGCTCTTCATCGGATCATACGACTGCACGAACATCGGCAACTCCAACAACAATCCCCTGCCCCCGACGCCACCCCCGGGCGAGGTCCGGGGCTGCCTGGCCATCTTCGACACGACAAAGCCGGGGAACGCGACTGCCTTTATGCCTCCGATCAATGGCGATGTCACCGGACTGCAGGGCTTCTCCAACTTTATCTTCGTGCCAGCGCTGAATGTTACCTACGCCCAGGAATACGTGGCCGAGAATGGCACTCTTTGGGTGTACAACACGCAAACCGATCAGCTGGTCGTGGATGACATCCTTACCCTGGGCACCCTGCCGCTTGCAGGAGACATCATCGACGTGAAGGCGGTTGACTTTTTCTAACCAGTTAGAGGCGGGGAAATTGCCGATTACCGCCCCGGTTCCAGCACGAGCCGATGCGCCTTTGCCGCTTCCACAGCCTGGGGCGTGAAAGGCAACAGGAACGTTGTGCCTTCGTACCACGCTTTCCACTGATCCATGTAATAGGGGCTCAGGAGATTTCCACTCTGGCCTGTGACGATGTTTAAGGTTGACTGATCAAGATCCGCCAAGTTGGCCGTGAAGCGTTCCGAAGGCCCGTGGATCGGGGTAACGGCCTTCACCGTGTAGGCGCTCCCGGATTGCTCCTGCAGGCCCGTGCCCGTCCAGTACTTCAGCAGAGGGATTTTCCCGAGCACAGGATTCTGAATCTCGATGGCGTTGAAGCGGCCCCAGCGCCAAGAAGCCAGCTCTTTTGGAGCGTTGGGACTGGACACTGCGGCTTCGACCGCAGCCGCGAGTAGCTCGTCATAGTTTGCGTACTTTTCCGGCAGCCAGCGCTTGGGGCGGTGCAGGAGCACGTTCTGCAGCCAGACTGAACGTTGCAGCCAGGAGTAAGTTTTCCAACTGAAGTTCGCATCTTGTTGGCCGCCTGAAACAGGTCCGAGTTTGGGGTCAAGCAAGAGCCACTGCAGTTCTCGTAAGGAAACTTCTGTGATGGTGGGTGCAGCGGAGGATGCCAGCATGCGCCCATCCCAGTTGCGCATGAGATCAGCCGCTTGCCGGGCACGCGGCGAGGCTTTGGCGGCGTGATCGACGCCGTAGACCAGGCGCTCGGCAGCGACTAGGTCGGCCTCGGAGTGAATATCCATCTGCAAGGCGAGCATGTCGGCGGCAGAGAATTTTCGTCCCGACTCCAGCACGTGGTAGATCCGCTCCGTGCGCCAGGGTGCCTCCCATTCCATGCTGATCGAGTAGGGGTAATTGTCGGGCACGATTCGGCCGTTTGCCGTCGCGATAATGCCAGACGGCGGGTTGTAGATGCTCGGCAGCTTGTCAAACGGCATGTAGCCCGTCCACTCATGCGCGTCGTCGGCCCCGCTCACCGGCAGACTGCCATCTCCAGCAGCGCGGATGGGAATCTTGCTGCCAGTTGCGTGATAACCGATGTTGCCGTCGACATCGGCATAGACAACATTCTGCCCTGGGGCGTCGAGCTGCGAGAAAGCCTGCTGAAATTCCTCCCAGTTCTGCGCGGCATTGACATCGAAGAAAGGAAGCCGGAGTCCGTCGTAGAGCGTCCAGCGCAGCGCGAGCGGCCGGGTCTCGCCGGGGACGATTTCGGTGATGATCGGCCCGTGACGCGTGATCTTCACGTCGACCGAAACGTCAGATTTGCCTTTCACGTGAATAATCTCAGTGCGATGCTCCGGCTGCATCCAGCCGTGTGGAGTCTGATATGCGCCTTGCGAATTGAAGTTCTCGATGTACACGTCTGTGACGGTTGGGCCAACGTTCGTGAACCCCCAGGCGATGCGCTGGTTGTGACCGACGATGACATAAGGCATGCCGGGCAAGGTCACGCCGGCGACGTCGATATTGCCGGCACGCAGATGGGCTTCGTACCAGAGGTTGGGCATCTGGTGACCGAGATGCATGTCGTTCGACAGCAGCGGCTTGCCGGTTACCGTGTGGGCGCCAGAGACGACCCAGTCGTTTGAGCCGTTGACGGCGAGGGCGTCCGGTTCTGCGATCAGCGGCAAGGGAGTGGAGTACCGTTGCGTGACGGCGTTGTCTGGCCCTTCATCGTCATCGGTGTCGTCCTCGTCATCGGAGTCGCTGTCGTTGCGATCGGGTTCGCTGAGGTCCTCGCGCATGACGGTGGGCGGCCGATCGTGCCAGGAGCGGTTCACGTAGAGATCAGCCGTGAGCTCCGGTCCGAGTCTGGCGAGGATCTTCTCGCGCGCGAGCGCCTCGTAAAAGTAGTGGTAGTTGAGGTCCTTCACCATCTGGTTGGCGATGACGACTGAATCTTCGGGGGACCAGGGCTCGGGGTGGTACCGTAGGATGCGAAACTCGAGGGGCAACCGGCTACGGTGACTTTGGATGTAGGCATTCACGCCGCGCGCGTAGGCGTCGAAGAAGGCAAGATCGCGAGCCGTGGCCATCGACAAAGATTTTCGGGCGGCGGCCCGCAGGCCAAGAATGCGCTGCTCGCGGTCGATCTGCAGGTAGTCCTCGCCGAAGATCTCAGAGAGTTCTCCCGAGCCGTAGCGCCGCATCACATCCATTTGCCACAGGCGGTCTTGTGCGGTGACATAGCCCTGGGCAAAAAAGATATCGTTCGGCGAGCTGGCCTCTATCGTCGGAACCCCGTGCGCATCGCGGGTAACCGTGACCGGAGCGGAAAGCCCTTGAACCTGGAGACGGCCGTCGAGCTGGGGCAGGGCGGAGCGGGCGATGAACCAGGCAGAACTCAGCGCGGCGGCCAGAATCACGAGGATCGCGGCCAGCACCCAGCGCAGTGTCTGACGGGCAGCCGACTGGCGGGAGGCCGGGGCAGTGGTTGCGGCGAGCGTACTCATGAGGAACTTCGATTGTATGACAGAGGTGGGATGTGTGCGTGCCAGCAAATCGGCCGGTTCGCATCCTAATTCTGAAAATGAATTTCATTTTCAGGATGGCGATGCTATCCTGACGCTGCCAGCCCGCCATGTTGCAAAAGCGCATTGATGACCAGCCCAGCCTGTCGCGCCAGATGGTGCGCGAGGCGCAGGACATCCTGCATCGCCACCTCAAACGGGTGGGCCTGAAGCAGACGGCGCAGCGCGACACCATCCTGCGCACCTTTCTCGAAACCCGCGACCACCTCTCGACTGACGAACTCCACCGGCTGGTCCAGAAAAAGGACGACCGTGTCGGCTACACCACGGTTTATCGCACGCTCAAACTGCTGACCGAGTGCGGACTGGCCAGTGAGGTGGCGTTCCACGATGGCGTGGCGCGCTACGAGCACCAGTACAACCGGCGCAGCCATCACCACATGGTTTGCACCGAATGCGGCAGTTCAGTGGAATTTTTTTCGCAGGAAGTTGACCGACTGGAGGAGGAGATCGGCCGCAGATACCACTATCTGACCACCCGCCACACTTTTCAGATTTATGGCGTCTGCGAAGAGTGCCGCAAGGCGCGACCGGCGTAAACCGCGAGCGGCACAGGCTTTCGCGGTCATTCAGGGCTGCAACATTCCTCCCGGCGCGAGCAGGTCAAAAGGATACACGGGCAGGTTGCGTGCGATCCCATACAGAATGATCACGACGCACAAGGCTCGAATCCACGTGGCTGGCAGAAATACGCGGGGGAGATAGCGTCCGCGGAGCTCAAAGAGCACGTGAGAAAGCAATCCATACAGCAGAAAAGGTAAGAACACAATGGCCATAGGATTCAGGGCCCAGGCAGCGCGTAAATTTCCCTCAAGGAGTTGATGGACGGCGCGCAGGGAGCCACAGCCGGGACAATACCATCCCGTCAAATAGCGTACGGGACATGGCGGAAAGATGCCGGACGTAGCCGGATCGAACACCCGCAGCAGTACCAGCGCCGCGACGCCCGCAAGCATCGCGGCGAGGGTGAGGTATCGGCGAAAAAAAGCCATGGCTCTCTTCCAGTCTAGTGGCGCAAGCTGCCGAGCACGCCGACCAGCATGAGCAGCACGTAAATCAGAAAGCCGCCGAGGGCCACGCCCAAGGCGATCCAACACCACATTTTGGCATTCTTGGAGGCGGCCTGGGCGCCGGCGATGTCGCCAGCCTGCAGCTTACCGTTGACCTGCGCAGCGTACACAATGGCCGGGATGCCAAAAGGAGGACAGCACAAAACCGTCACCAGGATGGCGAACACGAGGTAGTTCTGCACCGGTGCGGCGGG
>OCOJ01037951.1_pt3 | contig 22610 bp, 20 predicted proteins | sample 1539251 | NCBI WGS metagenome assembly OCOJ01 (sample SAMN01911457, study PRJEB22624) | soil metagenome | biome: Soil | place: Malaysia | collected 2012-04-30 | depth RA_metagenome m | reverse complement strand
CCCCCCGCCGTAGAGGGCCAGATCGGGCAGCTCTGGCGTTCCGACGACGGCGGAGAGAGCTGGCAGATGGTCAACTCCGACCGCCAGATTCGCGGGCGCACGCACTACTACACGCGCGAAGAGATTTCCCCGGACAACGAAAACGAGGTGTACTTCTTCGCGGCCAGTTTTACGCGCACCCTCGATGGAGGCAAGACCCTCACCCCGATGCCTCAGAATCCCGGCGGCGACCACCACGAAATGTGGATCGATCCGACCAATGGCGACCGTATGGCCGTGGTGTGGGACGGCGGCGTGAGCATTTCCGTGAATCGCGGGAAAAGCTGGCACCGCGTGCAGTTCCCTATCGCGCAGATGTACCACGTGACCGTGGACGACCAGATTCCCTACTACGTTTACGGCAACCGGCAGGATGGCCCGTCGTTCCGCGGGCCGAGCAACAGCCGGCAATTCGGCGGCTGGTTCGGCAATTTCATTTCACGCGGGGAGTGGCATCCAGTGGCCGGCGGAGAAAGCGGTTTCGCCGTGCCCGATCCGGTGGACAACAACATCATCTGGTCCACGGGAACGGGTTCGGGCAGCATCGGCGGCACGGTGACGCGTTATGACGAGCGCACGCGACAGGACCGGGAAGTAGAAGTATGGCCCGTGTACGTGGCGGGAGCGCCGGCGTCCGAAGTGAAATACCGGTTTAATTGGGAATTCCCCATCGCCATTTCCCCCTTCGATCACAACAAGGTGTACGTCGGCAGCCAGTTCGTGCACGTCACCAGCGACGGCGGGAACAGCTGGCAGGTAATCAGCCCGGACCTGACGCGCAACGACAAGAGCCGCCAGCAGATCTCCGGCGGCCTGACCCCGGACAACATCGGCGTGGAATACGCGGGAGTGATCTTTGCGCTTACGGAGTCGCCCAAAGAGCAGGGTCTGCTCTGGGCCGGTACCAACGACGGGCTGGTGCAGGTGAGCCGGGACGGCGGTAAGAACTGGACCAACGTAACCAAAAACCTTCCCAATCTGCCGGAATGGGGCACCATCGACAACATCGAAGCCTCGCGTTACGACGCGGGCACGGCTTACCTGACCGTAGACGGCCACCAGGTGAACAACCGGGATCCCTGGGTGTACAAGACCACGGACTACGGCAAGAGCTGGACGCTCATCACCAACGGCATTCCGCACAATATGCTCAGCTACGCGCATTGCGTCAAGGAAGATCCCGTGCGTAAAGGGTTGCTGTACCTGGGGACGGAAGGCGGGCTCTACGTTTCTTTTGACGATGGGAAGCTGTGGCAGCCCTTGCAATCCGGTCTGCCGCATGCGCCGGTCTATTGGCTGACGGTGCAGGAGCGCTTCCATGATCTGGCGGTGGCCACGTATGGACGCGGGTTCTGGATTCTGGACGACATCGTACCGCTGGAGCATATGACCCCGGAGATTGCGAAATCCGCCGCGCACCTCTTCACTCCGCGCGATGCGTACCGGTTCCGCGATATCTCCCTGCCCATGGCCGCGGATTACGACCCAACGGCGGGAAAGAATCCGCCCTACGGCGCGGACATCAATTTCTATCTGAAGGACAAGCCGGGCGAGAAAGACACCGTCAAACTGACGTTCCGCGATGCCGCCGGGAAAACGGTGCGCGAAATCGAGTGCCACGGCCCGAAAGGCGAGGGCGAGGCGAAAAAGCCCAGCGAGGAAAATGAGGAGGAGCCCGATCCGGACGTGCCGCCCTGCGAAGTGAAGGCGGGAATCAACCGGGTGTGGTGGGACCTGCGCACGGACAAGACCACGCAAATTCGGCTGCGTACGGCTCCACTTTATGCGCCGGACGTCCCGCTAGGTCCAGAGGGCTGGCGCAAGCCGCCGGCCGTGAGCCGGCTGGCCGTTTTGGTGCCGCCGGGGACTTACACGGTAACACTCTCCGCCGGGGACCAGAAGTTTACGCAGAAATTCAACGTGATCAAGGATCCGCATTCGAGCGGTTCGGAGAGCGATATCCAGACGCAAATCCAGTTCCAGCGCGGGCTCTGGGACGAAATGAATGCCCTGGCGGCCGCCACCAATCAGATCGAGTCACTGCGCGTTCAAATTGCCGCCTTCCAGAAGGAACTGGGCAAGGATGACTCCGCGAAAGCGGTCCGCAAAGCGGCGGACGAGCTGGCGGACAAGTTGACCGCGGTGGAAGGAAGCATCCTGCAAATGAAGCTCACCGGCCGCGGCCAGGATGACTGCCGCTGGACGCCCATGCTCCTGCAAAAGGTGGGTTATCTCTTCGCCCAGGTGGACAGCACGGCGGACTTTCCACCCACAACCCAGCAGGCGGCCGTGGCGGATCTGCTGAAACAGGAAGGCAGCAAGGCCCGGCAGGACTTGAAGCAGATCGTGGAGAAGGATCTGGCGGCGTTTAATGCCATGCTGCGGGAGCGCAACGTTCCGAACATCCTTCCGCACGCTCCCACGGCGGACAAGGCGGAATAGCCGGCGGGACTTCGTCCGGCGCAGATGGCGAGAGGCTGGGGGGAGCCGCTGGCACTACAGCCGGCCAGGGCTCCACTACAACAGGGTAAGCCTTGTTGCACGCTCGGGCGATTCAGTGTAGCTTACCGCACGTTGGAGAGCATTCCGGAGGTTTGGGGTGCCATCCTGGTTTTCTTTCGATCCCTCAGCCCATGCGAAATTGGAGGTGGAATTCCATGAAACTTCGCGCCCTCGGTATTGGCTTAGCGCTTGCGTTTGCTGTTTTGGTGGCAACCCGACCGGTTTCCGCCGCAGAAGGTGAAACACGTACCCTCGCTCATCACACGCCTGCATTCGTCTCCACCGCGAAAGACCTGGGACCCGAACGAGCCTCGATGCAGGTGACGATCCACGTCTGGCTGCAGTTGCACAATGAAGAGGGCCTCCGCGCCCTGGTCCAGCAGCAGTATGACGAAAGCTCGGCGAATTACCACGCCTGGCTGACGCGCGATGAATTCAACGCCCAGTTCGCTCCCAGCACAAAGGACGTGGGCACAATCAAGAGTTTCCTGGCGGCACACAACCTTTCTGTGATTTCCGTAGGCGAGCGCAATCTATACGTGAAGGCGCAGGGAACCATCGCCGACGTGCAGCGCGCCTTCAACGTGCAGATCCACAGGTACAACGTGCGCGGGGAGATACACCGGGCCAACACCTCGGATCCCACGATCGAGGGGCCTGCCGGAGCGATCATCTCCCGTTTGGGCGGGCTGAGCGATCTCGGGTATCAACCCCACTCGGTGCGCCCCATCAACCTGGCGACGGGAGAACCGAGCCAGCCGACGCCGCTCTCCGCGATGCCCAATGGCGCGTTCTTCTCCGCGAACTGTTTCCGGCCTCCCCAGACGGTGAACTTCAGCACCGACGGAAGCCTGCCGAAGGCTACGTACTTTGGAAACCGGTACGGCTCGGACATCACCAACAACTCCGCCGGCACGTTGCCGCCGTGCGGGTATCAGCCGAGCGAAGTCCAGACCGCGTACAACCTGAACGAAGTTTACAACGCTGGACTGACGGGGACCGGACAGACAGTTGTGATCGTGGATGCGTTCGGCTCGCCCTCGATTGAAACGGATGCCGCCGTGTTCTCTGGCTTCTACGGGTTGGGACCGCTGAATCTCACGGTGTATCAGCCGGGAGGCCCGCCCGCGACGCAGAACGCCGGCTGGGCCACGGAAACCTCGCTGGACGTGGAGTGGGCACATTCAGTGGCTCCCGGCGCGGCCATTGCTTTGATCGAAGCTCCCACCAACAGTTTCGACGATCTGGATGCGGCGATTCTTTTTGCCGTAGATAACGAGCTGGGGAACGTCATCTCCAACAGCTACGGTGCCCCGGAGGTTGAACTCGGAGGCGTTCCCTTCACGCCATTGGATGACCTCCTTTTGACCGCAGCTTCGCAGGGGATATCGGTGAATTACTCCTCGGGCGATAACGGCGATTTCTTCCTGGTCGAAGGACAAACCGACGTGTCGTACCCTGCCAGCTCGCCCTATGCCACCGGAGTCGGTGGAACCAGTCTGGCACTGAGGAAAGACGGATCCATGGCCTTCCAGACCGGCTGGGGCAACAATGAGACGCGAATCGCCAACATCACCGACGCGAGCGGTTTCAACACTCCGGTGATTCCGCCGCTCGAGTTCGGCTTCATTTACGGCGCGGGTGGAGGCACCAGCGCGGTTTATCCGATGCCGCATTACCAGAGGAGCGGAGGTCTGCACGGCAAGTTCCGTCTGGTACCGGACATTTCCTATCTCGCCGATCCCTACACCGGCGTGGAATTTTTCTGCGCGGGCAGCAGTTGTTTCGGCATTCCCGACCCAAGCATCTATTTTTCCACTGTGGGCGGCACCAGTCTGGCCTGCCCGATGTTCTCCGGGATGTGGGCGATCGCCAACGAGAGAGCCGGACACCCCCTGGGCCTGGCGGCCGCGTCGGTCTATAACTTGCCCTTTGGCGCCGTCACCGACGTCATTCCCCCGTTCTTCTCTCCCTTCAACGTGTTCGGGTTCATCACCACTACAACGGGCACAACTTTCGAAAGCCCCAACGCCTTGATTGCGCCCGGGAACCATTCTCCCTATTTCAGCGCTCTCTACAACGGGACGAGCACGCGGTGGTATGCGCTTAGCTTCGGCACAGACTCCTCGCTCCATACGGATTTTGGCTGGGACAATGTGACCGGGGTGGGTACACCCAACGGGCTCAGGTTTGTAAATGCCGTTGCGCACAGGCACTAGCGCCTTGGCTGCATCGGGCCAGCGCGTTTCTTAGCTGCTGGTTTGGCTTGTTCAGCACGAAAGGGCGGGGGATGGTTCCCCGCCCTTTCTATTTGGCGAGGGACTTCCTGCTTTGCATCTCCGCCGCTTCCGATTCTTTGCCGGGACCTCATCCTGGCCGGCAGGGCCGGGCGGTCCTTCCCTTGCCGCTCTTAGGCTGTGAATCAGGCTGCCCGGCCCAAGCGTGGCAGCCCGAAGCCGGCTCACTCTCCATTCTTCACCGCCATTGGCATCCGCGCTCGCTCGGTGCCATAATGCAGGTTTCTTAGCAGCGCGCTCGCGCATTTGGGGGACTTATGGCTCTTCGTGACAGCTGGATTGAAAAACGCTTGGCGGAATCGGCCGGAGCAAACGGCGGCCGCAACGTTACGCAGATGCATTACGCCCGCAAGGGAATCATTACCCAGGAGATGGACTACGTGGCGCGGCGGGAGCGGCTCTCGCCGGAACTGGTGCGCAGCGAAGTGGCGCGCGGCCGGGCCATTATCCCCGCCAACATCCATCATCCAAACCTCGAGCCGATGGGCATCGGCGTCGCCTTCAAGTGCAAGATCAACGCCAACATCGGCAATTCCGCCGTCACCTCAAACGTGGATGAAGAGCTGAAAAAGCTGGCCAATGCCGTGAAACTGGGCAGCGACACGGTTATGGACCTCTCCACCGGCGGAAATATCCCGCAGATTCGCCGGGCCATCATCGAGGCCTCGCCGGTGCCGGTAGGCACCGTGCCCATCTACGAGGCATTGGCCCGCGTGAAGCGGGCGGAAGACCTGACCATCAGCCTGATGCTGGAAGTGATCGAAGAGCAGGCCGAGCAGGGCGTGGACTACATGACCATCCACGCCGGAGTGCTGCGCGAATTCCTGCCCATGGTGCGCAACCGCATCACCGGCATCGTCAGCCGCGGCGGGTCGCTGCTGGCCGTGTGGATGAGCCACCATCAGAAGCAGAATTTCCTCTACGAGAATTTCGAGGACATTTGCAAGATCTTCCGGAAGCACGACGTCAGCTTTTCCCTCGGAGATGGATTGCGTCCGGGCAGCGTGGCGGACGCCAGCGACGAGGCCCAGTTTGCCGAGCTCAAAGTGCTCGGTGAGCTGACCAGGAAGGCGTGGGAATACGACGTCCAGGTAATGATCGAAGGCCCCGGCCACATCCCCATGGACCAGATTGAACTCCAGGTGAAGAAAGAACAGGAGATGTGCCACGAAGCGCCTTTTTACACGCTGGGCCCGCTGGTGACGGACATCGCCCCCGGCTACGACCACATCACCAGCGCCATTGGCGCGGCCATGATCGGCTGGTATGGCGCTTCCATGCTCTGCTACGTGACGCCCAAGGAGCATCTGGGCCTGCCCAATGCCGAGGACGTGAAGCAGGGCGTGATCGCCTACAAGATCGCGGCCCATGCTGCGGACGTGGCCCGGCACCGCCCCGGCGCGCGCGAACGGGATGATGCGCTCAGTTACGCGCGGTTCCTCTTCGACTGGGATAAGCAATTCGCGCTCTCGCTCGATCCGGAGACCGCCCGCGCGATGCACGACGAGACGCTTCCCGACGATTTCTACAAGGAAGCGAAATTCTGCTCCATGTGCGGCCCGAAGTTCTGCTCCATGAACCTCACCCAGGTGGCGGAAGCCAACGACGGCCTTACCCAGGCCCAGCGCGAGCAGAAGTTCGTCGAGTTGCTGGCCAAGGTGGAAAAGTAGAGGCCTGTTCCATGGGAAGTTTTGAAGCCCAGGTCCGCTTCTCCAACCTGGAGAAGCCGGAACATTTCGCGGAGCTTTCCCTCGTGGTGGACACGGGTGCCACTCTTTCCTGGATCCCGAGACGGATTCTCGAGAATCTGCAGATCGTGCCGCTCTCGAGGCTTCCGTTCACTCTTGCAGGCGGGCGAGTGCTCGAACGCGACATCGGCGGGCTGCTCTTAACCATCGATGGCCGCCGGGGACCCGTTCCTGTGGCCTTCGCCGAATCCGGCGAGCATGCCATTCTCGGCGCCACCGCTCTTGAGACGCTGGGATTGGTGGTGGACCCTGTGGGTGAAAAGCTGATTCAACGAAATCTGCTGGCGCTCGTTGCGCCGGAGTGGCCACGGCCCTCCCAGCGCGGGCCCCGGAAACCGATTCCCGGGCCGCGAATCTAACCGGGTGCCAGATCCCCGGTGCGCGCGGACTTGACATAGGGCGAATAGAAAGCGAATATATCGGCCTCTACCCCAAGGAGACTTTCCATGCCCATCAATCAGGCGTTTCTCGGCGAGTTCGATCATGAAATGGCCACCACGCGCAAGTTCCTCGAGCGCGTCCCCCTGGAAAAGTACGACTGGGCCCCGCATCCGAAATCGATGAAGCTGGGCATGCTGGCCTGCCACCTGGCGCACATGCCGGGTTGGGTGAAAGAAACCATGGAGCGCGATTCATTGGACGTGGCGCCCGGCGGAAAGATGATGGACATGCCCATGCCCCGGGACCGCCAGGGGCTGCTCGCGCTGTTCGACACAAACGTGGTGGCCGGACGAGCGGCGCTGGCCGCGGCCACCGACGATGCCCAGTGGATGAAGCCCTGGGCGCTGCAATCGAACGGGCAGACCATGTTCAGCATGCCGCGCGTGGCCGTGGTGCGCACCTTCGTNGCTCAACCACAGCATCCATCACCGCGCGCAACTGGGCGTGTACCTGCGTTTGAATGACGTGCCGGTGCCTTCGACCTACGGCCCCTCCGCGGACGAACAGAAATTCTAGGCCCCGGCGGCTTTGCCTATGTCCCGAGGAGCGCAAAACCAGAACCTGCGCGATGAATTCAACCGCTGGGCCGAAGCGGGCCGCGGCGAGGGCATGGCGGAGGACCATCTGCCCATCACCCTGCCCGTCCTCGGCCGGATGGGTCTGACGCCCGCGGACAGCGTGCTGGACCTCGGCTGCGGCGCCGGCTGGCTGCTCCGGCTGCTGGCGGAGCAAGTGACCGAGGGGCGCGTGGTGGGCCTGGACGTTTCCGATGAGATGGTCCGCCACGCCCGCCGCAATTGCGCCGCTTATCCGCAGGTGATGGCCGCTCCCGGCTCCGTGGATGAAATCCCGTGGGAGGACGCGTTTTTCACCAAAGTGATCTCCGTGGAATCGGCTTATTACTGGCCGTCTCCGGCGGCGGGGCTGCGGGAGATTTTCCGCGTGCTGCGGCCCGGCGGGAGCGCGTGGATTCTGATCAACTATTACCGCGACAATCCCCACTGCCATCAGTGGGGCTCGCTCTTGACCATTCCTACCCATCTGCTCTCCGGCGAGGAGTGGGCGGGCTTGTTTCGCGAAGCCGGGTTCAGTTGCGTGGAATACCAGCGCGTGCCGGACCCCACGCCTGCCCCCGCGAAGTACACGGGCCGGTGGTTCCGCGATGCGGCGCAACTGGCCTCGTTCCGCACCGAGGGCGCACTGCTGGTGCACGGCAGTAAGTCCGAATAGGCCGTCCCAGGGGTGTCTGAAAATCGGCCATCGCTCCCCACCCTGCTGCGGGTTCTTCCGGATTGCTTCCCGCTACCCTATGTCAGATTGGCAACACGGACCTTGAGTTGGGCATATAATCCGATTAGCCCAGCGCCATACTATCCGCGGTCAATGCAGCGCCTCCTGCCGCTGCTGCAATTGCGAGGTGCCATGAGAAGAATGCTGCAAGTCGCCCTCGGGATCGCCCTGTTTGGAACCCCCGCCTGGGCCGCCCTCGGGCAATCCGCAGATTCCGTAAAATCCGACCGGGAGAAGTTGGGCGGGGAACTGCGCAGCCAGGAATTCGCCGGCTACACGGTCCACGAAATCACCCAGCCGGGTGGGCGAGTGGTTCGGGAATACGTTTCCCGCGCCGGCGTTGTCTTTGGCGTCGTCTGGGAGGGGCCGTTGATGCCCGATCTTTCGCTTCTTCTGGGCCCGTACTTCGAGCAGTTTCAGAAGGCCACGGCCGCAACGGGTGAAGGCCCGCGCCGGCGAGGGCCCTTGTACCTGCAGACTGGGGCGCTGGTGGTGGCCTCGGGGGGCCACATGCGTTCCTTCCACGGCCGGGCGTACCTGATCACCCTGTTTCCGGCTGGGCTGACCGAGTCGGTGCTGCGATGAGCGCGCGCCGGGGGTGGATAAGGGCTTGTGGAAAGCTGGTCACCGGGGCGCTGACCCTTGCGTGTCTGGTGGCGATGGGTGCGTGCAGCCACGCGAAGGGTGGCAACGGAGTGAGCGGCGGCGGGGGTGGTGGCGGCGGCGCGGTCGCCAATACGCTCTCGGTGGCCGTCAATCTTGGTCCCAACGGGAATGCCCTGAACATTCTTTATGCCAGCGTTCAGGTTTGCGTGAAGGGAACTACGACTTGCCAGACCATCCCCAACGTGCTGGTGGACACCGGCTCGACGGGACTGCGCCTGCTCAGTTCGCAGGTTACTCTGAACCTGACCCATTCCACGGACATGAGCGGCAACCCGCTCGGCGAGTGCGTGCATTTTGTAAGCAACGATTTTGTCTGGGGATCGGTGAACGTCGCAGACGTTACTCTGGCCGGGGAGAAGGCCAGCTCTGTGCCGGTACAGATCATCAGCCCCTCGGGCTTCCCTCTTTCTTCAAGCGCGAGTGGATGTCCGACCGGCGGCACGGAGCTCAATTCGGTCGCGGCGCTGGGAGGGAATGGGATTCTCGGCGTCGGCCTCTTTGTCCAGGATTGCGGCAACCTCTGCGCCACGCTGCCGGCGCCCTCGGGCGCATACTATAGCTGCGTCGGCAACGTCTGCAATCCCGTGGTGGTCGCTCTGGCCAACCAGGTTCAGAACCCGGTGTCGCTCTTCACCGCAGACAACAACGGAGTGCTGATCAATCTCCCCTCCGTCTCCAACACCGGTTCGGCAACGGTTTCCGGATCACTTATATTCGGCATCGGCACGCAAACCAACAATGGTTTGGGCACGGCAAAGATTTACACTACCACCCCCGCCGGAGATTACACGGCAACGTACAATACCGTCGCCTATCCTCAGAGCTTTGTGGATTCGGGCTCGAATGCTTTCTTCTTCCTGGATAGCGTCACCACCGGGCTGGCCGCATGCGCCGCGCCCAATGCGGCGTTTTATTGCCCGGCCTCCCCCGCGAACTTCAACGTTACCACTACGGGATCCAACAGCACGATGGGTACGGTTTCTTTTTCCATCAGCAGCATCGTTTCACTGAAGACTGCTAATCCATCTTTTGCGGCCTTCAGCAATGTTGGCGGACCCCAGGCGGGCTCGTTCGATTTCGGCCTGCCGTTCTTCTACGGCCGCCCGGTATTCACCGCCATCACAGGGAAATCCGCGGGCGGGGCGACCGGGCCATTCTGGGCTTACTGACCCGAGGCCATTTCCGGGAGAGCAGGGTGCGCTCCCGCCGAAGTGCGCGCGGCCGTGCGTTTTGAGCCGGGCCAAGAGCCCGTCTCGCGGCCGCTCCGCCTGAACGCGCATCGCGCCGTTTGACTCCCCGCCAAGCCCTGACTATACTCGGCCCTTTTCCGGGGTAAAATAAAGGCCTTATGGGAATCATAGAAGACCGGTTTGAAAAGAACTTCCTGATCTCTTCGGTGGATTACGTCTTCAACTGGGCGCGGCGCAGCGCCATCTGGCCGCTGACGTTCGGCCTGGCCTGTTGCGCCATCGAGATGATTGCTTCCTCCACCTCGCGGTTCGATATCGCCCGCTTCGGCGCGGAGGTCTTCCGTCCTTCGCCGCGCCAGGCGGACCTGATGATTGTGGCCGGCACGGTGACGCTCAAGATGTCCCCGGTAATCCAGCGCATCTGGTCGCAGATGCCGGACCCGAAATGGTGTATCTCCATGGGCGCCTGCTCGGGCGTGGGCGGACCCTTTAATGCCTATTCCGTGCTTCAGGGCGTGGACAAGATCGTCCCCGTGGACGTTTACATCATCGGCTGCCCGCCGCGCCCGGAGGCGCTTTTCTACGGCCTGCTGAAGCTCCAGGACAAGATTGACCAGATGTCCCTGGCCAAGAAGCCCACGGAAGTGCGCCTGACGCCGGGCATGGTGGACGCCTTTAAGCAGGGCGTGATGGTGGCCCAGACGCCCCAACCGCGGTAGGCAGCACAGTCCCGAAGCTTCGGGATCAGCCTGTGCGATGGGCGGGGAAGCCATCCCGGCAGCAGTGGACCTTCCGGCGGGAGGGCGTGGCCGCAAACCAGTAGGGGCACGGCGAAGCCGTGCCCTCTGGGTAGCCACGGTCAGTGTTTTGTCTGACCGTGGGCTCGTTCCGTGTCCGTTCCGGCGCACTTTTCGGGTGCGGGGGCCGCGCCTATGGGAGATGCGCACAGGCTGAAAGCTTGAGCTACTCAGGAGAGATCAGTCGCATGCCACTGTTTCGTGCTGCCAAGACCAGCGAAATCGCTCCCGGTCAGATTCGTGAATTCCAGCTCGATGGCCACACCGTGGCCATTGCCAACATCGGCGGGGCCTTCTATGCTATTGAAAATACGTGCCTTCACCGCGGAGGACCCCTGGGGCAGGGAGTGCTCGATGGGCAGAAAGTCACCTGCCCCTGGCACGGCTGGCAGTTCGACGTGACTAACGGCAAGGCCGTACTGAACCCTGCGGTGGGCGTAGGCTGCTTCCGCACCGAAGTGCGTGGCGACGACCTGTTCGTCGAGTTCTGAGATCGGTGGCGCAGCCACTCCCGGCTGCGCGTCTTTGCCAACTTTCCCTCAAATTCCTTGCTATTCCGGAGCGACCTCCGTGTATATTTGCGCCGGAGCGCCTGAGGATTGAAGACCACCACGCCGGCCACACACCGTCATTACTGGCTGTTTGCGGCGGATCCGCATCATTACCACTGGGATACCCTCTTCGTAAAAGGCAAGGAGATGTACCGCACGCCGCGAGCGCGTCCGGAAACCTTGCGCCTGCTGAAACAAACCCGGCGCGGTGACCGCGTGCTGTGCTACCACTCGGCCCCGGAGCGCTCGCTCTATGCCATTGGCGAAGTGTCGCGCGATCCCTATCCTGACCCGCACGACCCGGAAAGCCGCAACGTGGTGATTGACCTGCGCGCCGTCGAGCGCCTGCCCCGCGCCGTCCCGCTCGAAGAGCTGCGCGCCAACAAGGCCCTGCGCCGCGTCAAATTCCTGAAGAACGTGCGCCTGCTGATTTCTCCCATCACCGAAGAGGAATACACCGAAATGCTGCGCATGGCCGGGCTGGTGGCGCAACCGGGCATTCCCCTGCCTTGAACTCGCAATCCCTCCTTCCAACCTCGATCTTCCAACCTCCAGAATGCCCCGCCGGGTATCCCGCTGCCCTGAGTCCTCTCCTCCGCTATTCACAGCCGGTCACAACGGTGGACGGAAGGCCAGCTGCAGCCTTGCGGCGAGGTCCGCGAGACGCCGGTCTCGGGTCCAGAGCAGGGAGCCCGCGGTTAACTTCGCAGCAGCCAGCAAATGGGCATCCACGTAACCGATGCCGAGCCCGAATAATCCTTGATTCGAGATATACTGCAGAACCTCCCCGTCTTCGGCCACCGCCGCCTTCGGTAAGTCCTGCAGTGCGCCCAGTACGAGCTCGCGCTGCTTCAGGTTGCCCAGGGCGAGTTCTCCAATGACCAAAGGATGGGACAACACCTGCCCCTGCTCGAGCAGTTCTCGCAGTGTGCTGCTGCCGTCCCGCAAGTGATGGATCCAGATGGAAGTGTCAACCAGGATCATCGCCGCGCGCGCCGCCGGGGGATGGATGCCAATCGTGGCTCGCTGCCGCCCAGGCGGGCCAGCCGTCTGGCGCTCTCGCGCTCAATCAATGCCCGGAGCGCCTCACGAATCAGCGCCGACTTCCGGCGCAGGCCGGTAAAGGTGCTGGCCTTGGCCACCAGGGCATCGTCAAGTGCCAGCGTGGTTCGCATGGGCTCTCTCCTTCAGGCACATATTTTATCATTCTTAGATGACTCTTTTCATGCTCCTGACCCGCACGACCCGGAAAGAGGCAACGTGGTGATTCGCCTGCGCGCCGTCGAGCGCCTGCCCCGCGCCGTCCCCCTGGAAGAGCTGCGCGCCAATAAAGCCCCGCGCCGCGTCAAATTCCTGAAGAACGTGCGCCTGCTGATTTCTCCGATCACCGAAGAGCAATACACGGAAATGCTGCGCATGGCCGGGCTGGTCGCCCAGCCGGGGATTCGTCTGCCCTGAAAGAGAAATGCGAATCTCGGATGCGCTTCTGGCCAGAATACGGGGAGCAGGTCACCACCTGGTGTAGGAGGGGGTGCCGCTGGCGTTGGTCATCGTGGCGCGCTTGCCGGAATGCGTGTACGTAAAGCTGACCGCCGCGGCGCCGATGCCGTTCTGCACGAAGTAGGGATCGGCCGCCTTCTTCAGCAGCCGGTTCATGGTGTCGTAGGTGTAAGTGGTGTTGCGGCCGTTGAAGTCCGTTTTGGCGACCAGGTTGCGGTTGGGGTCGTAGGCGTAGGTTTCCCTCTGGCCCAGCGGCAGAGTGCGCTGGGTGCGCCGGCCGCGCTGGTCGTACTGGTAGGTGGTTGAGTTGTTGTTGGCGTCCTTCATGGACGTCTGGTTGCCCGCGGCGTCGTAGGCAAACGTGGTCACCTGGTTCAGCGCGTTGGTGATGGTGGTGCGACGCCCGGCATCGTCGTAGCCGGGTGCGCCTCGCCGCGTCCGGAGGCCGGACTCAGGGCGTTACGTCTCCGTAAAATTTCCAGGAGGTCTTGAAGTCCTTTGCCGGGGGCTGCGCGCTCAGCACGGCGCGAAGCATCTCGATGGGCATGGTCCCTTCCCTCATGATTGCGTCATGCATCGCGGTGCTGCTCATTTTGCCCGTATCCACCAGCTCGTGGCGCAGCGCGCGGACCTGAAATCCTCCGAGCAGGTAGCCCGCCTGATAGAGCGGAGAGTACTCCCCGGCAAACGACCGCCGCACTTCCGCCGCGGCATTGTCGCGTTCGTGCCCCACGCGCTCCACCAGAAAGTCCACGCATTCCTGCGGAGTCATCTTCCCCAGGTGGAAGCTGAGCGAAAAGATGATGCGCGCGCAACGGTGCATGCGCCAGAAAAGCGCGCCGATTTTCTCCTCCGGCGTNCCGGTTGAAGCCCATGTCCCAGAACATCAGCTCGCAATAGAGCGCCCAGCCCTCCATCCAGAACGGCGTGCGAAACAGGCTGCGGTACGGCCGGTAGCGCTGCAACATGAACCCTTGGAGGTGGTGGCCGGGAATCAGCTCGTGGAACACAGTGGCGTGGGCGAAGCCGTAATTATTGCCGCGCATGCTCATCAGTTTCTGCTCTTCGGTCATCGTGTCCGTCGGATAGGAGACCTGGATGTCCTGCCCGCCAAGGAAGAAAGGAGCCACAAGCTGCCGCTCCGGAGTCATCATCACCATGCCCCAGTCCTCTTTGGCCAGCGCGGGAACGGTCACGAACTTCTGCTCGTCCACAAACGCGATCGCGTCCACCGCCAGTTTGTGGATCATCTCCGGCTGCTTGCCCGGGTCCACCGTCTGGCTCTTCACGTGTTCCAGGGCGCGGTGCCAGTCGTCTCCGTAGCCCAGCTCGCGCGTGGCTTTGAGCATTTCCGCGTCGCACCAGGCCATTTCCTTTTTGGCCAGCGCGACGAGCTCCTCGGGCGTGTACGGAATCATCTCGTGCGCCAACTCGACCAGCAGCGCGTCGCGGCCGATGGGGTCTCCGACGATGGTTTCCTTGTCTTCCTTCTTCACGCCCACAACTTCCTCGCGGAGAAACACGGCGTAGTCCTCGAGCGCCTTGTCCGCCTCCTTGTAGGGCTGTTCCACCCACCAGGTGAACACCGGATCGTAGCCGTTGGAAAAGATGTACCAGTTCTTGAACGCGGCGCGCAGCAGGCCGACCGCGGCAGAGGCGCGATTGGCCGCGAATTTCTGCGTCTTGATGGGCTCGATTTTCTTCTCCGGCTTGCTGCTGGTGCCGGACGCGGCCTTCGCTCCCGCGGCGGGCGCGGATTCCGGCTTCAGGCCCAGCGCCACGGCCTTGCGCGTTTCGTCCACGCTCTTCTTGATCGCGGCCACCAGTTCCGCGGCACGCCGGGAATCCACGGGCTGCATCTCCCGGCGCTGGTCGTCGAATTCCTCGATGGTCTTCGCAAACGGGAGCAGCGGCTCCATCTCCGCGTATTGCTTTTCCTTGATTTCCAGAGCGCGCAGCTCGTATTCGAGCTGATTGCGGAACAGGACGTAATCCACTTTTCCTTCCAGACTCAGCTTCTCGAACTCCCATTTCCCCAGCGAGTCAAGCCATTGGGTGTAGAACCGCTTGAGCCGCGCGCTTCGCGACGGCGAAATTGCCAGCGAGTGCCTGCGCTCGATGCTCCTCAAATCGTTTGTGAACCGCTCGATGGCCGGCTGCAATTCGCTCGGATACGTGTCCAGGTCAGCGCGTTCCGGAATTTCGCCGGTGGATGCCGCTCTTGCGGAGCCCGCGGATACCGGTGCCGGAACTAGCTCAGTTCCCGCGGGACTCACCGGCGAAGCCAGAATTCCGATGCTCAAGATCGTGGAAGTAATTTTTGAACAAAAGATTGGCATAGCGCGCCTCGCAGACGATGAAATTTCGGCGTAACCCTGCCACATTTGATGGGAGCGCGCAACCTTTGGAATTGAGTTGCCGGAGAATTCAAGGACGGCGGCAAGCCAGGAGCAAACGCCGGCTATTTCAGGCCAGCAGGCGGCTTCTGCAGGCGGAACACCACGGTGATGTCTTCTTCCCACTCGACGGCTTGGCCCCCGAGCATCGTCGGCTCGTACCGCCAGCCGCGAACGGCGGCCAGCGCGGGGATTGCAAGTTGCTCGGGACCGTTCACCGCCTCCGCGCTGGTGATCGCTCCGTCGCGCCCGATCACCGCGCGCAGGCTGACGGTTCCCTCCGCGCGATCGCGCAGTGCTTCCTCCGGATAGGCGGGCGCATCTCCGGAAAGCATCTCGCCCACTTGCAAGCCCTCGCCTTGAGCCTGGCTCAGGAATCTCAATTCGGCAGGAATCCGAATTGCGCGCAACCGGGAATGAACCACCACGGTCCCGGTGGTTCCTTCCGAAGGCGGCACTGGCGCGGCAGACGTAACCGGGTTGTGCTCTGGGGCGGCAGCCGGCGGTTTCGCCTTCGCTGTCTTTTCTTGCAAGTCCTCCGCGCGTGTTGCAACTGGCGGAGCCTTTGGCGCGGCAACGCGTCCCGCCTCGCGCGGAGCAGCGGCGAGGGGCGCGCCACGGTCGATACTCCTGCCCTGCGACGCCGCGCTGGCTGTGCCCGCGGAAGCGCGCGGCGCGGCAGACTTGGATGGCGGTTCAGCAGCCGATGCAACGGGCGAACTCGCCTCTCCGGCCCGAGGGAAAGCCGTGGGCGCTCTGTTTGCGGCGGTAGATTCGAGTTCCGGGTCCTTCGCCGGAGGTTCCGCCGGATACATGGCCGTGTAGGCTTCCAACGCGTGCCACGCATTCGCCAGTCCCGCGGATAATTCTCCCGCGGCCGCCGCAAGGCCGCGGCCTCCCGTGGCCAGGCCGAGAACAAAGGAAGTCAGGATCAACGCCGTCCCGAGCACCAACCTGCGTGCCCGGCGGGAACGAACGCGTTGCGGAGCGTCGTGGGCCGCGGCTGCACGCACGCGCACGGATGGAACGTCCTGGCCCAGTGGAAGCACCGTGGAAATCAAGGGACGTCTTGCAGGGGCGGAAGCCCTGGCGCCAAGAGCGCGCGGGCTCCTTGCGCCGGAGCTCGCAGAACTTGCCAGTGCGGCAGCCTCACCCGGTTGCGCGGGCCTTCGCTCCGCTTCGGGCCGGGCCATCTTTCCCGCGGCCGGTGCAGCCGGTGGTTGAGGCCCGCTTGCCGTGCGCGAGGCCGGCAAAGGCCCGGCGCGTTCCTCCTCCTTCGCCTGCTGAATCGCGCGGGCAATCGCGCTGGAGGTTGGATAGCCCGCGCGTCCCTCGGCTCCGCGGGGCGAAGTTTGCACTTCCGTGTTGCTTGTGGGATCGGTTGCCACCGGGGCGGCTGCCGCGCGCACCCTGTTCAGCGGGAACGGCCGCACTTTTTGCGGAAGCCGCCGCGGAACAGAATCCGCCTGGATCCATTTGCGGATCTCCAACTGTGTGGATTCCGGCAGGTCCAGGAAGCGAACGCCCAGTTCCTTGCGCGTCTCGCCCTTCCACGCAACCTGGCCAGAGGCCACGATCTCCTGCCGCGAAAGAGGGAGTTTGAAGCGCAAGCGCGAGATGGATTCCTGCGGGACGCATTGCGCGGCGTGCATGGCCAGGCCGCTCTCGCTGATGTTCAGCACCACGCCGCCGTTGCTGCCATCCAGTTCCACGTACAGCAACGAGGCGGGCTTCCACCGCGAGCGGATGCGCCGCTCCGAATCACCCGTTGACGCCGATGCCGATCCCATGCCGCTCGACCTGATTTCCTGACTCTGCGGAGGGAGGAAACCCCTGGGCCATCAATCCAGCTTGATTTTATCCGCGCGTCCTCGCTCGCACAACGCAACCGAAGAGGCCCGATCCGAACCGTAGTGGAAGAAGCCCAGGCCAGCGTGAAAGCAGAAACGCCGGCGCTCGTGCTAGGGCTGTGTCCGGTTGGATTCCGGAAACACCGGCCGTGGCGCCGTCTCGTTTGCCGCGCCTTCGGCGGTGCGATTTTCCGCCCCGCCCGGTGAGGAGCGGCCGGCAGCGGCCGGTTCCCCGCCAGAGGGAGCACTGCCCGAGGCTTGCGCGCTGCGTTCGTCCAGTTTGCCGAAAATCATTTTCCCGGCGGTGGTTTGATGCACGGAGGTCACCACGATGTCCACGGCACGGTTAATCAACTTCCGCCCTCCATCCACCACCACCATGGTCCCGTCGTCCAGATAAGCCACGCCCTGGCCGAGTTCTTTGCCCTCGCGCAGGATGAAGACGCGCAGCGGCTCGCCGGGCAGCACGACGGGCTTGAGGGCGTTCGCGAGCTGGTTGATATTCAGCACTTCCAAACCCTGCAGCGTGGCCACCTTGTTGAGGTTGTAATCGTTGGTCAGGATCTTCGCGTGGTAGCGTTTGGCCAGCTCGATCAGCTTCATGTCCACGTCAGGAATCTGCGGGAAATCGTCTTCGGCCACTTCCACGCGCAGCCCTTCGTTCTTCTGCATGCGCTGCAAAATCTCCAGGCCGCGCCGGCCGCGCTGCCGCTTGAGCGGGTCTGCCGAGTCCGCCACCATCTGCAGCTCGCGCAGCACGAACTGCGGAATCACCAGAGTGCCCTCCAGAAAGAGCGCGGCGGAAATATCCGCGATGCGCCCGTCGATGATCACGCTGGTATCCAGCACCTTCGTTTGCGCGGAGCTGCCCGGCTCCGCGCTAAATACGCCACCAAACGCGTCCAGATTGAGCATGTCGCCCTTGGTGGCCCCGATCACCAGCCCCAGGTAGGTCATCACGATCAGCGCGCCCACGGAAGTGAAAGAACGCGGAACCAGCGCCATGGTGGTGTGCGAGAGCACCATGCTCACCAGCAGCGCGCCCAAGAGGCCTACCAGCGCGCCCACCGAGCCGCCAATCAGCCGCCGCAGGCTCACGCGCTCGAGTTCCATCTCGAACGCCACCACCATCAGCGCCAGCGCCGCACCTGTGGCCGCCGAGTATCCATCCGAAAGTCCCCAGGGCCGAAAGTGGATGCCGGCCATGGCGAAGGCCAGAAACAATCCCGCACGCAGCAGCCAGGGGCGCACTCTTTCCTCGGCAGCCGGACGTCCCGCCGGCCTGCCGCCAAACCGCTTCCCCGCCCACCGGCTCAGCGCGTGAGCGGAGGCCCCTGCCACTGCTGAGCGTGCCATAGCCACGTTCCTTAGAACCTCCCGGCAACGCAACGGAATACGAAAGCGCCGCCTCCGGCCGAAGCGACGGCCTTCACAGTCTCACCACGGGCTCGAGATCTGCCGACCTGTTGGGGCTGAGTATAGCATCCCGCCGCGCCCGAAATTGCAGCTTTTACGCGGTACGAAGGTCCGGCCAACCGGTGTGAATCCGCGGCTGGTCCCGCTGCATTTCCCTGCGCGGCCGTCAGCCTTCGGTGTATTTGCGAGGCACGCGCTTGCCAACGGAGCAGAGCAAATCAGAGGTGACCGTACCCAATTCGCGCGCCACGCAGAAAGGACTGATGCGCCGGGTTCCATCCGCGCCAAAAATTGTAACCACATCGCCCACCTGTGCGCCCGTGACGTCCGTCACATCTAGCATGGTCAGGTCCATGGAGATGGCGCCCACGAAGGGCACCTCCTGGCCGCGTACCAGCGCGCGGCCAATTCCCGTCAGCCGGCGCACCACGCCATCCGCGTACCCGGCGGCAATCACCGCAATGCGCGAGGGGCGCGCGGTGACAAATCTTCCGTTGTAGCCAATGGCCGAGCCGGGGGACACCTCCCGCACACTGATGATGCGCGCGCGTAGGCTGAGCGCGGGCTCGAGTTCGAGACATTCCTCCGCGGTTTGCCGCCGCTCCGGCGGCGCGTAGTTCTGGTGATAGCCGTAGAGCAGCGCGCCGGGGCGCACCAGATCGCCCCAGGAAGACGGCCGGGAAGCAATCGCCGCGCTATTGGCCATGTGCAGCGCCCCGGGATTCACTCCCGCGCGGCGCAGCCGGGCCACGGCTTCCGCGAACACCTGCTCCTGCTCTTCGGCCTGGTGATGGACGAAATCCTCGGAGGAGGCGAAGTGGCTGAACGTCCCGGCCAGCTCGAGGTGCGGCGAGTCCGCGTAGGCGCGCGCGAATTTCTCCACCTCGGCTGGCGGAATCCCCAGCCGGTTCATCCCCGTGTCAATCTTCAGGTGGAACGGCTGCGGGAAGCCTTTTGCGGAAGCAGTCCCGCGGGGCGGGACTGGCCTCTTCCCGGATGCCGACCTGAAGGTCGGGGCTGCACCTCCCACGGAAGGCCATTGCGTGGATGCGGCCGCGTGCGTCTTCTTCCGGCTGCGTGCGTGGGCTGCGGCGGCGCGTTCGAGTTCCACGAGGTCTTCCAGGCGATGGATGGTCGGCGTCAGCCCATATTCGAAGAGGTACTTCGTCTCGCCGTCCCACCAGCCGGTGAGCACCAGGATCGGCTTGCGGATGCCCGCGGCGCGCAGCTCCGCGCCTTCCGTCACGCAAGTGACGGCGAAGGCCGACGCGCCCGCTTTCTCCAGCGCCTGGGCCACCTCAGGGCCGCCGTGGCCGTAGGCGTCCGCCTTGACCACCGCGAGCACGCCGCGCTCGGGCCCAATCCATTTCTGGATGGCGCGGAAGTTGTGCGCAATGGCGCCGAGCGAAACCTCAGCCCACACCGGACGGCCGTTCTGCGGCCGGCTGTTCTTGCCTGACATTCTTGCCGTTTCCTCTATTCGAAACCGCGTCCGGCGGGGTGGTCCGCGAATATCGAGCGGGCTACTCTGCTAGATGCTTTTTCTCCTCGGAGTGTAACTTGCGCGGCGGTTCGCGGCGCCGCGTGGCGTCCGGCCTGTGCCCTGGCGGTGACTGGCCCTCGGGACAGCAGGGCGAAGTTGACAGTCGAGAGTCCACAGTTAACAGTCCAAGACTTGGAGACCAAGCGGAGTGGAGTTTCTCGCAAAGGCCCAAAGTCGCGGGGTTTCGCAAAGCGCCTCCAACGGTTGCGCCTGATTCTTATTCTCGCCGCTCGCTTGCCACCGAAGTCCGCCATAGCGGACGAAGGCGGGCCACTGGCATCCGCCAAGGAGTACAACATGAACGAGCGCACCTTCGGCTCTTGAACCTAAATATCGCCCCTCCCCCCTTAATTTGCTCAACTCTCTGAAAGCAAGAGAGATACGCTGACCCCACCTGCGCAACGCACTGAATCCACATGGTTTGCAATTATGTGCGTTCGCAAAACTCGCCACTCGCGCGCCGTTTGCGTCCTGTCCGTGCTGTGGACCCTGAGTGGTCTGGCGAAGCGAGCGGAGTCGAAGGGCCACTGACCACTCTCCACTGAGGTATTCCCCCCTCAGCATCCGACCGGTTCCGATCCCGAAGCTTCGGGACTCGGGACTGACCCTGAGCGAAGTCGAAGGGTACCCCCCTCCCCCGGAATGCGCAACGATATGAAAACAAAGGACATCGTTTTTCATGAATGCGCGGGAGTGCGCAATCGATTGATATGAAAGGACATCGATCGAATTCACTGGTGATTTGATGGGTTCCTCGCAGAAATCGGTAGAGGAGGCGCTTCGGGCATGGGTCGCGAGGGGCAAGGCCAGTCATCCCGGGCGGAATATTACCAGAAAAGCATAGGTATTTCAATGAAAGCGTAAGTCGAACAGCGAAAAGGGATTAACGCAGAGGACACAGAGCGCCCGGAGAGCACGAAGAGGAATTAGAGCTGCTTGCCCCTGGCCGGCTGGCCCGCCAACAGAAACGTGGCTGGAAATCGCCCCTTGCCACAGAGCTTGAAGGAACCGAAATCTTTGAACCAAGCTCCTTCCGGCACCTCCGGTCTGGATTCCAGCCAGAGGCGGAGCCGGTGCAACAGAAGTGGCGGGTGGCTAGTGGCGAGCCTAGGATCGAGCTACGGACGCGTATGTCTGCGTGGATTATTCGTCAAACACCATGCGTCCCAGCTCGTCTCCGAGTCTCTTTGTCTCTTCGGGATCGTCCGATTCGCGGAAGCGTTTGGCCAGGTCGAAGAAAGCCTGTTCCTTCTGCCGGCGGGCTTCGAGTCCTGTTTCGACCAACTCCACCAGGACGCGATTGCCGCTCAGGCGGCGCTTCTTGGCGATGGCCTCGATCTGCTTATCCACCTGCGAGGGCAAGGTGATGCTGCGCCGGACCTGTTGTGTTTTTGCCATGCACAAATCATACACCACAATGGTGCGATGTGGTGCGATATTGCGTGCGGCCTTAATTTCAGTTTCCGTCAGGGCACGTCTTCAGACGTGACTTATGGCACGGGGATAAGAGGGTTTTAACCCCTGAGCCTCAGCGGCCCTTCGTGCCTCAGGGCAGGCTAAAGCCGCTTCAGGAGGTCACCCGAGCGGCACGCTTGATCCCGATGCTTCGGGACGTGCCCTGACGCTCCGTTCCCGTGCGCAGGACACCAGGGCAGCGCCCGATATCCTGGACGCAAGGCATGGGGCCGGGTATGGCCGCACGGCGCGGGGTGCCCCTTGGCTGACCGCCAAGGTGCGTCACTCGCCTCGCTGACGCCCGGGCGCAGCGGGCGGCGGGCGAGGGGTAACGACAACGCAAGGGCCGATTTGCGTGCGCGGGCAATCGCGGTATACTTGCGATTGTCATATTTTGTCATAATGGTTGTCCTGGACGCATCCACGCTGATCCTGGTGGCCAAGGCTGAAATCCTGGACCTGTTCCTGGGCAGCGTCCAAGAACCGGTAGCCATTCCGGCCGAAGTCGAAAGGGAATGCTGCCATGCAAAGAAATCGCTGGATGCGCTGAGGATCCAGAAAGCCGTGGACGAATCGAGAATCGAAGTGGTGGCCATCAAGGCGCGGCGCCTGGTGGAGAAACTGGCGAGCGACTTCAACCTGGGCCAGGGGGAGGCGGAGGCCGTCTCCCTCGCGCTCAGTGAAAAGGCCCGGCTCCTGGGGATGGACGACAAGAATGGAATCAACGCCTGCAGGCTGATGGGGATTCCATTCACGACGGCGATAGCCATTTTGATTCGAAGCCGGGAAAAAGGCCTGCTGGATGGCCCGGACGCCCTGGCCAGGTTGGCGCTGCTGGCCAAATTCGGACGCTACAGCAGTTCCATCATCGAGGACGCGAAACGAAAGCTGGAGGCGCTGCCATGAGCAAGACGATGAGCATCCGCATG
>OCOJ01036384.1_pt7 | contig 22624 bp, 19 predicted proteins | sample 1539251 | NCBI WGS metagenome assembly OCOJ01 (sample SAMN01911457, study PRJEB22624) | soil metagenome | biome: Soil | place: Malaysia | collected 2012-04-30 | depth RA_metagenome m | reverse complement strand
AAAAAGAAGGAAACGGCGGCAGACTGCTTTCTGTCGCATTAGGAATTCATGTTTCAGGTTAGTGTGGAAGAGACATTTTCGGCGGGGCATGCGCTGCGCGGATATAAAGGGAAGTGCGAGAATCCGCACGGGCACAATTATCGCGTGCGGGTGACGCTCGAAGGGCCGCAGCTCGATGCGATTGGGCTGCTGGTGGATTTCACGCATTTGAAGCAGGTGATGAAGGGGATCATCGGCGGACTGGATCACCAGTTCATGAATGACTTGGAGCCGTTTCGCACGGTGAATCCTTCGGCGGAGAATCTGGCGAAGTATTTTTATGATGAGGTTGCGAAGGAATTGAAGGGATTGCCGCCGGGCGCGCGAGTGACGGACATCATGGTCTGGGAGACGGATACGGCGTGCGCGCAGTACCGGCCGGGCGCGTGAGAGTAATTCGGAATCGGTGAGGCGATGAATCGAGCGTTGTACATCATCTTGATTCCGGCGGTGCTGGTGGCCTCGGGATATGTGCTGGTGTTTCGGTATTTGGGATTTTCGCCGGGCTATCCGCGGCTGATCATTCTGCTGGTGCTGTTTGTGGGCGCGCTGTGGTGGCTGGGGAGACGGACGGCGCGCAAAACAGGGTCCCCGCGAGGCTAGTGTCCTGTAACGATGGTCGTGACACAAGAGGGACGCGCTGAAGCGCTCCCCTACAAAGAGAAATCCAGAGACGCAGGACTCTGGTTCCGAATTGCAAGCCATGTTTATCACGGAGATCTTTAAATCGATTCAGGGAGAAGGCACGCGCGCGGGCTTGCCGTGCATCTTCGTGCGGCTGACGGGATGCAATTTGCGGTGCACGTGGTGCGACACGGCTTACGCATTTCACGGCGGAACGAAGATGAGCGTGGAAAAGGTGCTGGAGCGCGTGGACGAACTAGCCGGGCGAACGCCGCAAACGGCACAGGCTAGAAGTAAGACCGAGCGGCCCGCCTCCCTTCGCAGCTCAGGGCAAGCAGAAGGAGGCCCCTACAAGGAGGAAGCGCGGGTGCCGCTGGTGGAGTTGACAGGCGGGGAGCCGTTGCTGCAAGAGGAGATTTATCCTCTGGCGGAGAAGTTGCTTGCCGCAGGTTACACCGTGATGATCGAGACGAGCGGGGAGCGGTACGTGGGGCGGCTGCCGCGCGAGGTGATCAAGATAGCGGATGTGAAGTGCCCGGATTCCGGCGAAGCGGATACGTTTGACATGCGCAATCTCGAGGCGCTGGATGCGAAAGACGAAGTGAAATTTGTGCTGGCGACGCGGCGGGACTATGAATTTGCGCGGGAGTTCACGGCGAAGCATCGGCTTGCGGAGCGCGTAAAGCAGGTATTATTTTCGCCGGTATTCGAAGATCCGCAGGGAAAGTGGCCGGGGCTGGAGCCGCGAACGCTCGCGGAATGGATTCTCGCCGATGGCTTGACGGTGAGATTGGGATTGCAACTACACAAATTCATCTGGGACCCGGCGATGCGGGGAGTTTGAAATTAGAATGCGCTCGCGGATGGGGACGTGCTAAAGCGCGCCCCTACACAGATTTCACTCGCAGTAGATTCGCACTTTTTTTCCGTTGCCCTTCTCGACGTCAATGTTGATATCGCGCACGGCCTGATGGAATTCTTCGGAATTGGCGGCGGAGAGGATTTCGGCGTCGATGCCGAATTCTGCAAGGCGCTCGCTGACGCGGCGCGGCATCACGGCGAGGAGCCTTGTGCCCGTGCCGACGAAGGAGAGCGGGACGCGCATGTTCACCTGGTCGCGGCCGGGATTATCGACGATGATGCGCAAATACTTGGGCCTAGCGGAAGCGGGCGCGGAGGAAGCGGGCGAGGCCGGAGTTTCTCCTTCGCGGTTTGAGGACGCACCGGCCAGTTTATCGAGGAGCTTCTCGGCCTCCTCGGCGGTGATTTTTCCGGCGGCGAGCATTTCCAGAACTTTTTTTCTTTCTTCGGACATAGGGACTTCTCCTCTCCTTCAGCGTGTTAGCTGAGTCTTTCCAGAGCTTCTTCGACCGTAAGCTCTCCGCGGGACAACTGTTCGAGCACGTAGAGGTTTGGCGAAGGACTCTCGAAATTCTTATCCAAAGCGGCGGCGATGGCGTTGAGGCGGTTTTTGACCGTGGGATAGCTGATTTCGAAGATGCTTTCCATTTTCTTCAGCGAGCCGTGGTGGCGCACAAAGGCGATGACGAAGGCTTGGTCGTCGGCATTGAGTTTGCCGAGGGGGGAAACCTCGAATTCGCCTTCGAGGCTCAGCTTGCACTTCGGGCAAGCGAGGTGGGTTATGGCCAGAGGTTCTTTGCAATCGGGACATTGGGCTTTTGAAATGTCCATAAGGAAGTCCAGAACAGTTATCAGCATAGGGAAGGAAATTAATAAAGTCAAGTCCAAACTAAACTTTCTTAAGTTCGAGAGGAGGACACCTTGATTCTTCGAAAGGCCCGTTCTTTTGCCAACGGCTTGGTTTCTAAGCCTTTCATCTTACAAAGGTCCCTTGTCAGAATAGGCGAGTTATACTTGTGAATGATGAGAGAAAAATCGCCAAGCGGAAAGGCCGTAGTACTGCTGAGCGGGGGGATGGACTCGTGTGTGAGCGCGGCGATGGCGGTGGGACGTTTCGGTGCGGCGAAAGTGGCGCTGCTGCACGCGAGCTACGGGCAGCGCACGCAAGCGCGGGAACGGCAGGCGTTTGAGGCCATCGCTGATTACTACCACGTACGCGAACGGCTGGTCGTGCAACTGGAGCACTTCCGGGCGATCGGTGGGTCGGCATTGACGGACACAAAAATCGCGGTGCCGGAAAACGAACTGGGCGCGCTGGGGCCGCATGGGAGCGCGATCCCGGTCACGTATGTGCCGTTTCGCAATGCACATTTTCTTTCGGTGGCGGTGAGCTGGGCAGAAGCGATTGGGGCAGGCGCGATTTATATTGGCGCTGTGGCCGAGGATNAGCTCGGGGTATCCGGATTGCCGGCCGGAGTATTACCGCGTATTTCAGGAGTTGGTGCGCGTGGGGACGCGGCCAGAAACGCAGATCGAGATCGTGACGCCGGTGATCACGCTCAAGAAGAGCGAGATTATCCGGCGGGGTATGGAGTTGGGGGCGCCGCTACATTTGACGTGGTCGTGTTATCAGAATGAGGATGTGGCGTGCGGAGTTTGCGATAGCTGCCTGCTGCGGCTGCGCGCGTTTGCGGAAGCGGGAGTGCGAGACCCGATTCCGTACCAGCGCGCGGTTTCAGCGCACTCCTGACTTGGATTCCTGTGCAGATGAGAGATAATAGGGCCGGGCAGCGGGAGTAAGCTGAACAGGGGACTTTCGCGAAATTCCAGATAANCAGATAAGGGCATTACAACCGCAGAGCAGTTCACAGGAGAATGGAGTATGAGGAGAATTGCGAGGTTTTTGACGCTGGCCGGAATACTGACCGGGGCGATGGCGCTTGTGACCGCGCCGCGGGCTGCGGCGCAAAGCGGGTCCATCAGCGGAACGATCTCGGATCCCAATGGGAAGCCGTGGGCGGGAATCACGATTCAATCGGTGAGCGACCAGGGCGCAAAGCAGGAAACGAAGACGGACAGCAACGGGAAATACAGTTTCCGCAACTTGCGGGCGGGAATCTACAGCGTATTTGTGGTGTTTCCGCCGCCGAACACCAACCCACCTTTCGAGATGAAATGCCAGGTGCGCGGGGGCGAGGACACCAAAGTAGACGCCAACTTCAAAGACATCATCGCCAAGCAGGGCGCAGCGGCTCAAGAGGAGATGAAAAAGCGGGCCGAGGAGCAACAGAAATTCGAGGGCATGAAGGCGCACTTTACGGCGGGGAACGCGCTGCTGGAGCAGGAACGGCAAGCCAAGGCTGACTTACAGAAGGCGCCGCCGGACCAAAGAGATGCGGCGAAGCAGAAATTAATGGACCTTTCGGATCAAGCGGTGAAGGAATACCAGGAAGCGCAGAAAGCGGCGGGAGAAAAAGACACCAACCTGCATTTGATTTGGGCAAAACTGGGTGAGGCCTATGACGTGGCCGGGCGCAACGAAGAAGCGGCCAGTGCCTATCAACAGGCCATCAATACTAAGCCGGAGCCGGGCTACTACAACAACCTGGGAAATGTGCTGGCGCGCGAAGGGAAAATTGATGAAGCGAAGGCGGCGTATACCAAGAGCGCGGAACTGGATCCAGCAAATGCCGCGACGGCATGGCGCAATTTCGGAATCAGCCTGTACAACGCCGGGCGTTTAAAGGAAGCCGTGGAGCCGCTGAAGAAAGCGACTGAGCTCGATCCGAAGAGCGCGCAAGCCTGGTATTTGCTGGGTGCGTCGCTGGTCGGGGCCATGGAAACGAAGAAGGTGGGAGACAAGCTGGAATTCGTCGTGCAGCCGGGGACCGTTGAAGCGTACCAGAAGGCCGTCGAACTGGATCCGAATGGGCCGTATGGCCAGCAAGCCAAGCAGGGGCTGGAAGCACTGGCACAAATTGCTCCGGGGATCGACACCAAGGTCAACGTAAAGAAGAAGAAGTCCTGAGTCAATTCAGTTTTGTGGATGGGAACTGGGGCGGGCTCGCTGAGGGCCCGCCATTTTTATTTGAGAGGGAGATCGTTTGTGTTTGTCAGTATGGACTGCGGGAGGCGAAGAGAAAGGAGGTTCGTCGCGACAAAGGATTTCAGATTTCATAAAGCGGTGAAACTCCGAAGTAGCGACGGCATCCAAGCTGCGTACGGGGTCATCCAACAGAAGAATCCTAGGAGACAGGCAATTTGTCGTTATGGCGGACGATAGCGTTCCCTTGTAGAATGCCAAGGCCGGTCACTTTTGGGGGCTCTTTCGGGAAAATGAATTCGTGGTTCTAAACGGGAGCTGGCATTGAATGGACCATTTCGGGGCCGAAAGGGTTATTGCAAGTTGACTAGCTCGACACAGATGCGTCGGCGCAAGATTCGCTTTGGGAAAAGAAGCGTGTTAGTTTTTCAACCGGGGTCATTGTCTTAGGTTCGGGGTCAGTTACAGCCAGCGAGGTTCAAAATGAAACTCCTTCCGCAGAGTATATCGGTCTTGGCAGTTGCAATCGTCGGACTGGGAGTCCTGCTGGCGGCTCAACGAACGAACGAGGCACGTCCGAAACGCATATCCGTCCCCTACGATTGGAGTCACCGGCACGTAGTTTATTCCCGTCCCGCAACTCTATCCCAAGCTTGGAAGCTCCAACAGGAACCTCGTTACTGGCACCAGATGTTGCGGCGCAATGCCGTGGGGCGTGTTGTTGCAAGTACCAATGCAAGCGAGCTTGAATTCGAGACAAGGCAAGCTGAGAGATTATTTAGGCTGAATGGTAGTCTAGGTAATTTAAGGAAGCCATTTCAGAGAGATTGGGCCCAGTCGCTGGGCTCAGGGGCATCGACCGGAACTACGACCTTTCCTCAGTACCCAGCAAAGTTCACATTTGATGTCACGCAAGCCAGCATAAGCTGCGCCGACTTCGTTGCCTTTCCCACGAACGTTCCAGGCGTAACGGGGGTAAGCGAGGCGTCTCCCGGGCAACCCAGCATCATTGCTTTCGAGAACCTTTACTCCGGACCCGGCGGGACCGGCCCCTGCAATACCGGCACTGACTCGGCCACCGTAGCGTGGGCCTACAATACAAACGCCTCTGGTGACACGACAGGAGTTGTCAGCGGTTCTCCAACCCTCTCCGCGGACGGCACAAAAATAGCTTTTGTTGAAAGCAATGCGAGCGGCTCGGTGCTGCACTTATTGCAATTCATCGAGTTCGACGGCGTGGATAACAACGGCGTGATGGTAGTGATCACGCCAACGAATATAGTCACAAGCGGCGGCTGGGCTGCTTGCCCGCCCGCGCAGTCCTGCATGATTAATTTGACTTTTAGCGCCGGAACGGCGGCTAATTCCTCGCCGTTCTACAACTTCTCAACGGACGAACTCTACGCGGGGGACGATAGCGGTGTCCTCCATAAGTTCAGTGGGGTGTTCAATGGAACGCCAGCGGAAGTGACCACCGGCGGATGGCCGATTTCCGTGTCTGCGGGCGCGCTCACTCCTCCTGTTCTTGATTCTGTATCGCACAACATATTCGTTGGCGACTCGAGTGGTATTCTCAGTTATGTGCGCGAGGTGGGAAGTTCGGCTGGTGCGTGCGCATCCGGCGTTCCGCCGTGCCTGGGGTCAACCACCGTGGTAGCGGCTGGCAGCGGTTTGCCAATTATTGATCCGCCCATGCTGGATCCGACCACCGGAAAAGTTTTTGTTTTCGTTGGTAACAGTGGAACAATCTCAGGATTCGCTCAGGGCGCTTACGTCGTGCAAACGAACGTGGACTTGAGTGGCGTGGTTCGGCAAATTGTTGGGCGTTTCGGAGCACCTCTTCACGCTGGCGCTTTTGATAACACGTATCTCAACAGCTCGCCTGGGAGTATTGCCGGTTTCCTATGGGTTTGCGGCAAGGGGGCGTCGGATGTACCGACACTGCGCCGCCTTGGTTTCGGCACCGATGGCACAATAGGTGCCGTAAGTCCGACGCTTCGCACTCTTGGCAGTGTGACGGGTGCGGCGGGCCAGTGCTCTCCAGTGACGGAGATTTTCAACCCTAATGTTGGGGCCGGCACGGATTTTATCTTCCTTAGCGTTCAGTCCGGTGACCTCGCGCACATCGGACCGCCTCCGGGAAATGCAACCAACTGCCCGGGCACAGGTTGTGTTATGTCCGCCGACGTGACGAGTGGGGCCGTCCCCACGCATGTAGCCGCATCCCTAGGCGAACTGGGCGGAACCAGTGGAATTATTATCGATAACGTTGGTACNGGATGCGCAGGAGTCGAACATCTATCTCACAAGGCTAAAACAGAGCGCCCTGAGTACCTGCGGTGGCGCCGGGGCGACTCTTGTAGGATGTGCGGTAAAGCTGACGCAATCCGGGTTAAACTAGTTTGGATGTCCGGGTCGNGGGGGGAGGTTTTCTTGAATCAGAAGAGCCATGAGACGCCCGCAGCGGCTGTAAAGAAGCCTTACACCAAGCCTGACTTCCGCTATGAACGGGTGTTTGCAGTTGCGGCGGTGCAATGCGGCAAAGCAGACGCGACGCAGGCCCAATGCCACCGCGTGCCGAAGCTTTCCTAGTTTGTATGGCTCGCCGCCATGAATGGGCCGAGTAGCGTGTCAAGCGGAACGCGAAGCTGTCTCATCGCAGAAGCGGTACGTAGATGGGGAGAAATTCGTTTGCTCGCTGCGGGCACGAGCATGGTGCCTGCAGTCCATCCCGGCGACCTGCTTTTCATCCAGCCCGTAAGCCCGGAGGAAGTATCCCTAGGAGACATCGTGGTGTACGCACGCGAGCAAGCACTCATCGTCCACCGGGTAGTTCAGAGGTCGAATGGCTCAAGCGAGCCATATTTCATTACGCGCGGCGACCGGATGCTCCGAAACGATCCTCAGGTTGCTGCTTCGGAATTGCTGGGCCGGGTTGTTTCCGTTGAGCGAGGTCACTGCCGGGTGAATCTCCAGACCCATTCAAATAGCTTGCTGCAGGCCATGTGCTGGATCTTGCGCCGGTCCGGCCGCGCGACGCGTCTCTATTTGCGTGCAAGTGCAGTTTGGCGCGGTCTCTTTTCCAAGGAAATGGCGTGGCAAGCCTGACCACGACGCGCGCTGCTTCTGATGTCGTCATTGAGATTGGAGGACTGCCCATCCGGTTGTTCGTCGACGATGCGGATTTTGCGCAAATGCTGAAAGAGCGCTACACCGGATTTGTCACTGGCCGGAGGGATGCGCAATTCGATTTCGAAGTTGAGTTGGTTCCCGAGGGCGTTGCGCCAGGGGATGGCGACGTAAGAGTCGAGTGGGAATCCGGCCAGTGGCGCATAGACCGAGGAGATTTCCACGCGAGTTGGAATCCGCATGGAGCACGTGGTTTGATTCGACAGACCGCAAACCCCTACTCGTTGAATTCTGTCCTTCGCATCGTGCACACGCTTTCGTTGGCAAAGCGCAAAGGCTTTTTGGTGCACGCCGCGAGCGCTGTAAGGAATGGGCGTGCTTTCATCTTTGCCGGAGTCTCCGGCGCCGGCAAGACGACAATAGCAAGTCTGGCGCCGCCGGACGTTACGCTCCTCACGGACGAGATTTCTTATGTCCGTTGGCAGGAGGGCCAATACTGTGCTTTCGGGACCCCGTTTGCGGGCGACCTGGGCCGTCTGGGAGAAAACATGCGGGCGCCCATCGCTGCCCTGTATCTCTTGGCCAAAGGGCCGGAAAACAAGATCGAGCCGATCAAAGCAGCCGATGCAGGCCGGGCTCTTCTCGAAAACATTCTCTTCTTCGCCAAAGACTCCGAAATGGTAGGGTCGGTTTTTGAAACGGCGTGCGATTTTGCCAGTCGTGTCCCAGTCCGCCGATTGACGTTTGCACCTGACACTCGAGTGTGGGAGATGATCGTTTGAACACGACTTGCTATGTAGCCCGCGCTTCGCAGGTCGCCGCCCGGATGCTGGGCGACGAAATGATGATCATGCTGGCGCCGGACTCCACCTTGTTCACGTTGAACGAAGTAGGTACTGCAATCTGGAACGCTGCCGACGGCACAACGCCTCTCGAGGCAATTGTAGCGAATCGGATTTGCTCCGAGTTCGATGTGGAACCGGAAGTCGCGTTGAAGGATGCGGAACGCTTCGTGGAAGAGCTGGCCCACCACGGCGTCCTGCTGATTTCCGATCAGCCCATAGCGCAGCCGAAAACCTTCGTGCAGGCTGGCCGATGATGCACTTAATGGAAGAAATGGGCGCCAAAGCGCTCCGGCTGGGAATACCCCTGACTGTCCATCTGGACCTGACGTATCGCTGCAACGAACGTTGCATTCATTGTTATCTGGACCATGAAGACCATGGGGAGATGACGACCGCTGAAATCAAGAACCTTTTGGAGCAACTGGCGGAAGCGGGTGTTTTTTTTCTCACGCTGAGCGGCGGTGAAATCCTGATGCGCCGGGATTTCTTCGAGATTCTGGAGTACGCCCGCGGGCTGGCGTTCTGCGTCAAGTTGAAAACGAACGCGATGCTGATTCGCGAGAAGGAGGCAGAGCGAATCCGAGAGCTGGCGGTCGAGTCCATCCAAGTGAGCATTTACTCGCACCGGCCGGAGGTTCACGACGCCATTACCAAGATACCGGGTTCCTTAAAACGCTCGGTGGACGCGATTCGCTTTTTGCGGTCGAAGGGTTTGCGCGTAACCATTGCGAACGTCCTGATGCGCCAAAACATCCGGGACTACCCTGGCGTGAGGGCTTTGGCCTCCGAGCTCGGAGTGGACGTGACGATCGATCCCACGATTACGCCGAGAATAGACGGAGATCGTTCCCTTTTGGACCTGAATATTGATCACGCAGCATTGAAAAAGGTGTTCCGCGAAGAAGGCCTTGTGGTAAACGTCGAGGAATCTTGTACTCCACCGTTAGGGGCGGATGATAAGGTTCTTGACTCTCTACCGTGCAGCGCGGGCCACACCGCCTGCTACGTGTCGCCTTATGGGGACGTTTATCCTTGCGTCCAGTTCCCTTTACCCAGCGGCAACGTTCGACGCAACCGATTCCTGGACATCTGGCGCCATTCGCCCCAGTTGAACGAAGTCCGCTCCATCAGCGTCCGGGATTTGCCGAGCTGTTCCAAGTGTGACAATGTGTCGACCTGCACGCGCTGTCCCGGGCTGGCCTACATGGAAGGGAATATGCGCGGGCCTTCTACGCAGGATTGCGAGAAATCATTCGCTCGGACCGGGATCCTTTCTGTAAATCTAACGTCCAGGAAATCCGGCGGCGTGGCGGGACTGGTGCAGATTCAAAGCGCGCCGGCAATGGCTGCGACAGCTCTGTCTGCTTGATTCCCGCGCGGGTGGTGATTTCTCGAAATGCGGACCACAAATACACTTCGGACTTCCGCAATCCTGAACAATGAGAGTTGCTCCGCGAATGTTGCGGAGAGCACTACGCTGCCTGCACGCATGGTGAGCATCGAGGGTAGCTCACAGAAAACAGACTTTAGAACAAGCGCTTCAGCCGGAGCCGAATGGGCCGTGCTGCTCGAGTGCGCTCGTCCGCTTTCGGATTCAGCGCGCCTCACTGAACTGCTCCGCGGTCCCCTGGACTGGAATTTCCTCCTGACATGCGCCGAAGATCATGGCGTTCTCGGACTTGTAGCTGCCCGCTTACACGATTGTGCTGAAGCCGCCGTGCCTGCGCAAATACAGCGGAGACTCCGGGAGTGGCAACGCACACGGATGCTCTTCACGCTCAGCTTGACGGCGGAAATGCTGCGGTTGCTCGATGGCTTCGCTGCTTCCGGCGTCGAAATACTGGTGATCAAAGGCCCTGTTCTTTCGTCGCGTTGCTACGGCGATCCCGGGGTGCGCCAGTATGCGGACCTCGATTTGATCGTCCGCGATGAGGATATTCTGCGCTCCACCGAAGTGATGAACTCTCTGGGATACGCAGCGAATATTCCTGTGGGAGCCATCAAGGCAGCGAAGATACCTGGCGAATACGCTTTTCGGCAGCGCGCCACGAAACTGCTCGTCGAATTCCACACCGGCCAGACGTTTCGCTACTATCCGCAGCCACTTCCCATGGAGAAAATCTTCGCGCGGCAGGCGCGCGTGCCGGTTGAGGGTCAAGAAGTCCCCGGGCTTTCGGTCGAAGACGAACTCGTACTCATCTGCATTCACGGCGCGAAACACTTTTGGGAACGTTTGCTGTGGATTGCAGACGTGGCTGCGCTGGTGTCGCGTCAGGAAGTTGACTGGGACAGGACTCTCGCTGCCGCCCAGGAAGTTGGTGCGGAGCGCATGTTGCGCGTTGGCTTGCGCTTGGCCATGGAGGTGGCCGGTGCCCAATTGCCACAGAGGATTTCTGAATGGGTACAGGCAGATGCTGGCGCTAATAGGCTTTGCACGCGAATCGCACGCCGGTTGCCCGGCGCAGTAGCCAAGCCCCCAGGGATTTTCAGCCGGGCGCTGTTTCGAATGCGGATGCGCGGCGGCGTAGCATCCGGCGCGGCTTATCTCCTGCGTTTGTCTTTTTCCCCGACGGAAGAGGATTGGGAGGAGGACGCCGTGAAGACGCGTTCCTCGTCCTACGAGGCGCTGCGGCGGCCTTTTCGTCTGGCGCGAAAATACGGCCGAGATGCCCACACTTGAACCTGGGATGCCATCCTGAACAGATTTAGCCTGAATCCCGCGGAGAAAAACAAAGGCCCGGACCAATCGTCCGGGCCTTGCCTCTGAGATAGCTTAGCTTCAAATGTTGGTGCGGTGCGTGATCCTATGCTGCGTTTTCGACGGAGGCGGAGGCAGCTCCACCGTAACAGACATCTCGCTTCGGTTGCGCAAGATGCCGAGCTTCACGGTTTTGTCTTCGCGCTTCGCCGCGAGCTTCTCGCGTAGATCGCCCAGAGAGCGGATCCGTTCGCCATTGAGCGAAGTAATCACGTCCCCCGCTTTCAGCCCAGCCTTTTCGGCCGGAGAGCCGGGATTCACTTCGCGAACAAGCACACCTTCTCCATCGGGCGCGCCAAAGTAATTTCCGAACTGGCCGCTGAGATCCTCCGCATCAATCCCCAAGCGTGGGCGCGAGCCGGGGAACAGCTCGTAGCCCCAATCCATTCCTGGATAATTGTGGAAGTCCGGGATTTGGATTTCAGGAAGCTGAAAGGTCCGCGGGAAGGTCTGTACCCAAATGTTTCCGCGCTCTTCCGATTTGCCAAGCGTTACGGTGATAGTTTGGGCTCGGCCGTCGCGCCAAACGGTGAATTGCGCCGCGCGCCCTGCGGGAATTTCGTGAATCATTCGCCGGAATTGCGCCGCGCCTTCCACGCGCTGCCCGTTAATCTCGGTGATAACGTCGTTCTCTTTGAGGCCGCCTTTGGCAGCGGGGCTGTCGGCCACGATGCGTTGCAAAAGTACGCCTCGTTCGGCAGGAAGCTTCAGCTCTTTGGCTTTGTCGGAAGTGATTTCTTGTGTTTCGACGCCGAGCCAAGTCCCGGAGCCATCACCGAGGAGAACGTGCGCAGCGTCCTGGTCGTCGCCCGGGAATTCTTCTACCCTTTCCAATTCTTGCGCTTGTTGAGCCAACGTTCGCGCGGAAGCCTCCGCTTCCATGGCCCGCTGCTGCGCGATAGCGCTCTTTGCCTGCTGTTTTGCAAGCCTGGCCTGCAAACGGGCTTCAAGCTCCTGGATCCGCTGTTCAAGCCGCGCGACAGTGGAATCCTCCGGTTCTTGAGGCGTAGCGGACGGGCTGGGCAACGCAACCAGCGCAAGCCCGAGCACCGCGAGTCCTCCTCCCAAAAACAAACTTCGCTTCGTCATGATCGTGCCCTCCTCATACCTGCTTAGACGTGGCTCGCGTCAAACCGTCGACCGCAATGTCACAATTCGAATGCCGCCATTGACGGTGTGTAAGACTGCAGGGACGCCGCCCCGACCGAGTTTCCCGCGCGTCTCCCGGGAACGTTGCGTGCTTGCCAGCGACAGGGGAAGTTCCGAGTAAAAACTACCGTTCATCGAGCGCGCCTCTATATCCGCATCACTCCCCGCGGGTAGCGCCAGCAGAATGGAACCATTGGTGGTTTCCGCGCTCATGCCCCTGGTGTCCTCCAGATGCGTCAGCTCGAGGTGCAAATTGCCATTGGTCGTGTGTGCGTGGACGCTCCCTCCGCCCTCATAAACCTCGATATTACCGTTGACGGTTCGCAAGTCTTCCACGCTTTCCACTCCGGCGATTTTCACCGTGCCGTTCACCGTGCCTATGTGCCGAACGCGCGCGCCAAAGGGGATGTGCACTGCATATTCGACGGCCACTTCCACGCCTTCGTTCTGCGGGTAGCGCGTCACAACCGACACGGCATCGGGGTTTGCGCTGACTTCGATGGAAACGCGATCCAGGTCCGCTTCTTTTTCCTTAGCCGTTTTCACGGCGCGGATTTCCACTTCATTGCGTTCCCATCCCTGCACTTCGACGGGGCCGTTCACATTTTGCAGCTCAAACGAGCCGTTAGGCTGCAGCGGGTAGGTTTGGTTGAAATCTTTGCTGATCGCGAAACAGGGAACAGCGGTAGCAACAGTCAGGACGAGAATGAGTAACAGTGCCGAACGCAAACCAGGACGTAGCATGGCGTTCTACCCCCTTCGAGTGCATCTCCCGGCTGCATTCCCCTCCTGGCAAAGCAACCGGCAAGCCGAGGACCTCTTACAAAACTCGTGTGCGGTGTCGCGCTCTTGTCTGACTCCCTCTCATTGCAACTGAAAATTAAAGGTGATCGTTGAAATGACCTCGACTTTGCTGCCGTTAATCGACGCCGGGTTGGCGCGCCACCTCTTCACCGCATCCATCGCAGCATCCGCGAGGACCGGCTCCCCCTGGAGTATCTTCAGCACTTCGATGTGTCCGTCCTTTGCTACGCGTACTTGCAGCTTCACCGTGCCCTGAATGCGCGCGCGCCGGGCCAGTTCGGGATAGGAGGGTTTCGGCCAGTAGACCAGCCGCTTCTGGAAGTCGCTGGCATCCTCGCGAAGGCCACCATTAAGGTAAACCTCCAGCCTGTCCAACATGCTTTCCAGCCAATCACTTTTTCCTGCGGCTAGCGGGTTCTCTTCAGATCGCGGCGCCGCCCTAAGAGAACTAACCTGCTCTATCTCCGGGTCGTGCCGCTGATTGATGCGCTCTTGCTGCTGACGAATGAGCGAATCGCGCAGCGCAACGTCCGAATCGAGAAACTTCAGCCGGATTTTTCCCACGGTCGTCCGAAGTTTCAACAATGCTCCTCCGCCATGCAGAACCGCGGTGGCATGCACAGGGCCCGCGGTGTGATTCCCGCCTGCGTGGATTATCAGCGGAAGGTCCGGGTCGGAGTCGATTCGTCCTGTGGCCCCGTTTTCCACCACTGCATCGATGTCAGCGGCGAGATTCCTCGGCAGAAAAATAATGATGTCTCCCGCTCCCGAAGAGAGTTGCGAGGCCCCCGCAAGGTGCACCGTGCCGCCATCGGAGGGTGCGTCGGGGTTGATCCATGCGGTAATTGTGCCGCCCGCAGTGGCGGCTTGTACCGTGCCGGCAACTCGCGTCAAGCAGATGCTTCCGCCGTTGGACTCAACCTCCATCGGTCCGGACACTGTAATGATGCGGATACCTCCGCCGCCCGTTTGGGCCCTTACCGAGCCGCGAACCTCTCCGAAATCAATCTGGCCACCGCCGGTGCGCACACTTACGAAACTTCCCGCCTGCGCCAGCGTAATGTTTCCGCCGTCGGTTTCCAGTTGCGCGCGGCCCTCGATTTTTCCAGCGCGAATGTGTCCTCCGCCTGTGCGCAAGGTCCCGTTTCCCGAAATATTCCCTGCAACGATGTGTCCGCCTGCGGTAAAAGCATCGACGTCGCCAGAGACATCCCGGACCACAACGTGCCCGCCTTCCGTATATAGTTTGGCGACGGGTTGATGCATGGAAGCCGCTCGATAACCGCCGAAGCCGATACGGCCCGTTCGGATGTTCCCTCCGCGGGTGACGAGGTTCGCCGTACCGCCAATGTCCTGCGTATCGATGTCGCCGGCATCGGTGTTGATGTCGAGGCTGAAGCTGGCAGGAACCGCGATTTCAAATTGCACCCAGAATTGCGCGTCGGCGTCGGCCCGTGAGCCTTGTGGGGGCAGCGAACCGGAGATTTCCACTCCGGCAGGCGTGGCTTTCGCAGCCAGGGAGTACCGATCCAATAGATTCTTTGCCATTTGGGCTCGGGCGTCTGTTTCGATGTGTACCGTGTACCGCACGATGGGTGGCGTGCCGGGCTCAAGAGTAATGATTCGCACTGGGCCTAGGTCTGTGGTAAGCGTGAGGGTCAGACCCTCTTTGGTCGCAATGACACCTGAACGGTCGATGGCAGTGTGCGGCCCCCCGAGCTCACCCAGTCCGGCCGGTTCACTTGCCGGGATTTCAGGTCTATTTGCGCCAAACGACAAAGCAGGAAAAAATGCGGCAGCAAAAATCAAAGAGAGCATCATCCGGCACGGCGCGGAGCGTGCGGTATCGAACGGCTTGTGAATCGTGCCCGTGCTCATTATCTCCGTTTCTCTCTGTGCAAAACTAATGCAGCTCGCGCGGGCCGATTTGTTTCAGAGCTGCCGCGCTGCGCAGACGCACGTTGGGATTGGGATCGTTGTGCTGAAGTTCCCGCAGTGTTCGGGTCACTCGTTCCAGAGACGGGTCAAGAGGAGAGGCAGGAGTCTTCGACGTTTGCGGCGTCTTCAGAGCCGGCAAAGAGTTTTCGTCTACGGGCTCCAGCGAACGCACCAACAAATTCACCGCTTCGACGCGCACGCCGGGATTCGGGTCGCGCTCCAGGGCCTCCACAAGGGCCTCGCGCACCGACTTCTCCGTCACCGCGTCCCGCAAGGACTCCAGCGCCTTCATGCGCACTGCAGGGTTTTGATCCTTGCGGGCGGCAAAGAGTAACGCGTGAAGCACATCCTGATCCCCAGTGTGTCCCTTGAGAGCCTCCAGGCAATCAAGCCGAACTCCCGGATCCGTTTGATCTCCGTTCTTCACCACGTAAGTGAGCACTCGGCGCACATCCGGGTCATCCACCGTGCCGCTGAGCACGAGTGGCTGTTCCGTCCGTAGTTGAACTTGCAGAGTTCCCGGAGCTCCATCCGGGGCCGGCGTAAGGTTAAAGCCTGCGGCAGTAATCTGCGCGAGCTGTTCATCTGTGAACCTGGGTGCGGGAGAAACGTTAACAGCCTGGACCGTGGAGTTCGTCTCATTCGAAGAAGAGGCCCGTTGCATGATTTGTACGCCTAGCAACACCCCGAACAACACCAGCACCGCCCCGCTCATGGCGGGACGCAGAGCCATCCAGCGGCGCAGCCAGCCCAAGGGCCGCCACTGTTCTTGAAGCTTCGGGGCAGCCAGATCGTCCAGCGCTTCGGCGAGTTCGCTGCGACATTGCGCAAGCAGAACATCCGACTGGTCGGTTTGCTCCGAAAACTGCAGCGCCTCCATCACGGACTCGTGCAGCGCGCGTTCCTCGGCAAGTTGTCCGGTGCACTCAGAGCACTCTTTGAGGTGCGTCTCAATCTGATTGCGTTCTCGCTCGTTGACTTCATCGCAGGCGTAAAAAACGAGCAGCGGCGCGATGTCCTCACAGCGGGGCGGCTTACGCGTGCTCATCGCAGGACTCCCAGGTGGCTGCGGAGTTTGCGCGTCGCCCGGAATAAAGAATTCTTAACCGTTTCTTCGGTAGTCCCCAGCGCGTCCCCGATGGCGCGCAGCTTCAATCCATGATAGTGCTTCATCTCGAATACAACGCGTTCGCGCGGCGATAGCCGCTCCATCGCCATGGCGACACGCGCTTGAATCTCCTTGCCAAGAAGCCGGCGTTCCGGGTCCAGCGCCGGACGCTGTTCGCGCTGGCGCTCGAAGAAGTCCGTAATTCCTTCTTCCTGATGATTGGTATTGACTTCCGGCGCCTGATCCTCCGGCCGCGCCTGGCGGCGCCGCAGTTGATCGAGGCACACGTTTGTCACGATGCGGTAAAGCCAGGTGTAGAAGCTGCATTCGAAGCGAAAGCGATGCAGGTTGCGGTAAACCTTCAGAAACGCTTCTTGATAGACGTCGCGAGCATCCTCGGGCCGCTTCATGAGGTTCAGCGCCAGGCGCAGTACGTCGCGGTCGTAGCGCTGTACCAACTCCTCGAAGGCCGCGCGGCTCCCGGCCTGGGCCTTGGCCACGAGGGTCCGCTCATCAAGGTTGGGCAAAGAGTTCACCGCAGCCAGAGAGGCGTCGGTGCTGCCTGTCCGGCCTGTTTCGTCGGCAAAAGCCAAGGCCAATCTCGGAAGCGGCATTTTCGCTTTCTCTTCGTGCTTGTCAGTGTTGCCGCTTATTCAGCAACACTTTAGCCCAGTTCAACTCGTCAGGCTATACACAAACTGCCACGCGACCACCCAATTTGGACGTGCCTTACCCCCTTGGGTGAGCATCCGCTTCCCATTCAGATGACGAAGAAGTCGCCTATTTTGTTTCGGTTTTCTACAAGGCAGATGCCGGTTTACCGGACGCCCTCTGCGCTTTAGCCAGCCTGGCTAGCTCGCCTCCGCCAGGACACAAAGGGCCACGCCAATACTAACATCAGCACCAACATCACCGCGTAGCCGCTCGCGCGGTAATAGCCGTCAGGCTGCGCCAGCAGTTCCAGCCCGTCGTGCACCAACGCCAATATCGCGAGAACAAGAAAACATCCAAGTATGTTGAACCTCACTACGCGGCTCACTCCGAAAATCACCACAGCCAAAAAAATTGCCTCCGCGAGCCACTGTTTCATGAAGTCCTGCGGACTGCCCCAGTTGCCCGCTACCAGGCTCATGGAGCCAATCAAAAACGCAAGGAATCGCAGCCATCGAGCGCGCAGGTGCGAAGTAACAAAAGATCCCAGCAGCGCGACCGTGCCGGTCAGCACTAGAGCATGCCCCAGATTCATGCCCAGACTCGCCCCGGCTGGCTGGATGGCGTCGAAGTTCGACCCAAAAGAAGCCTCTGCGAAGCGATGAGCCGAAGGCCAGTGCTGCAATGCCGTCTGCAACGAAGTTCGCAGGCCCAACATCGCTCCTGCTCCACCCAATCCGATGAACAGCGCATCGCGGTAATAATCTCCGGGCATACCCAGCCAGCCTGGCAACTGCTCATCCCCAAATGCGCGCTTCGCGTAGTACCAAGCGGCACCGAACAGGAGCGCCACAAAACCCCAATTGAACGCGCCGCCGAGGAAAACACCAATCCCAAGAATCCCCAAAGTCGTCTTCAAGGGAGTCGCCGTGTCGTACATGTTGAGTGCCAGGGGGATCCGATCGCTGAGTGCAAACGTCGCGAGAAACGCCGCGAGGCCCCAGAGCGCCCAGCGCGACAATCTCTTCCACGGAATTGCCTGCGCGGTTTCCGAACGAAGATTCTTCAGAAAGATTATGAGAATCAAGATCCCGCCGCCCACTAAAAACAAAATGGGAATCGCATAGTTCACGATGGACCGAGGCAAAGTCTGTTCTTCCTGTTTGCGCCGCCACTCTTCAGGAATTTTGATGTAATTCCAAAGAGTCTCTCCCTCTTTTTGCTCCTGCTCTTCCCGGGCCTCCGGCTTTGAGTAGTAGTTGCCCCAGTAATCGACGGCTTCATCGCCGAGCACTGCGACCTTCATGCGGATGTATGCGTGGTCAGTGCCGCTCGCGGAGGAAGCGGAGTCAGCGTCGAGAGGCGCTTTCTGTTGCCAAGTCAGCTCGTGGTCGGTGCGGTGATCGCGCTTGTCGGACTCCGCCGCCACAAGTGTCCACTGGCCCAAGTCGATCTTTTTTTCTTCGCGAAGAAACTTCTCCGCTTTGGCAATGGCTTCTTCCTTGCTCAGCGAAGCTCCGGCAGCCTCGCGCGGTACCCGGTGATGCACGGCAACAACCGTGCCGTCCGGTTTCAGCTTGATGGAATACTCTTCTGCCTGACTATCGCGGAAGTAGCGCACCTGCCAAATGGCCCCAGGCACTTGCGTGTCATACACCTCATTCAAGTGTGCGATGCCGATGCGCTCTCGCAGAAATTCGTTCGTGACGGGATCGGTAACGTTCACAAAGATCACGGCATGGCGGTAGGAATTTGGATCCAGTCCACGCCGGCGCATCACTTCATCCGCCCGTGCGCGTGCGCTCTTCGCGTTCACGGAAAGTTTCAAGTAATTGCCGATCACTTGAGGCTTGAGCCGCCAAGCGACGGCGCTCCCCGCTACCAGGCATATCGCCAGAAATCCAAGCATTCCGGGTGCCAGCGCGGCATATCTTCCAGCAGGCGCAGCAGCGGTTGTAGTTGTCGGCCCGCCGCCTTTCAGGCTGATCTCCGGCGCCGGGCTGGCGCTGTTGAGCAAATCCTCGTCCACCTCGAATCGCCCCCGGATCAAGTACGAAACCGCAGCAAAGGCGAGTGGCGCCACTGCCGCTGCTGCAACTACCGCGCCAGAAACTTTGAAATAGAGGCTGTTCGAACGGAGTAAGAACAAGCCCACCAGGGAGGCATCGACCGTGTAATGCCAGATCAGCGTCGCCAAAATTCCCCAGCGCAGCATCACCACGCCCGCGACGATGCCCATCAATCCAATCTCGATGCCCCGGATGTACGGCGGTTCCTGCGGATAGTTGCTGTGCAGAAAGCTCCACAAAAACGCGGGCAGAATCACGGCAATCCACCGCGACTTCGTGAATCGCGCAAAAAACGGGATCGCAAACAAACGAAATGTGAATTCCTCGTTGGTCGAAGCGAGCAAGCCAATCGCTGCTCCGGAAATCCACGGAAACGCCGTGTTCACTGATTCTTCGTAGTTCAAATCCTGTGGCGCCCAGGCCCCGTAATGGCTTGCCACGATGTAAAACGCCACGACGTAACCAATGTGCGCTGCCGCCATCGACAATCCAACCACGGCCGAAGAAAAAAACTCTTTCGAGCGCAGTCCTCTCAGGGTGAAAGCCTTGGAAAGCCGCAAGCGGTCCCGCTNGCGAGGCGCGGTACAGCGGTTCGCCAGCGGGCAGCACCAGCGTGATCGTAATTGCCGTAAGAATCGAGATAAGCAGTGCCGCTCCCACTTTTGTGGCGATAAAGTTTCCGTACGTCTCATTCGTATCGTAGGTAGCGCTCCACAACGGCCAACTGTTCAATTGCATGCAGAAAAACAAAGCGGTGACGGCGACGCCTAGCCATATTGCCCCGCGCCAGGAAGTTTGCTGCTGAAGCGTCAGCCGAATCGCCAGCCACACCGCCACTGCTAGCAGCGCGATGTAGAAAACAGAGAACACAGCGGTAAGCCTGTCGTTGCTGGACCTCAGCCGCGTGAAGCTCCGTTGCCACGCCTCCGGCACTTGCAGCGCTTCCGCGCTGTGGCCTACACGGTCGCCTTTTACCGTCACCAGCAGCCGGTACGGCGCGTCTTTCGCACGAAATCCGCGTTTCTCCCAAGTGAAATCCCAATCAAGCCGGTTCGGCTTCTGTTTCGAATTGGCTTCTTCGGGAAGGAAGTTCCAGGCATTCAGATCAATGCCAAGCTTGCCGCTCAAAAAACTCCGCGCCAGCCCCTCGGCATCGGAGCGGCTGAGCGATGGGCCCGCGCGATCCTCTTTGACCACGTGCTCGTAGCCGACAATGTTTCCCGCCGGGCTCACGNCAAGCCGGTTCGGCTTCTGTTTCGAATTGGCTTCTTCGGGAAGGAAGTTCCAGGCGTTCAGATCAATGCCAAGCTTGCCGCTGAGAAAACTCCGCGCCAGCGCTTCGGCATCGGTGCGGCTGAGCGAGGGGCCCGGGCGATCCTCTTTAACTACGTGCTCGTAGCCGACAATGTTTCCCGCCGGGCTCACGCTGACTTTGAATTCTTCTACCTGCTGCGGCCGAAAGAAACGCACGCTCCAGTACCAGATATTCAGCTCCGACGACATCAGCCGGTTGGCCTGCTGCAGTCCGACTTCGCGCTCGAGGTAGGTCTTGGCGTTCTCGTCGACGTCGAAAATTATGGAAGACCGGTAGCCGTTGATGTCCTCGCCCAGGGAGGTGACAAAGTTCTGCGCCTTGCCCAGCGCTTCGCTGCGCGAGATGCGGAAATCCACGGAAGCTTCGGGAAAGGCCCGGAAGAAATACTTGTACGCAAATACCACGCCGACAATGCCGAGTAATACCCAAAGGATGAGCGCGCGTTTATCGGATCCCGTCAAACGGTCTCCCGCCACAGTGCCTCCTCACGGCCGCCAACGCCGAACGCCCACTCTAATGATACGTGGCACCAAAGCGCAAGTATCGCGGCGCACGCCTCCTTCAGCGCGGGAATGATATAAATGAATCAAGGATGGCATACAGCCTCTCGACCGAAGTGCGCATGATCAAGGGCGTCGGCCCGCAGCGCGCCGAACTTCTCGCCAAGCGCGGCATTTTCACTCTCGAGGATCTGCTCACCTACTTGCCGTTCCGCTACGAAGATCGCATCCATTTCACCAACATTCATGACATTCAGCCGAATGGCGTTTACACCATTCGCGCCAAGGTCATGAGCGGCCAGGCTGTGCCCCACAGGCGCAGCCCCAACGCCATTTACCACTTGCTGGTGAAGGATTCCTCCGGCTTGCTCTACTGCAAGTTTTTTCATGGAGGGTATCTTGAAGGGCGCTACAAACCAGGCCAGGAGCTCGTCCTTCACGGCAAAGTGGATATCGACAAGCTCCGCCCCGCTCGCCTCGAGATGATCAATCCCCAAGTCGAACTTCTCACCAGCGAGGACAAGGATTCCACCGAAGTCGGCCGCATCGTCCCGATTTACGAAGCTATCGGCAACTTCAGTTCGAAACTGATCCGCCGCGCCATGTACCACGCCGTTCAGCTCATCGATCCCAACATTCCCGAGGTGCTGCCCGAAACTTTGCGCACGCGCCTCAGCTATCCCTCCCGCCGCGAAGCCCTAATCCACACCCACTTTCCCCCGCCGCAGGAATCGCTCGAGGCCCTCAACACCTTTCGTTCCCCCGCGCAACAGCGCCTCATCTTCGAAGAGTTTTTCCTCTATCAGCTCAGTTTGGCGCTCGATCGCAGAGCCACACGCAAAGAAAACGCCATTCCGTTTCGCTTGCGCGAAGAGCGCATTCGCGAAGCGCTGAAGCGCATCCTGCCGTTCAAGCCCACCGCCGCGCAAAAGCGCGTCCTTGCAGAGATCGCCGGCGATCTCGAGAAGTCCGCGCCGATGAACCGCCTGCTCCAAGGAGATGTCGGCAGTGGCAAAACTATCGTCGCGCTGCAAACCGCTGTCATCGCCATCGAGAACGGCTGTCAGGCGGCGCTGATGGCTCCAACGGAAATTTTGGCGGTTCAGCATTTCCTTTCGGCGCGGCGGATTCTGGCTCCCGGCGGCTACCGCGTCGAACTGCTCATCAGCGCCCTCAGGCCCGCTGAGAAAGCTGCCGCGCTCGAACGCATTCGCTCCGGCGAAGCGCAACTCGTGGTCGGGACGCACGCGCTTATCGAGGAAAATGTCGCATTCGCGCGCCTCGGCTTCGTCGCCATCGACGAACAGCACCGCTTCGGTGTTCTCCAGCGCAAGCGCCTCATGGACAAAGCCGCCTCCCACGGCCATGCGCCCCACGTCCTCGTTCTTACCGCCACGCCCATTCCCCGCACTCTGTCACTTACGCTCTACGGCGACCTCGATGTCTCTGTCCTCGACGAACTTCCACCTGGCCGCACCCCCATTCAAACCACTCTGCGGACCGAGCCGCAGCTCCCCGGCGTCTGGAATTTTCTCTGCCAAGAAGTCCAAGCCGGCCATCAGGCCTACGTCGTCTATCCCGTCATCGAGGAATCGAAGCTCGAGCTGAAAGCGGCCATCGCCGAATACGAGCGCCTCTCCAAGGGAGTCTTCCCTAAGCTGCGCCTCGGCCTGTTGCATGGCCGCCTTTCGAGCGAGGAAAAAGAAGACGTGATGCAGCGCTTCCGCAAAAACGAAATCCAAATCCTCGTCACTACCACCGTTGTCGAAGTCGGTGTCGACGTCCCCAACG
>OCOJ01038890.1_pt5 | contig 22676 bp, 30 predicted proteins | sample 1539251 | NCBI WGS metagenome assembly OCOJ01 (sample SAMN01911457, study PRJEB22624) | soil metagenome | biome: Soil | place: Malaysia | collected 2012-04-30 | depth RA_metagenome m | reverse complement strand
ATCGCGTATTCGCCCATCATCACCCCGGAGATAGTCGTGATATCGTTCGCGATCGCGGTGATCGTGAGCATAGCGGCGGGCCTGTACCCAGCGTGGCAGGCGGCCAAGATGGAGCCCATCAAGGCCCTTAGGTACGAGTAGGAGGCCTTCGCTAGCCGCTGGTGAGGAGGTACTCCTTCACCTTCCCCCCCTCCAGGTTGACCACTGCGCCGCGCAGTATCCCGTCGGCGTACTCGCTCCCCGGGTTCAGGCACAGAGTGCGGCCGATCTTCACGAAGCCCCTCGACTCGTGGATGTGGCCGTGGAGGCCGAGCAGGGGCTGGTGGGCCTCGATGCTCCTCCTGACGGCCGCGCTGCCGGCGTGGATCATCCTGACGCCGAGCCCCTCCCTCACGTATGAGAACTCGGGGCTGACCGCGGGCGCCTTGTCGAGCTCGGTGTCGATCGGCGGGACGTGCAGGTTGTAGACCGCGGTCTCGGGCCGCCTCACCTGGGAGGCAAGGGCTTCGATCATCTCGCCGAGCCTGTCGTCGCTGACCTCCCTCGGGCTCTTCCAGGGGGTGGTGTTGGCGTAGCCGAGAGTGATCATCTCGTACCCCCCTTCGAGCTCGACGAGCCTGTTCTCGGGGTCGACTATCCCCTCGGCCTCCGAGAGCACAGGGTCGACCTCGAACCTGTCGTCGTTCCCGGGGGAGATGTAGCAGGCTATCCCGGTCCCTTTGAGACGTTCCTGGGCCAGCGACACCCACGACCGGAGCGTCGAGATGATGGCGTCGTTGAAGACCCGCTCCTCCCTGGCCTTGTCGCTCTGGATCTCGGACAGCTCTGCCGGCGTCGTGACGAACGAGTACTGGCCGGCGTCCTGCAGCTCCTTCCGGACCTCCTGGAGCCTGTCCTTCTTCACGACGGAGTCCTTCCCGAACAGCTTCAGCCCGTAGGAGCCGTCTGGCCGCTCGACGATGGGGACGAGCACCTTTCCGGTTATGTCGCCCCCGAGTATGATGCTCGAAGCCCCGTAGACCTTCGCGGCGTTGAGGAACTTGCGGAAGCACCTGTCCGATGCGTGGACGTCGGTGATGAAGAAGAGCCTTGCCAACTGGGAATGCGGCGCGGGCCGCCGACCGTATTTAATCGTGCGACCGCCTGTGGCCAGGGCGGGCCTTCAGACCATGAAAGAGAGAGGTCCTCTCCCCTTTGCGGAGAGCACCGCCGCCACGAACGTCCCTGCGTTCCAGGACTGCCCGTACTGGCCGAGAGGCTCGCCGGTCCTTCCGTGGATCCACTCGTTGAACCCAACGCTTTCGCCCTCCCTGCACAGCAGGTTGGAGCGGGCCAGCGCCTCCAGGACCGGAGATGAGTCCTCGCCCAGCTGGTTGAGGGCGCAGACGTAGAAGCCCCCCACGAAGGGCCAGACGGCCCCGTTGTGGTATGCGTAGGGAGGGCTGCGGTGCTGGACCGGTATCATGGAGTCGAACTCGGTGTCGAAGGCCGCGCCTTCGCCCGGATAGGGGGGGTCGAGGACCCTGACGGGGTAGGGGCTCTGCAGACGCCGGGCTCGGATCGTCTCCAGGATGGAGGCGCACGTCCCGCGCCCCGCGACTCCCGACAGCAGGCAGAGGAGGTTGGAGAGGGTATCGAATCGGGTGTCGAACCTGCTGAACGAGACGAACTGCAGGAAGTACTCCCGGGAGAAGCCCATCGGCTTGACGTCGCCGAGGGCGACGGCCATCCTCGGCCAGTACGGCTTCACCTTCGCCGGGCTGTCCGCGCCAGGGAGGAACAGCTCGCTGAACCTCCTCCTCAGCTTCATGAAGTCGAGTCTGACCGTGGGCTCCAACGTCCTCCCCGATGCCGAGACCAGGTCCTGGATGCAGCGCGTCGCCATCAGGAAGAGGACGTTGTTGTAGAGAGTCTTCCCCGTCCTCTGTATGGCCGCGTCCATCCAGTCGGCCCCCTGGGGGGAGTCGATCAGCCAGGTGTTGTTCGCGTCCTGGTAGCGGAGCCACCGGTAGGCTTCGATGGCCGCGTCCAGGGGGCCTTTGAGAAGGGTCCTGTCGTCCGTCGCCGAGAGCAGGCTTGCGAGCCCGATGATGAACCAGCAGGAGGAGTCCGTGGAGCCGGAGAATCCGTACTCCGGCGCTCCTGCCCTGGTGTCGTAGAAGTTGGCCACCTGCCCGAGCGGGGACCGGGTCTTCGAGAAGGTCAGGAGGTTGCTCTTCGCGTGTCTGAGGAGCATCTCGTCGCCGAGGAGGTTCGCGCCGAGGAACGAGATGAACGAGTCTCTCGCCCAGATCTGGTGGTAGTAGGCCTTCGAGGCCTTGATCCCCTTCGGGACGCAGTTCCCCTTCAGCACCTCGACAGCCCTGCTGAACGTCGCGTCGATGAGGCGGGCCAGCTATCGGCACCTGCCCGTCCGGACGTCCCGAGCCGGTCTTTAACCCTCGCCGGGGGCGAGGCATGCTTTTCTACAGGGAGGCGCGCTCGACCGTTGTGAAACTGGAGAGGGCGGGCGACCTGGTCTACTGGACATACCACATGCTCGACTGGAAGGCCCTCGAGCAGTCGCCCTCGGACCAGAAGTGCGTCCAGTGCGGGGAGCAGATGGTCACGGTGGGCCCGGTGGAGGACGCGGGGGGGTCGAAGTACGAGGGCCTCGCGTGCCACTCCTGCAGGCGCGTGCTGTGGGTGAGGCTCCCCTAGGAAGCCGTGGCCGCGCCGTCCCTGAACCCCTCTCCGTACCTGTAGGGCCTTCCGAGGTTCTTGGCGAGCTTCCTTTCGAAGATCTCGTCCAGGTTCGCCCCGCCGTCGATCAGTCGGGACGCGTCCAGCACGTAGAACACGACGTCGATGAGCTCTTCAAGGGTCTCTGACGCGGGCTTCCCCTTCTTCCAGGAGTCCCCCGCCTCTCCCAGCTCGATGAAAGCGAAAAGCAGCTTGTTGGGGATCTCGTCCGGAGTGTTTCCGAACCCTTTCTTTACGACCAGATCCCCCACCTTCCTCTTGGCCTCCTCCAGGGTGGGCATGTGCAGGGGCGGGGCTGCCGCGGCTAAGAACGTTTGGCCCTGGAGACCACAGTCCGGAAGTATGGGCACTCCCTGCTGAGGCTGCATTCGGAGCAGCGGGGGCCAACCGGCTTGCAGACGGTCTGCCCGAACCTCACGAAAAGGTCGTTGACCTCGAGCCAGTACCTGCGGGGGACCGTCTTCACGAGCATCTCCTCGGTCTGCTCGGGGGTCTTCGTGCTGACGAGGCCCAGCCGGTTGGAGATTCTGTGGACGTGCGTGTCGACCGGGATGGCGGGCTCGCCGAACGCGTACACGAGCACGCAGTTCGCCGTCTTCCTCCCGACCGAGTGGAGGCTCAGCAGGTCCTCCATGTCGCGCGGCACCCTGCCCCCGAACTCCGACACGAGCTGCTTTGACACGCGTATGACGCTCCTCGCCTTCACGTTGTAGAAACCAGAGGGCCTGATGAGTTTCTTCACCCTCGCCTCGTCTGCGTTGGCGAGCTGCTCGGGGGTGTGGTATACTGAAAACAGGTTTTCAACTGCCCTGGTCGTGTTTTCATCGCGGGTGCGCTGCGACAGTATGGTCCCGATGAGGATTCGGAAGGGGTCGCCCTTCTCGGAGTCCTGGAGCCGCGCGAGCGCGGTCGCCCTCTTGTCCTTCGAGCCGTAGACCATCGCCCTCATGGAAGAGAGGACGTGCGGGATCTTCAGGCTTGCTCGGCGACCCATGGTTCCTTCTTGGCCCAACTGGCGACCTCCTCGCAGGTCCTCTCAAGCGTGAACTCGGGCCTGTAGCCGACCGACTCCCAGTTCGCCTGGTCCGCAAGCCGTAACGACGCCCCGAGCTGGTCCGCAGTGTACCGGGGGAGGTCGGCCTTGGCGAGCATCCCGGCGGTGCCGACGCTGGCCCGCGCGCCCGTCGCCTCCGCCAGTGCAGAAGCGAGGTCGGCTGCGCGGGCGTCGAAGGACTTGGCCAGGAACGTCGCGCCTGCGACGGACTGGGCGGTGGCGGCTCTGTACATCGCCTGGGCGATGTCCTTGGGGTGGGTGAAGGACATCTCGGCGCCCTTGGGGAGGACGACCTTTCCGCGGGAGAGCATCCTGAGCACGGGGGCGCAGAGCGTGAGGTCTCTCGGCCCGACCGCCCTGGCGGCCCTGACCACCACCACCCGGACGCCGGGGTTCTTGCGTGCGTAGTCGAGCATCAGGCGCTCTGCGGAGAGCTTTGAGACCTGGTACGGCCCCCTCGGCCCGACGGGAGTCTGTGCGTCCACCGCCTTTGCGCTGAACCCGTAGACGTCGAGCGTGCTCAGGTGGACGATGGCCTTGACCCCGGCCTCGCGGGCCGCCTCGAGGAGGTTGGACACCCCCGCGCCGTTCACTCTCTCGAAGTCGTCGTCCTCGCCCGGCATCGGGGACGCCATGCTGTAGATCGTGTCGACCCCCTCGACCGCCTCATGGAGGGAAGCGTGGTCGAGGAGGTCCGCCTCCACGCACTGGACCCCGTTGGCGTCTAGGATCTTCAGGTGCGACCCGGACCTGAAGGTGGCCTTCGATATCTCGTTCTGGGCGAACAGGTATTCGACCACGTGCCCGCCCACGAACCCCGTGGCGCCTGTCAGAAGGTTCATCCCAGTTCCCCGCCCTTTCAGGAGCCCAGGTGCCGGTGGCTGTGCGTCTCTCCCTCTTTGGGCTCCGAGTCGAACTCTCCCCGCACCAGCCTCATCTGCACGTCTTCCTCGAACTTCTCGGCGTCACCCACCAGCGCCCGAATCGTCCTCTTGGCGGCCGCAGTGAACTGGGGCGAGAAGTTCTGGCCCCCGAACCTGCCGTAGGCCACCCCCGTGAACCTCACCCGCTTCCCTTCAACCACCACGTATCCCCTGATGAGGTTGGCCACCTCCCCCTCGCTGACGTACTCGATTACAATCCGATAGTCAGGGAGACCCATTGGCTGCCAGCCTCGACGTGCCCTCTATACAAACTCGGCCCTCGGATGCCCTCTCCTCCCGACGCTAGGGCTCGAAGTCAGGCGGACGGTACCTTGCCCTGACCATCTCCTTCAGCGAGGTCACCAGAGAGAAGCTGGTGTTGACAATGTCCGTCTGGGTGAGCATCCCCACAAGATCGTCCCCGTCCATTACCGGGAGCTTCTTCACGCCCGCGGAGGCCATCAGCTTCGCGGCGACCTCGATCCGCTCCCCCGGCTCGGTGGTGATGAGCCTCTTCTTCTGGAACGCCACCGATGTCTTGGCCGGGTTCATCCCCTTCCCGACGCACTTGGAGACGTCGCCCTCGGTGATTATCCCGACCGGCTTCTTGCCTTCGATTATCACCAGGGAGCCTATCTTCCACCTTGACATCAGGCGCGCCGCATTCGCGACCGTGTCTCGGGAAGAGACCGTCCTCACCTTGGTTGCCATGACGTCCCTCACATAGATCACCCTCCTATCTCACCACCAGGACCGGACACTCCGCGTGGTTCACGAGCCCGTCAGAAACGCTGCCGACAATCAGCTTCTTGAACCCGGTCATTCCCCTCGTCCCTGCCACGATGAGGTCAGCGTGCTCCCTGGCGGCGTATTCGACGAGGGCCTGGACCGTCGACTGCGCCTCGATCAGCTCACCATCCGCGTCCACGCCGCACTCCCCGGCGACCGCCAGCCCCCTGTTGAGCGTGGCCGTACCCTTGGCCTTGGCCGCGTCCTCGAGGGGCTGCACGTCGGGGAGCGGCGCCGGGGTGGCCCCACCGTAGACGTACGTGGGGAACGAGTACACGTGGACGACAGTCACCTTCGAGCCGTACTTCTTGGCGAGCGAGCAGGCGATCCTCGTAGCCTTCAGGGAGTCCTCAGAGCCGTCGAACGCCACCATGATCCGGGCGAAACCTGCCTCCATCCTTCTCGGCTGCATGGTGAGGCTGCGGAGATATAAGCCCGCGCGCCTGTTTCGAGAACAGATTATCGTGTTTGGGAATCGTGCCTGAGCTTAAATAGGTAGTTTCAGGCTCGAGAAGCAAGGAATACGAAAAAATGCAGGCAACAACCTCAAAATGGGCGTCCAGATTCATCTGGGCTGCAATAATCCAAGGCCTTCTGGCAGTCATCGTGACCATCCTCATCGTCGAACCACTCTCCTTCTTCGGAATCAACTCATACTTCGGTCCGTCCAGGGTGATCGCAGCAGGGGGAGGCGGCACCTGGATGTTCACCGGGTACATCTGCTATCTCGTGGTGGGGGTCGTGGCCACAGCGGTGACGGCCATCTTCTACTACTACATCGAAGTCGTGCAGGGCAAAGTGTACTCCGGCGTCACCAACATCCTCGCTTGGGGGCACCTCATACTGATGAACATAGGCGTCGCCGCCTCGATGTTCATCATGATGTGGGGAGGCTACATAGCAGGCTGGGAAGGGGCCGCCGTCTCCGAAGGGGGCCTTGGCTACACCGACTACCAGATCCACGTCGCTACCTTGGGTGCGCTCGTCGAGCCGATCGGCTTGTTCATACTGCTGGCGGCTTTGGGCGCGGTCTTGGGCGGACTCGGTTTCGTACTCAGAAGCAGGATGAAGTAGACCCTGCTTCTGACCTTCCTTTTTGCGTGAAAGCCCCCGAATAAGCTCAAATATGCTCCGCGGTTTGCGGGCCGTGTGTGGCCCAGGGAGAGCAGGACTGGGGACGCTAGATGGAGATAACCGACCCCTCGCACGTCCAGTCCATCGTCCAGAGCCTCTCTGACGAATACTCCCGTAAGATACTGCTCTCGGCCATCTCCAGCGCGAAGTCTGTCGAGGACCTCAGCAAGGAGAACGACATCCCCCTGAGCACCTGCTACAGGAGGGTGCACGAGCTCCTGGACGCGCAGATCCTGCTGGTGGAGCGGATCATCGTCACCCCGGACGGGAAGAAGTACGAGCTCCTCCGGAGCGCCTTCAGGAACGTCACGGTCAGCTTCGACAACGGCGCAATCAAGGTCGACGCGGCCATCAACGAGGACGTCGCCGACAAGCTGAGGCGGATGTGGATAAGCATGAAGGAGGCAAAGTGATTGTCAGCGCTGAGAATCGGGCTCCATGCTTTAAAGGTCGATGAGGAGGTGAAGTGCGAAAATTGGATTTGGCGTTAGAGCTTCTTACTGCCGCGCAGCTGCTGATTCTCGTCCTGGGCGGCGTGCTCGTCTACTACGCGGGGAAGGCCTACAGGAAGATGAAGAGCGGGGCGATGCTGTTTCTGGCGATCGGTTTTGCGTTCGTCACCATCGGGGCGGCGGCAGCGGGAGTTCTCTACAACCTGAATCCTGACCTGGAGGTCGCGCAGGCCGTGCAGGCGACGTGCCAGGTGGCAGGCTTCCTGGTCATAGTCTACTCACTGAAGGGCACCAAGGACTGAGGCCGTTGCGCCGGGGAGAGGATAGAGGAACGCCCACCCCCGACCCTGAGCGCAGGCCTTCCGGCTGGTCGGCCGTACGCAGGTGGGGCTCGGTCATCCCGGTGGAGGAGGCCGTCGGCAGGGTCGCGGACAGGGACGTGGTGGCCATATCCGGGTTCAACATGGCCACGACCCCCGAGTACCTCATAGTGGAGCTCTACAGGCGGTACCAGAAGACCGGCCACCCGAGGGAGCTGTTCATCGAGTGCGACGCCCTTCCTGCCATCCCAGACAGGGCCCTGGACATCGTGGCCAAGCGGCTCTGCGAGACCAAGGACTTCGGGCTCTTCAGGGGGATATCCGTCCCGTACATGGGGTTCTCCCCGTGGCTGCAGAGGATGACGGCCGATAACGACGTCGAGGTCTACTCCTGGCCCCTCGGGGTGGCCGCCAACTGGTTCAGGGAGGTCGCCACCGGGAGGCCCGGAGTGATAAGCAAGATCGGGGTCGACACAGCGGTGGACCCAAGAGAGGACGGCGGGAGGATGAACCAGCTGGCGGTCGAGCGCGGGACCTGCAGGATCAGGGGGATCGAGCTCGAGGGGGAGGAGTACCTCCTCTACGAGGCGCCCAAGCCCACGGTGGGGCTCATCCGCGCGTCCACGGCCGACCCGATAGGGAACCTCACAATGGAGGACGAGGTGATCACCGGGACTGTGCTAAGCATCGCCCAGGCCGTCAAGGCCCACCCGAACCCGGGGACGGTCATAGGACAGGTGCGCCACCTCGGCCAGGAGCGCAGCGGCCCAAGGACGGTGCAGGTCCCGGGCCCGTGCGTCGACTACGTCGTGGTGTCGCCGAACGCCTTCCACTGGCAGGTCGGAACGACGGTCTACGACCCTGCGTTCTCGTACACGGCGAGGGTGGCACCCAGGGTCCCCGAGCACGTGCAGGTCGAGGCGGACCGCCTCGTGATGGCCAGGCGCCTCCTCCTGGAGTTCGTGCGGGTGGTGAGGGAGAGGGGGGTGCAGATCGCGGTGAACCTCGGCATAGGGATACCCACGCTGGCGTCGCGGCTGGCGGTGGAGGAGGGGGTGTCGGACTTCGTGGTCGGGGTGCTCGAGTCCGGGCAGTGGGGGGGCCTCGCCCTGACCGGGGTGGATTTCGGCGCCGCGATGGGGCCGTTCGCCCTTTCGTCGCTCCCCGACACGTTCACCAACTTCGAGGGCGGGAGCATCGACGCGGCCTCCCTCGGCTTCATGCAGGTGGGGAAGAACGGGGACGTGAACCCGTCGACACTCCCCGGGACGGTGCTCGGGCCCGGGGGCTTCCCCGTCATCGCCGGCGGCTCGCCCCGGATCTACTTCGCGGGCTCGTTCACAGCGGGGAAGAGGGAGGTCGGGGTTGAGGGAGGGCGGCTGAGGATCGGGCGAGAGGGCGAGGTGGTGAAGTTCGTCGACAAGGTCTACAAGAACTTCTTCAGCGGGGACCAGGCCCTGAAGTCGGGCAAGGAGGTCAAGTACATCACGGAGAGGGCGGTGTTCTCGCTCACACGCTCGGGCCTCGTCCTCGAGGAGGTCGCGCCAGGCGTCGACGTCGACAGGGACGTCCTCGGCAGGATGGAGTTCAGCCCTCAGGTGTCGCCGAAGGTCGGGGAGATGGACGCCAGGATATTCCAGGCAGGGAGCATGCAGCTCGCGCGAGAGCTGCGCTGGGCGCCGGGCGGACGAACTGCTTAAGTGAACAAAGCCGGTGGGTGCCCCCATTGAAGCCGCGGAGCCGGACCGCGATATCCACCGCAGGGGGCGCGGTCATCGCCATGGTGATCGTCCTGGCCGCCGTCTCGGTCGTCTACGTCTCGTCGACGCAGGGGAACGCCGACCAGCTCAGCTCCCAGAGCAAGCAGATCGCCACCCTCCAGTCACAGATCCAGAAGCTGGCGGGAGAGGTCGGCAGCGGCAAGAGCAACTCCACCGTCACCCTCCCGGTGATGGACCAGGCGCCCACGACGAGGAACATCAGGGAGACGTGGTACCTGTCGCCGTCCGCGCACCAGGACAGGTTCGACCCGTCGTTCATAGTGGTCAACCAGGGCGACACCGTGAGGCTGACGTTCATCGACAACGACACTGTGGCCCACGACTTCGTCATCGGGCCGGCGTACAACATAATCGTCAACGCGACGGTCCCCGGTCTCATCAACGACCTGACGGGGAAGGAGTTCACGGGCCCGGCCGCAAACAACTCTCCCGGGGTGGTCGTGAAGGGGACGCCTGGGAACGTCTCCGCCACCTACTCGTTCGTGGCTAGGTACGCCGGCATCTACGAGTTCGTGTGCACCTATCACGTGCAGGTCGGGATGATCGGGTACCTTGTGGTCCTTCCGAACGAGGGTTACGCGTCCACCGTATCGACGTCCACGTCCTCCGGTGGCCAGTCTTCTCAGAGCGTCCAGGTGAGCATCCTGCCCGGTGCCGGGACCCCGGGGAAGAACCAGGGATTCTCCCCTGACGCGATAACAGTCGTGCTCGGGGTGAACAGTACAGTCGTGTGGACGAACAACGACAGCCAGCCCCACACGGTCACGGCGAACGGCGCAGGGTTCGACTCCGGATACATGGCCCCCGGGGCCACCTACACCTACACGTTCAGCGCGCCCGGGACCTACGACTACCACTGCACCTACCACCCCTGGATGACGGGGACGGTAACGGTGAAGGCGGCTCCCTAGCGGAGCATCTCGGCCTGGATCAGCTCGGACAGCTTCTGGAAGTAGAGCCTGGTCGCGGTCGGCATCTCCTCGAGGTTCTGGTCGATCGCCTCGAGGACGTACTTTACGGTCCGGCGGGAGGTCCTGAACTCGAACTTCATGGGGAGTATGGGGTCCTGGACCACGTCGATGAGCTCCATCAGCTCCGGTGGGGCCTTCGCCTTCGCGTCGCTGCAGATCCTCCCGTACCAGCCTGCCAGCACGGTCGGATCCAGCCCCTCCTTGAGCCCCTCTATCTCGCGGAGAAGCCCGTTCAGGACCTGCATCTCTTCGTTCGGCATCACCGCTGCACCGGGGAGTCGAGGGCCGCGTGCGCTTAAAGGAAAACGAGTGAAAAGTAGTTGAGTTCCTGACTCGGCGCTAGCTGCAGCGCATCTCGAAGACCTCTGACTTCTCGTACTCGGCCTCCCACACGTGTGTGCTGTTCCTCCCCCTGCGCACCGCGAGTAGGGTGTACCCCTCAGGCGCCTCGGCGAGCGCCCTCTGGAGGATCGAACCGGCGGGCTCGAGGTCCTCGTCGAAGCTGACCACCTGGTGCTGCCTGAACTTCTCGACCTCCTTCATGTGGTCCGCGAGGCAGAGGGTCGCCCCTTGCAGGCGAGACGAAGTCAGCAGCTTGACCTCAGCCCCGCACTTCTCGCACTTCACCTTCTTCATGCCGCAGGACATGCAGACCAGCCCGACCCCCACCACCCGGGGGAACGTCCCGGCCTCGGTTTCGACCGTACCGCAGACTGCGCACTTGGCAGGAGACTTCGAGAGGTGCTGCAAGGCCTGGCCGGCTCAAGCCGTGGAATCGATTAAAGTTTGCTTCCCGGCTGCGTCAGATCAGCCCTGCGAGGTCGTCCACGCTGGCTATGGTCATCAGGAGGTCATGGCCTTCGGCATTCCTGTCCACCCCCGTCGTGACGAGGATCGCGTCGATCCCCGCCCTTGCCGCTCCAATCACGTCTGTCTCCACCTGGTCTCCTACCATGACAGCCTTTTCCCTTCTGCACCCGGCGCGGCGCAGCGCCATGTCGAACATCAGCCTGGAGGGCTTGCCGATGACCGTCGCCCTCTTCCCGGTGGCGTACTCGAGAGCCTTCACTATGGGGCCGGTGGCGACCGCAGGGCCATCGGCGTACATGTAGAGCCGTGCCGCGTGGGTGGCGACGATCGACGCCCCGTTCCTCACCGCGAGGGCTGCACGGTCGAGCTTCTCGTAGGTGAGCGTTCTGTCGAGGCCGACGACCACGAAGTCGGCCTTCTCGCCGGAGGTCCGGGTGTGCCCGAGCCGCCTCATCTCGCTCTCGAGACCCGGCTCCCCGATGAGATAGTACGAGACGGAGCCGTGGAGCCTGTAGACGTACTCGGCTGTGAGGGAGGCGCTCGTCAGGATCTCCTCCTTTTCTACTTCGACCCCGTCTTCGGCGAGCCGCTTCCAAACGGTCTCGACCGAGTCGGTCGAATCGTTGGTCAGGACGAGGAGTTTCTTCCCCTTCCTGCGGATCGCTTCGACTGTCCTCCTGCCCCCTAGCCGAATCCTCGTCTCCTTCCCCTTGTAGAAGACGCCGTCGAGGTCGAAGAGGAAGAGCTCTTTCGCGCCGAGGCTTGGGAGCATCCTAGGCCCGGGGCCGGCCGCAGGGTCGCTCGCTCGCAAGCGTGGTGCCCGCCCCTGAGTTTCCTATTAAGATGCAGGCAAGACGGCCGTTTCAGGAGGGCCTGGAGGGGCTGAAGCCTCCCGCGCGCACATAACCTCTAAATAGACTGGGAAAGGCGCGCGTAGAGGAAAATGGCCCAGTTCGCCAGAATCAAGCTCACAAGCACCAACCTGGAGGAGATCGAGAGGGTGGCCAACGACATCCGGGACATCGCCGACAAGACGGGGGTCAAGGTGAGAGGGCCGCAGCCGCTCCCCACGAAGAAGCTCAAGATAACGACGCGGAAGGCGCCCACTGGAGAGGGGAGCCACACCTTCGACCACTGGCAGCTGAGGGTCCACAGGAGGATACTGGACGTCCAGCCTGACGACAGGACCATGAGGCAGATCACGAAGCTGAAGATCCCCGAGGACGTTAAGGTCGAACTTATCCTAACGGCCTAACCCTGCTTCCTCACCCAGTCGATCGTCCGCTGAAGCCCCTGCTCCAGCGTGAGCTCGTGGGTGTAGCCGAGGACGGTCCTGGCTTTGTTCATGGACGGGTAGCTGATCTGAGGGTCCTTCTCGAGCTCCGTCCTTGGCGGCGCCAGGTTCAGCTTCGACTGCGAGTCCGTCAGTCTCTTCACTGTCTCCGCGAGCTCCCTGACCGAGACCGCCCTCTCCCCTCCGAAGTTGAACGCCTGCCCCACCGCCCTGTCGTCGTTGATGAGGGTGAGCGCCATCTTCGCGTAGTTCACCGCGTGGGACGGAGAGGTGGTGTCCTTCCCCTCGTTGAAGAGGGTGAGCGGCTCGTCCTTCAGGCACGCCCTGATGAAGCGGAGCGTGGCCCTGGATGGCTGGTCGTACTCCCCGAACAGCAGCCAGCTCCTTGTTATTGCCACCGGGAGCCCCTTCGCCTTGAAGAATCCCATGGCCATGTTCTCGCACACGACCTTGGAGTAGTCGTACGGCACCCTCGGGCTGAAGGGAGAGTCCTCGGTGACCGGGTTCGCCTTCGGCGCCCCGAAGACGTTGGCGGAGGAGGAGAAGACCATCCTTGTCACTTCCTTCCTGCGGGCAAGCTCCAGCATGTTCAGGGTCCCGAAGCAGTTCACCTCGAAGCAGAGCTTCGGGTCCTCTATGGTCTTCTTGAGCTCGGTTATGGCCGCGAGGTGGACTATCGCGTCGAAGTCGAGGCCCGCGAGCTTGGAGAAGACGAAGTCCTTGTCAAGGAGGTCTCCGGACACCTCCCACCCCGAAAGGTCGGTGGGAATGACGCCTATCCCCTTCTGCTGGAAGTATGCTACGAGATTCCGGCCGACCATCCCTGAGGCACCCGTGACGAGGACCTTCATGGCAAGGCGGCCGACGGTCACTCTATTTTAACCCTAGGAGCTAGTCGGAAGGTTGCATGGCTCGCTTGCTGTAGTCGGCGACCAGGTCGGGGTCTACAGCGCCGTAGCCCATGACCTCGGTGCCGTCGGCCAGGACGAATGGGAGCCGGGAGACGTAGTACGGCACCTCGAAGGCGCCGACACGGACCGGGTCGTCCGTATCAAGCAGCTTCTGGCACCCGTCAGGGCCGAGGGAGTAGAGTCCGACCATCGTGATCTTCCTCTCCCCGAACCCCGCGCCTCTGCCTCCCGCGGCCAGCGAGCCTTCGACCATCTTGAGGACGAAGAGCCTGTTCTCGCCCCGCCCGCTCCTGAGGTCCACGTCCTTCTCTGATAGCACGATGACTCTCGACTTCCCTGAAAGCAGGTCGGAGAGCTCTTCGAGTGGCGTCAAGGGCCAACGACGCCTCTGTGCACGATTTTTAAGGCTAGGCGGGCGAACCGCGTTCCTTGATATGAGGCTACGCCTGCGGAGCAGGCGAACTCCTTATGGGGATTATTAGAATTGCAAGTTTCTGGATTCTCGTCCTTGGTTTGAGTTTCGGAGGTCATCTTCGCCCCGTAAGAGCATCATCATGGTTGATAAGTGAAACGGAGGAGGCACTGGTTCCGTTGTTTGGCGGCATCGTTCCCGAGGCTGTATCACTTGCAGCATGGGTATCAGGTAACTGTAATCGTAACGTTGACCATCAGAGATTCGCCGATTGAATAATCTCCCGTTCCAACTGCGCTAGGCGTGCTGGCTCCGATCATCGGCGAGGCACTTAACACATATTCCTGGTCTGCTGAAAGGTTTGAGGTTGGAATGGCGACAGAACCCGTAAGCTCTCCTGCCTTGGGAATGACCGTTACGTAGTTCATCGAGGGCGGGTCCCAAGCCCATACTTGGCTGCCGTTTGTAGAGTAGATGACTGGGTTGACCAATGGATTAACGACATGAACCGTCTGAGGCAAGCCAGTGATGTTGGTCAGGTTGTAAGACAGGGCGAGCTCTTGATTCCTTGCGATAGTCGAACTCCCTACGCTGATTGAGAAAGTCCAATTCCTATTACTTTGTGAGAGTGGAGAAGACTGGCTATGCTGTGCACTCAGGACTGTCCTAGTGACCAGGACTGTTGCAGTCGTCGTGGCAGAGATGCGGCCATACGAGCCGAGGGAATAGCCAATGCCTAGACTTGTTGCAATCAAGACTGTGAGCAATGCGGCAGCGATTTCAATCTTCATTCCCGTGTGTCGAACGGGCCTTGTCCTATATACAGCTACTCCCGAGAGCACGTAGCCATTGTCCTTAGTGTCCGAGGGATTATAGCTATCCTTCCACTTCTTGTCTCGTAATCGGGCGGCGAGAGAGTGGTTCTGGATGACGCGACGCGAAAGGAAATCATGCGTAAGTCGGAGGTCTACTTCCTCACTGGCACCGATGTCAACAAGGTCAATGAGAACTATGTTCGGTTCTTGTCTTACTTCGGCTTGGAGAGGCAGAGCAGGCAGGTAGCCGGTTGTCGGCAGAGGGTCGCTAGGGTAAAGTGCACGGGTTCGGTCACCCATCGTGGGGTGTACGTCCTCCAGTGTCAGGCTAGGGCATGTCCCAGCGATGACTGGGTTCAGGTCGTTTCTCAGCTGGACGACATGAGATACAAGCTATACAGAATCTTCGTGGCGATGAAAGAGCCTTTCCACGTCTGGACGGCTGACCTTACCATCGCGTCCGACCTGTGGGGCAAGGTTCCGAGGATGAATTTGGCTCGGTTCTGCCAGATCGCCTACGAGACTATGCAGGAGTACTTTGATTGGAAGTGGGGGTTTCCCGTTCAGATTGGCATGGACGCTGTCCCTCAGTTCTGGCATAGTGAAGGGCCAGAAAGGGGGTTCTACCCTCATGTCCATGTCATCGTTCCTAGAATCTTCCTGGAGAGGAAGACCGGAAGGTGGCTAACCAAGGTTTCTCAGACTTACATCGAGGAGAAGAAGCTCAAGGCCATTTGGAGAAGTCGTGTCGAGGCGGAGTATGGCAAGTCGAGGGCTCGCGTTGCTGGGGGGAAGGAGGCGTTCTCTTGCCATTTCAATTACATTGACAATCTGGCAGCCGTGGACAAGAGGCTCCGCTACCAGTATCGGGGCATAGCTTGGGATTACAACATCTGGGCGGGGGAGCATGTGGACTTTAGCAAGTGGGATGCCAATTGGGTCAGGTGGTCGCTGACGTATGTTCACAAGCGCCATCACTCGTATGGGTTGCTGTCTTCTAGGAATCTAAGCCCGAAGTCGAAGTTTATGCAGGGATTGAAGCTCAACCTAGGGACGTATGCGGAGAGGCGTAAGGCTCGTAGGGACGTTAGGTGCCCACATTGTAGTGAGCCCGTTGTGTTCGATGCGGAGCATGCCATGGAGGAGCGTTTTGGTGACCTGACTCGCGCGAAGGCGGTGGAACTGGGGCTTGAGTGGTGGAGGGTCAAGCCTGAGGAGTGGATGAAGAAGCCCCATGACTACGTCCAGTTCCATCGCTCAAAGAGGGAATGGGGCTGATGGAAAAGAGTCAGAGAAAAACCGAGAAACGAGGTTTGTCTCTATGCGCGGAGCGCGCGGGGCGAAGCCACGCGCGCCAAGTCGAGAGTTGAGGGAAGGGATAAGTGTCTGGTTCCTCAGAAGCCGTTCTGGAAGTGCAGAGCGATGGCCGGGGAAACACCCGAAGAGAGGAACGAATCGAAGAGATACAGACTTGCTGAGCTGAAGGCTGTGTTCGCTTTGGGCATTATGGCAGGGATGTTGGCGTTGGTTCAGTTTTGGACTGCCGAAAGGAATGTTTCCTTTCTCGGGTTGACCTATCCATCTACATACTGGGGGATAGCCTTGATAGGCTGGCAATCCTACATCTTCGTGGCCATTATTGCGACGTTCGCGAGTTACGTGCTGGCGATGATCTTCAGCTTAAGCCTCGGACACTGGAAGGGAACTTCCAAGTTCTTGTGGAGGGTGGGCGACTGTCTTTTCTTTGTGGGGGGCGTCTTGATGGTAGTTGAGGTTGGGGTCACCGTGGCAAGAGCGATCCTTTAGGAGGGTATTGCCATTCCGCGGAGGGTTTCTGGGCGANGAACAAGTGGCTGGAACTGCTTAAGAGAGTCATGACAAACGAATCTCGCCCAGCAGATTGACGCATCACAAGGCTGGAATCGGCATCGGACTTAGCCTCTTTGTTATCGGCTTAGTCTGGCTACTCAACGAAACATGCATGGCCAACCTCTCAGGGAGGGGGGCTCCTACCGTCTGTTATCCTACCCCTACTTTGACGGGAAGGCCACTGATTGATGAAGTGATTGTGTGGGCTCTGATAGGTATTGGAATAGTGGTCTTTGTGGCCTATCTCTTGGACTACATCTCTGAACGCCATGTGTCGAGTGGGTCAACCACCACCCCATCTGGGACAGCGAGTTAGACCACCCTGCTAACGGAACAGAACCGTAGATGAGGGTTGAATCGAAACAAGGAAGAGAGAGCTGTTACGCTCTCTCTGTCAGAAGTCTTGCGAGTTTGGCGAGTTGCTCTTTTAGTTCCGCGTTTTCGCGTTTGAGAATCTCGAGTTTGGATGACTGTGGTCTGTAGGAGTCACCAGATAGGGCAAGGCACGGTAAGAGGTAGGTCTCGTATTCATGGACGAGTTCCCTGTCACTGAGCAAGCTGTAGATTTCGGGCATGTGTCCCAGTTTGGGTTTGCTTCCCATGAGGATTATCCAGTGGTTAGGGTTCATCTCGTTCGCTGGGATCCTTTCTGCCAACGTCTCGAATCTCTTCCTGAGATAATGGCTCGTAAAGAGGACGTGATACTTGGCTTGTGCTAGCTTGGTTATGTGTCTCCATCTTGTCTTGTTGCTAGGAAATAGCGTCTTGTAGCCGAGGGTCGTGGCTCTTTCGAGCAACCTCTCAGCTAGTTCCTTGGGGATAATCGAAGGGTGGGCAACTCCAGTCTTTGCTAGGTGTGCAGGAACGTCCAAGAGGACGACGTTGGAGTCTTCGACAAGGTGGACGTTCTCGATTGGGAGCTTGCTGAGGGCGTTGAGTCTCTCTGCCCCGTATGTCATCAGGTCGATTGCGTCTCGTTCCTCTTGGTTGAGGTCAGGGTCGAGGCGGATCGCTCTGAGGATGGGTTCGCTGATTGGGATTGTCCTGTGGGAGCTGGAGCAATGCACGGTCAGGTCTAGTCTCGCGTAGTTTCGTCGGAATAGTCCTAGTATGCAGGCGACGTAGTTGGTGTCGAGCGTTCCTTCTGCCCTAGCGAGCTTCAGGGTTCGTTCGAGGCTGGTGTCGTCTCTGTTCTTTCGCTTGAACTCGATAAGCTCGCTGATTGCGGTGGTAGTGACTGGCTTTCCAAGGATCTCTAGGAATCGCATGCAGGATACGAGCGTCTTCCTAATGGTGCTGAGACTGACGGGCTTGACGTCTGTGGAGAGGTCGGCCCAGTATGCCCTTATCCCTATATCTTGTTGGAGAATCTCGTATTGGGTTTTGTATGGGGAGACCTTGACGCGTATCTTGTAGGGTCGTCCCCGTCTCATGCAGATAGTTACGCGCCTCTCGCTGCTAGGGCCAGTGCCCCTTTTTCTACCCCCTGCGAGTAGCCGTTTACCTTGAAGATAGTCCTCGCCCTCGGCGGGAACGCTCTCGCGGACTCCGACCAGAGGGGGACCTACGACGAGCAGGTCCGAAACGTGCGGACGGTCGCCAGGCAGATCATGAAGATCATCGACAGGGGCCATCAGCTGGTCATAACTCATGGGAACGGCCCCCAGGTCGGGAACATCGCCCTCCAGGAGTCGGCGACCTCGGAGGTCCCCGAGAACCCTTTGCACGTCATGGACGCCATGACGCAGGGGGAGATCGGCTACCTGATACAGAGGGAGCTGGGGAACCTGCTCCGGGCGGTCGGGTCGAAGAGGAGCGTCGTCTCGCTGATATCTCAGGTGTATGTGGACAGGGCCGACCCGGCGTTCAGGAACCCTTCGAAGCCGATAGGGCCCTTCTACACGGAGGAGGAGGCGAAGAAGCTGGCCGGATTGAGGGGGTTCACCATGAAGGCAGTGGCGAAGTCAGGCGCCCGGCGGTACCGGAGGGTCGTGCCGTCTCCCGAGCCGGTAATGATTGTCGAGGCGGAAGCGATCTCGAAGGTCCTGGGAACCGGGCCGATCCTGGTGGCGGGGGGAGGGGGTGGCATCCCCGTGGTGAAGAACTCCAAGGGCGAGTACGAGGGGGTCGACGCAGTGGTCGACAAGGACCTCTGCGCGGAGAAGCTGGCCGAGGCGGTGCGGGCCGACGCGCTACTGGTGCTGACCAACGTCGACCAGGTCAAGCTGAACCTAGGGACCCCAAAGGAGAGGCCGATCGACTCGATGACCGTCGCGGAGGCGAAGGCCTACCTGAAACAGGGCCAGTTCCCACCAGGGACAATGGGGCCCAAGGTGGTCGCCTGCGTGAGGTTCGCCGAATGGAGCGGCAAGGTGGGCATCATCGCGTCTCTCCAGCACGCGGTCGAGGCCCTGGACGGCTCGGCCGGGACACGGATAGTCCCTGAATAGACCCTGCGTACTCCTGCAGCATCAGCTTGGCGTCGGGGGTAAGCCGCCTGCCTCCCATCAGCGGTCCAAGCTCCCGAGGCTCCAGCTCGCGGACGCCGTCGAGCTCCACGGGGTCGATCCTCGGCAGGGCGTCCGACCGTGCGGTGAACAGGGACACGAACTCCCATTCGACCCCCGCCGCCCCCCTAACCTTGGGGAGCAGCATCTTCGCGAGGCGGGCGACAGGGGAGCGGATGCCCAGCTCCTCGGCCAGCTCCCTCCTGGCCGCGTGCTCGTAGCCTTCTCCGGCCTTCACGTGACCGGTGCAGGAGATGGTCCACCTGCCCGGCTGCCAGTGGTCAGTCTTGCTGCGAACCTGGATGAGCACGGTCCCGCGGCTCCTGATCACGAGGACCGCGACCGCCCTGTGTAGCAGGCCCTCCGACAGGCACTTCTCGAGAGTGGCGCTTCCGATCACTCTGTCCCCCTCGTCGACGAGGTCGACGACTTCGTCCTTGCCCAACGGGTGTTCCCCGCCCCGTGTCGAATCCGTCTGAGTTAAGAAGTCTGGAATGGGAGGATGGGGCGGATGGTCCCCAAGCCCGACTTCTTCGAGAGAGACGTCATCAGCATGCGGGACTTCGACAGGGAGCAGCTGGAGCTCATCTTCCAGAGGGCCGCAGACCTGGAGAAGGCGCCGAGGAGCCTCGACGGCGCACTCGAAGGGAAGCTGGCCGTCCTCCTCTTCTTCGAGCCGTCGACGCGCACCTACTCCAGCTTCCAGGTCGCCGCCGAGACCCTCGGGCTGAAGGTGTCGGGGTTCTCGAACCCGAAGGGCTCGTCCGTCTCGAAGGGGGAGACCCTCCACGACACGATAAGGATGTTCGAGGGCTACGGAGCCGACTGCTTTGTGATAAGGCACGGGCGCATGGGCGCCGCCAGGTTCGCCGCGGAGATCACCGAGGTGCCCGTGATCAACGCAGGTGACGGCAGGCGCGAGCACCCCACGCAGGCCATGATCGACCTCTACACCATCAGGAAGTCGCTGGGGAAGATGGACGGGCTGAAGGTCGGGATAATGGGCGACCTGAGGTACGGCAGGACGGCGTCCTCCCTCTCATACGGGCTCGCGAACTACAAGGTCGAGCTTTGCTTCATCGCCCCCGACGCGCTCCAGCTGAGGCCGGAGGTCGAGTCCTACCTCAACAGGCGCGGAGTGGCGTCCAGCAAGGAGGCCAACCTGAGGTCCGTCGCCGAGACCCTTGACGTCCTCTATGTGACGAGGATCCAGCAGGAGAGGATCCCCGACCCCACGGAGTTCGAGAGGGTGAAGAAGCTGTACGAGGTGGACCTGGCAGCCCTGAAGGACACGAAGCCCTCCCTGAAGGTCCTGCACCCCCTCCCGAGGGTGGGCGAGCTGGCGACGGAGGTCGACTCGACCGTGTTCGCGCAGTACTTCGCCCAGGCGGCCTCGGGGCTGCCGCTCAGGATGGCGCTGCTCAACATGATCCTCGGAGGCGAGGGGGCGTGAAGGAAGGGGAAACAGACAGCCGCATGCTGGTGCGGAAGATCGAGGAGGGGACCGTGATCGACCACATCCCCGACTGGAAGGCCGACGTGGTGGCCAGGGTGCTGCGCCTGGACAACCTCTCGAGGCTCGAGTCCGAGGCCTCGGTCGCGATCCTGCAGAACGTCTCCAGCGAGCTCCTGGGCAGGAAGGATGTCATCAAGATCGACAGGTGGCACGTGGACGAGAGGGAGGCGGACATCCTCTGCCTCATCTTCCCCACCATCACCATCAACTACATCAACGACTGGAAGGTCTCGAAGTATGCTCCGCAGGTGCCCGACACCATCGAAGGCAGGATCAGGTGCCCGGAGGTCACCTGCATATCGAACGGCGACAGGGAGCCGGTGACCCCGAGGTTCACGACCCTGAAGAGGGACCGGGCGCTGCAGTGCATCTACTGCGACACCATGGTCGACTTCGAAGAGGTCCCCGAGCTCGTGAAGGCGTAGCGCCGTGGAGCACGACCTGGTTGTGGAGGGCCGGGTCGTGGCCCCCGGCGGGATCGACGAGGTCCAGGTGGGGGTGAGCGAGGGGGTCATACGGGAGATCCGGAGGCAGGGGCTTAGGGGCGCCAGGACCATCAGGGCGAGGGGGTGCCTGGTGTTCCCGGGGTTCATCGACGGGCACGTGCACCTCAGGGAGCCCGGGTGGGAGTACAAGGAGGACTTCGCGAGCGGCACCGCGGCTGCGGTCCACGGAGGAGTCACAACGGTCGTGGACATGCCGAACAACCCGGTGCCGGCAACCACCCGTGAGACGCTGGCCAAGAAGCGCAGGCTCGCCGACGCGAAGGGCCACGTGGACGTCAGGCTCCACGGCGGCGTGCTGGGAAGCGATGTGGCAGCCCTGAGGGAGGTGAAGGACCTCGTCGTGGGATACAAGATCTACCTCGCGAGGTCCACCGGGGGCCTGGTATTCCCCGTCGACCGCCTCGGAGAGGCGATGCGCGCCGTGGAGCCGACGGGCCGCCCGCTCAGCCTTCACTGCGAAGACCAGCAGGTGATCGACTCGCGGGAGGCGGCGCTCGCAGGCGAGAAGAGGCAGGACCTGTACTGCGACATCAGGCCGCCGGAAGCAGAGGTCTCGTCCGTCGAAGCCACTCTGGCCGCGCTCAGGGCGAACCGGGCGCTGAGGATGAACGTCTGCCACGCCTCCACCTCCGGGACCATCTCGGCCGTCAGCGCGGCCCGCACCGCGGGGCTTAGAGTCGCCTGCGAGGCGGCGCTTCACCACGTCTTCTTTTCAAGGAAGGCGGCGCTTGGCAACCCCCTGCTCAGGACGAATCCCCCGCTCAGGCGCGAGGGAGACAGGGCGACCGTTGTGGAGGGGCTGCGGACCGGGAAGGTGAACTTCCTTGTGACTGACCACGCCCCGCACACGAGGGAGGAGAAGCTTGAGGAGGGGATGAGCGGCGTCCCCGGCCTCGACGACTACGGCCACGTCGTCTCGTGGCTCCTGAAGGCCCAGGGGTTCGGGCCCAATAACATCGCCAGCGTGTGCTCCGAGAACCCTGCGGCGTACTACGGGCTGCCTGACAGAGGGGAGATCGCCGTCGGGAAGAGGGCAGACTTCGCCATCCTGGACATGGGGACCCCTGAGCGCGTGTCTGGGGAGAGGCTGATGACCAAGTGCGGGTGGTCGCCCTACGAAGGGGTCGAGTTCCCGGGGAGGGTGAGGTGGACCATCCGGGGCGGAGAGGCCCTGCTCGAGGACTTCGAGATGTCCCTCTAGGCTCAGCTCGCCGCCGGGGTCTCCCCTGTCGTGGACGGGGACGACGCGGTGGCGGCCGTGTACATCTTGCCCGAGCGGAAGTTGAACGCGGTGAGAAGGATCAGGGCGACGACCGCGACCAGCACGAGGCCGAAGGCGTAGTTCAGCGGGAGGAATGCGAAGGCGGAGAGGACGGCCACCACGACACCCCAGGAGCTGTAGTATGTCCTGTCCTTCTTGTCCACGATCACGAGCCCCGCAGTCAGGGTCCACAGCCCGCTCAGCAGCAGGAACAGCGAGAGCGTGTACTCGGGGTTGGTGAGGTTGAACAGGTAGGAGATGAGGGAGAGCAGAATCGCGACGATTTCGCCGACCCCCCAGCTTATCTTCACTCGAAGCCCCGCGCGGGCTCGACGGCGCACTCCGTTCTATTAAACCGTGCGAGGCGGAGAGGGGAACGGGCTCAGGCTCTCCACGGAGGCGGTCAGCCGCAGCAGCTTCGCCTCCTCGAACGGGCCCGCGACCAGCTGGACTCCGACAGGGAGCCCTCGGGTGACCCCGGCGGGGACAGAGATGGCGGGGAAGCCGACGACGTTGAAGGGGAGGGTCATCCCGATGAGGGCCGAGCGGACCTCGGTCTCCGTGCCGTTGATGTTCACCTTCTTCTCGCCTATCTTCGGCGCCGGCGCC
>OCOJ01039935.1_pt1 | contig 22679 bp, 21 predicted proteins | sample 1539251 | NCBI WGS metagenome assembly OCOJ01 (sample SAMN01911457, study PRJEB22624) | soil metagenome | biome: Soil | place: Malaysia | collected 2012-04-30 | depth RA_metagenome m | reverse complement strand
CCAGCAAGCCGATCCTTGGCCCGCTTCGTTCTGCCAGCACATTGGAAGTAATCGTAGTCGACCAGCGAATCAGCTCGAGGTTTTCCAGAAGCGAATCAACATCCGCGTAGCCTAGTTGCGCGGCGCCCTGCGAGAGGCATTCGAAAAGACAAACGGTCAGATCGTGTGGCGTAGTATCGACTTTCACGCAGACTAGCCTCTCGCCATCGACGAAAATGCCATCCGTCAGCGTTCCCCCGACATCAATGTCCGCCGTCACCAAGCGTCCCTCATCACTTCGTGGATTGAATTGCTAAAAGAAATTCGTCCGTTCGAATCGTCCACCCGAAAAAGTTTTCTACGTTGAAGATCGTTGCTTCTTGCAGGGAAGTCGGGCCCGCTTGCATCGCGCCGTCCACGATCAGAATCGGCCAGTAGTCTTGGAAAAAAGCATCGCGAAGAGTGGATTCCACGCACACGTTGGTCGCGATTCCCGTAAAAAAAAGATAGCGAATGCCTCGCGTCCGCAGTTGCGAATCCAATGTCGTGCCAGCAAAACCGCTATACCTTGTTTTTAGCACAACGATGTCTTGAGGCTGCGGCTTGAGTTCGTCCACGATCGCGAAATCCCACGTTCCTTCCGTTAGCAACTTTCCCTTAAGCTCCGGCCGGCAATTCATCAAGTGCATGGCCAGTTCTTTATGCCAATTGGGAGAGTTCGGCCCGCCGCTGTTGCTCAAATCCGGCTTGTATCCCATCTGGACATAGACGACCAGGACTCCCGCTCGCCGCGCCGCATCGAGAATAGTCTTAATAGAGCGAACCACCTGCGGAGCATTGGAAATATCCCCGCCGGCGATGTCCAGCAAGCCACCTTTCGTGGCAAACGCATTCTGCATGTCTACCACGACGACTGCCGACTTCGTCAAATCCACTTCGACTGGTTCTGGTTTAGCCTGCAGCCTCAGCATGGGGGATTTTCCGCGAGGGTCCTGCTTTTAGTCACTTTTCGAATCTGCACTGAATACTCATTAAAGGTTGTGTGTGCTGCCTCGGTCAGAGAACCAAAACGCTTGGACGTTAACATAACAAGAGCCGGATACACCAAGAATGCGGAGCGAAGAATGTGGCACGTTTCGCATCTTTTTCGAAGCAACAGAATCGAATGGTGCCCAGCGATTCGAATGGGCGCTGGAGGAGATGCCCCCCTTAGAACGTAAACTTGGCCGAGAACTGCAGTTGCCGCGGGTTCAGCATCGTTCTGGGTTGCCCGAAATTAGGATTGGGTGAAGTCGGTATAAACAGATTTGTCCCTATCGGAGTAGGAGCAAGACTGCCCCCGGGAATCAGAATTGGGCCCTGCGGGCAAGCCGCGGATGATGCCCCTTGCTGTATTGCCAAGCTCACAGCGTCTTTGTAGTGTCGTGGGATGGTCGGAGGCGTTCCACAGAAGACAGGTGAGCCGTAAACCGAGGTAACCTCATCGACGTTGGCCCGGTTAAGTACGTTGAACGCGTCTATGGCCAGGTCCAGGTTCTTGCCCTCTCTGATACGGAAGGAGCGCCCTAACCGTAGGTCCCACGTTCGCAGCGGATCCCCGATGTAGGTATTCCTCGGAATCATCGTCTGGCAGTTGCTGGCCGATGGACACGCGGACCCGAACGGGGCGCCGCCTACGCGGTCCGTCGAACTGCCAGCGAAATCGTTTAACGTGTTAGCTCCGTAGTACATGGTAAAGGGCCGCCCGCTCTCCACTGTGACAATGCTGCTGAACTGGAAATTCCGGTACCACCCGGTTGTTGGCGCGGTCGCCGTGAAGTTCGCCACGAAGCGGTGACGAACGTCCTGGTTGGAGTTGGCGCGCTCTGCCTGGTAATCAAGCTGGTCGACGGGCAAGTTGATGAACGTGGTGAAGTTCCCGTTATCAATGGTATGCGAGTAGGTATAGTTGGCCGTCAAATTGAAGTATTTCATTCTCTCTACAGCCGTGAGTGTCCCGGCGTGATAGGCGGCAGTAACAACGCCATTGTTGTAGTCGAGAAGCCCGGCGCTGATGGTCTGCAACCCGGAACCGGAGACGCCAGAAAAGAAGGGCCCCAGGCCCGCCAGAGCGCCGGTCGCCAGCGTAGGCTTGCCGTTGCTGCAAGTTGAGAAGGTGCCATTTGCGTGGAGCATCCCCTGAGCCCAATCCCCCAGCGGACTTGTAGGACCGCCGTTTGCCGTTAGCTCTGCGGGCGTCCACGACGTGCCAACGGGGCAAGGAACGTTGATATTGTTTCCGCGCACCAGCCTGTGCGCCCCTACGAAGAGGTAACCGAGGTTGAGCGAAAAGCCGCCGCCGAACTGCCGGTCGATTTCCGCGCTAGCTTGTTCGGCGTAAGGGATCTTGCTGACATTGTGGTCCATCCCGCCTTCGCCAATGCCGCACTCGCCGCCGGGAAAGAGGCTCAAAAAAGGAGGGCCCACCTTGGCTCCGCCAGCGCCGGGTGCGGTGCCGGTGAAGCATGTGCCCACCAGCGAAACCGGGTTGAGAAGGTCGTAGCCGCCGGTCGCGAGAACACTTGCCCCGAATCCGGAGGCAAAGGGAGCCACAAATCCTGCCAATTGGTAACCCTGAGTTGCCTGGGAAGGCCCCAGGTACATGGGAAGGTTCTGTGGCAAAACCCCCGCGGAGGCGCAAGCGGTCTTCACGTTCGCCGGCGCATTGTTCCCGCAAAGGTATCCAGGCACAGCCTTCTGGGTATTCGGTACGAAGAAGAAGGTCAGGTTGTAGCGATCATCAAACATCCCGAACCCGGCGCGAATCACCGTCTTTTTGTCCGGAGAATAGGCTAGTCCGACGCGCGGCTGCCAACCCCCGTAATCCTGCTTCACGAAGGTCGCCAAACCCGACTCGACATCCCACCGCAGGCCATAATTCAATGACAGCTTGGGAGTGATTCGCCATTGATCCTGGATAAAGCCGCCCCAGTATCCATGATCAATGACTTTGCTATAGTTCGGAAAGAGCGACGGCGGGAACGCGTTTGCCCAAGTCGAAGTATTCAGGTTCGATCCATTGGAACTCAGGACCAGCGGCGCGCCGGTCTGAAAGCTGGGGCTCGTAGGCAGCGGCACTCCCGCGTACGCGACCACAACACCATTGAGACCCGCTACCGGGCACCTTTTGCCCAAGCTCAGAAGCGGGCTTGCCGGAGCCGTGGCTTGCCAGGTTGCTCCGTACTTATAAAACTCAGAAAAGGCGTCGAGGCAAGGGAGACCGGCAGGTATGATCAGCCGCACCGGGGTAAAGCCGGGGAAATTTTCGAGACTGGTGAGCCAGTTGCCGTCGGCCCCGAATTTTAGGACATGATTCCCTTTGACCCAGGACACGGAGTCGGAGAGTTCTGCGCGGGTCTCGTAAAGTCTGTCATTGGCTCCAAAGTTGTGGCCGAACTGAAGATCGTTGGCCAAGTCCAAGTCGGGCTGGCCGGTGGCGCCGGGGAAGTTATAGTGCCGCCGGGCGTACTGCGCCAGAACGGTGTTCACCAGATTGGGTTTCAGCAGCGAGTTCACGGTGGCGACCACGGATTGATCCCGCACGAAGAGGTTCCGGCCTGCGCTGGGAACGGCGATGCCGCCGTTGTCCAGGGGTTGTCCAACGAGTTCGCCAAGCGCTCGCACGTCTTCCACGTTGTACCGCAGCGCCAAGCGGTTATTTGTAGTAATTTGATGATCGAAGCGGACAAAGCCGAAGTCGTCGTTTCCCGTCTGCAAGAAGCCGTTGATAAACGCGAAGGCTTGCTGCGGAGTCAAATTGGCGCCGCACGCCGCGAGTGTTGCAAAGCAACCTTCAGGAGGGAGTCCCAACTGCGCTTTCGCCGTATCAACGAGCGAAAGGTTGGAGATGAAGTCCGGTGCATAAGTCGGGGAGTGCGCGCTTCGTTTGCCCTCATAGTTGGCGTAGAAGAAGCTCTTATCCTTGACGACGGGACCGCCCACAGCAATCCCAAACTGATTTTGGCGCAATTCGTTAGGCAATGGCGCCGCTTGCAGCAGCGAACGCGCGTCCGCCGCACTGTTTTGCAGATAGTCGTAGACGGAGCCATGCAAGCTGTTCGTGCCCGACTTGGTGACAATGTTCACAATGCCGCCCATTGCCCGGCCATAGTCCGCGCCAAAGCTGTTGTTCACTACGCGGAATTCCTGCACGGCTTCCTGCGGGGGCGTCGAGCGCTGGATGCCGCTCGCCGAATTGACGAAATCCGCTCCGTCCACCGTGATTTCGTTGCTGAACGAGCGCATGCCGCCAAATGAAATCTGCGTGACCTCAAATTCGGTGAACACGGTGCCCAGGCTGGTGCGGCTCGTGGCTACCCCAGGGGTCAGAAGGGCGAAGTCCGTAAACACCCGATTGCTGATGGGCAGGGAATCGATTTGTTGCGTGGCGACTACCTGGCTGATCTCCGTCTTGGTCGGCTCAATCACCGGCGTCTCCGTGGTCACCACCACCTTCTCAATACCGGAGGCCACCTTTAGCGTTACGTCTATCGTCGCCGTCTGCCCCACTGTCAAAACGATTCCTGTCTGAGTGGACTTCGCGAAGCCCGTAGCTTCCGTAGTCAATTCGTAGCGCCCGGGCGGCACGTTGGCCAGCACGTACAGCCCGTTCTCATTGGACACGGAGGAGTAAGTAAGATTGGTTTCCGTATTCCGCAGCGTAATGGACGCCTTGGCCACCGCGCCCCCGCTGGCGTCCCGCACGGTTCCATTAAGCTGAGCTCCCGCCACCTGTGCGAGCGCTGGTCTCCCCGAGGTTCCGAAAACTGCCACTACAAGGATCGCCAGCAAACATAGCCGTCGCGCCATAATTCACCCCTCATTAGAGCAGATTGAACCCCAAGTTTTGACCGACGAAGAAGATACGGAAAGTGAATGCCCTTTCACGGCTTTCCCCCCGAGGTGAGTGCGTGCCAGCGGGCCCTTGGAAGGCTCACCACCCCACACCTACCCCTTGCTGTTGGGCCGATATTAGGCAAAAGTTCGTTTTTTGCTAGTAGGCACATTTTTGGTACCTGGTGCCCTGACCGATACCAAATGCGATGCCTCTCCATATGTCATAGCAACTAACTCGCGGCGACTCGCACCACGAGCTGCGGCTTGCATCCCGGACCGTGCCGTTAAGCTGGGCAACGCTAGCCCCAGCCTGGGAGTAGCACGGCTTGGAGCAAACTCCGAGAATCACGAAACCTAGGACAGGAAGCAGAAGGAGACGGCGTCTCATGAATCCACCCCTTATAGACACGATTCCAACCGGAAATAGAGAAAAACTAATAGATGGGTACACCCCCGCTGGCGGAACCTCTACCGCTCTCGCCGCCGAGCTGTCCAATACATCGTTGGTCATTTTATGATACTTTTCGAGTATCAGTTCCTAGCAAAACGTTGCAAACTCATCGCTGCCCCAGTGCAACCGATGTAGAATGCGTGATCGTGGAACTGCGGCACATCCGATATTTCATCGCCGTGGCGGAGCATTTGAATTTCCGAAAGGCGGCGCAGCGCCTGCACATTGCGCAGCCGCCCCTGAGCCGGCAGATACGGCAACTCGAAGAGGAACTTGGAGTCGATCTCTTTGCCCGGAACAGGCGGGCCGTGGAGCTCACCAAGGCTGGCCACGCCTTCCTTGAGCAGGGTAGGAAACTGATGGTGCAGGCGGGCCGCGCGGTTGAAGAAGCCCGTCAAGCTCAGCGCGGCGACACGGGAATAATTAAAGTCGGCATCGCGTCAGGCCTGGGAACCGCGGTGAGCAGAGTGGTTCTTCAATTCGGCAAGACTTGCCCTGCTGTTGATGTGGAGTGCCGGGACATCTTTTCTAGCTTCCAGAGTGACATGCTGCGCAGGCGCGAAATCGACGTCGGCTTTTTGCGCCCGCCGCTCGATCACATGGCTCTCAATTGCGAACTTGTCTACGAAGAGGAGTTCGTCGTAATTTTGCCGAAATTCCATCGGCTGGCCAAGCGGAGAGCCCTGCGAATACACGATATCGCCGACGAACGCTTAATTATTTTTGATCGGAGTTTTTCCTCCGGGCTGTACGACAAGATTGTGGGTCTTTACAGCCGGCATGGCCTGACGCCGCGGCTTATTCCCACTCACGTCGAGGCGCACGAGGAGGCGGGTGCTATCACGGTTGCGTCGGGAAAGGCGATTTTCATCGGTGCAGGAGCCATCGTGAGCCGCTCGGTAGCCGGGATCGAGCTCGCTTCGGTCCGCTTGAACGAACCCGAGGCCAAAATCGAGGTCTACGCCGTCTGGAGACAGGATGAGGCTTCGCCAAACGTAAGTGCCTTTCTGGATTGCGTCCGGGCGACGTTCCCACCGCAAAAGCAGAGGCCGCATACTGCCGTCGGGGACGTTAGAACTTCCCTGTTTCCGCGTGACGCCTGCGAAAAATGTTCTTACGCACGCACGGTTCGAACGGGAAGATAAGCCACCTAATGGCGACAACTTTTCTGCCCTGACTCCTCCAAGTACTTATACAAGCCATTCCTCGTTCAAAAACGGATGCGCTGTTTTTTTTTCCTTCTCCTCGCTAACTAGCTTCGGTCCGAAGCTTCTTTGACGGCGGGGGATTCGGCAGTTGGCGTTCGAGTCTTGCTAGCTTCCGCCAACCGCTGCCCGGTTGCTGAGGCCGGCGGGTGCAAGAAATCGGTAAGTGGAATGAAGTTGCCGGGCCGGCTGTCGCGAGCGAGAAAGTAATTAATCCAGGAACTCGTGCCCTTCAAATCGCGGCGCGGAGGTGGAACGTAGGTCTGCAAATCGTCGATGCGGCCGGCCGCTTTTGCGCGCTCGTAAACGCCCACCCAGATGCAAGGCTTGTCCTCGACTTCACACTTGCTATTGTTCGTGCCGCCGCACGGGCCGTTGCGTAGATTTTTCGGGCACGTTTGCGGGCACACATATTGCATATGGCCCAGAACGCAGTTCCCGCAAGCCTGACATCCAAAAAGCGGAGCCTTGACGGCGAATTCGAATCGCTCCAGCGTGCGAGCCAGGACCGGCTTTTTATCCATCCAGCGGAATAAACGAACGAGAGAATTCCGGAGTTTTCCTTCCCGGCCGACCGGAAAAATCCTGCCCAAAGCATCAAGCAGCGGCGGAACGATTCCCCGTTTTTTGGAGTGGACAGTCGCAGAGTCAAAAAAATAAAAGCCATTTCTCGGTGCGTATTCGAATTCTTGCGCAAACTCTTCCCATTGTGCGGAAAGTGATTCGGAACGCTTGATGATCCAGCGCACGTGATCCGCCTGATGGTCGCCTCCCAAATAGGCTCCCGCGTAGCCGAGGCCCCGAAGAATGGCTACCATTCGTGCCGCGCGTTCGAGCCTCGCTGCCCTACCAGCGTCCGCGGCCTGCGTCTCCGAGCGAACTTTTTCCAGCAGCTCCGGCGAAACCCAGCATCCGGGAGGCTCGCCCTTGGACATTTTTTCTGCCGCTTTGCCGCTCAGGACATACACGTTGCCGAGAACCGGCACACGAATCGAACGGTCATCCCAATAACGCTTCAGTTCGCGGAACTTGCGCGCATCGTAGCCAAGCTGGGTGATCACATAATTTGCGCCGGCAGCAATTTTCTTTTCGAGTTTTAGATACTGATAAACGCAGTCCGCTTCGGTGTATTTAAAAGGAGAAAGAGCAACGCCAATCCAAAACTCCATGCCACGCTGGCGCGCCTCATGGATGAGGCTCACAAGCTGTACAGAGTCCAAATCAAAGAGAGTTTCAGGGGATTGGGCTCCTTTTGCCTTAGGATAGTCGCCAGTCAAGGCCAGAACATTTTCGATGCCCAGCGCGCGTAGATCCTCGAGCGTTCTCCACACCTGGGACCGGTCCCGGCCGACGCAGGTGAGGTGAATATTCGGCGTCAGTCCGCGCGCTCGCGCCGCTGTGCCCACGCGAACCGGGTCGTGGCCAAGCGTGCCGCCCGCGTAACTCGTTATGCTTCCTGCGACAACCCCGGGCACCTGCGCCAGTCTGGATGCGACATCGAGCAAGCGAGCTTCGCGAGTCAATCGGCTTGCAACCAATTCCACGACGTAGCAGAACTGGCCCGAGCTCAAGAATTCCCGCAATGGGTTTGGCGCGGTCACTTCAGCCTTTCAATTCTTTGCGGACCATGCGCGCGCCTTCCACCATGGCGCAAAGCTTTCCAAAAGCAACGTCGCGAGCCAGGTGCAAGCAACCACAATCCGGTAGAATGAAAAGCCGCTCGGCCGGAATTACCTCAAGCGCCTTTCGAATGCGCTCCGCAACCAAGTCTGGTGTTTCCACCGCCTGCGTTTTCACATCGATGACGCCGATGCCCAATTCGAATCGCGGCGGTAGTTCGCGGAACAGCTTCAGGTCTTCGCCGCCTCGCCTCGCAAATTCCAAGGTGAGCTGTTGTATATTGGCGTCCAGAATTCCGGGCAGCAGGTACGCGTAACTTCCCTCCCAGGATGGTTTCCCATAACGGTTCCCGTAGCAGATGTGCACCGCGATTTTTGCATCGACTCCTTCCACCAGGACGTTCAGCGCTTTTACTCCCCACGCTAGGTCCTCAGGAAACCCCGAATAGTTCGGTTCATCGATCTGAATGAACTGCGCGCCAGCCTTGGCGATAGCCCTGAGCTCGGGATTCATAACCCGGGCGAGATCCATGGCGAACTCTTGTTCACTGGGGTAGTACTCGTTGCGGATGCGCTTCGCCAGCGAATGGGGACCAGTCACACAGAACTTCGTCGCCCGGTCCGTATTGGCGCGCAAGAACTTGACATCCTCGACGAGGCCGAGCGGCCCCATAGGAAGTTTGCCGAGCACTTTGCTGTCATAGAAATCGTAGTGAAACTTCTTGGAGGCATGATCGATTTGCACGCCGGGAAGGCGTTCGGCGAAGTAATCGATCATATTGTCGCGGCGTAATTCTCCATCGGAGATAATGTCCAGGCCCGCGATCTCCTGGTCCTTGATGGCAGCTTTTACGGCGGTGTCGTGAATTTCGTCGAGGTCGCGGCGGCTGATGCGCCGTGCATAGTATTCGGTCTTGAGCCGTTCCAGCCAGCCCGGCATGGAATAACTGCCCACCACTGTTGTCGGAAGAATGGGAAGCGTCATTGGCGTTACTCCCGCTGCGTGGTGTAAAGAATGGACGTCCGCGAACCTTTTCGGTAATGGAATGGAGCGAAGTGTACGTCGTATCCCGCACGTTCTCCGACTTCGCGCAGCAGAACCCCGTTCACCCAATTGACGATGGAACCATCCAATTTTCCCGGCCCGTGAAACCCCAACCGGTACTCGTTGAAATCCGTGACGAAAATATCTTGCACTTGCAGAAAGCCGCGCGGGTGAAGCAAAGGAACAGTGTTCTGAAAACTTTCGAGCGCGCCCGAACTAGCGTGAAAACGCACGTCGCTGGGTGCCTCCTGGAGCACTTCCTCCAGCTTCTCTTGATGCAGGCCGGTGGGCAGCGCCACATCCGGCAAATCCTCCAAGTTTACAAGCCGTTCTTCCAGCCGCATGGCTTGCCAGACTTCCTGCCAAAAGGCCAGGCCACGCGTGCGGTCGTTGAGGTAATCGGGACCGCCTTCGAGCAAACGGTGGACGGTTCGCGGAATATCCTCTGTGGGCATCTGAAATTGTTCGCTGATTCGCTGCGCATCCGGCCCAGGCACGTAGGCCCGGACTTGGACGGCATACAGCTTCCCGTCTCGCCGCGCAAACTCTTCGTCGGGAAGATTGTCGTACACATTCGTCAAATGAATGTGAAGGATTTTGTGCCGGAGGAAGGCGAGATTTTTTAGAGGATTGAGAGCGTCGAGAACTATGAAACTGCAAAGGTCAAGGTGGTTCTTGACCGCGGGCCGCGACCGCTCCAGCGTCGCCAGCGAGTAGTCGCCCAAGAGAAATTTCAGCCGGGGATAGTATTTCGTTTCCCGCTCCTCGTCCAATTTGCGAAACCTGTCCAACCAGAGGCCGGACCGCGTTCCCATCCCCACGCCAATTTCCAGAACAAAAATTTCTTCCGGCAGTTGCTTGCGGCTATCCAAGTCGCGGATCAGCGTCCAGAAATCCCCCACAGAATCCGCCACCGCCACGGGATGATTCGCATCTGACTTTCTGCCGGGAAGGGCTTGTTCATAGCCTCGTCCTGTAAACTGTTCCCAATCCGCCAAACGGTGCCAGTAGAGACGGTTAAATCCCCAAGCGATGCTTTCCCGGAAGGATTGAAAATCTTCGAGCAAGACTCGATCCCGGTCCGGTGCACGGGTTTCACGGCTTGTCATCATGCGTAGAATTTCAGCTCGCAACGCACCAGGCGTCACTTGCCGCATATCGATATGCACTTCCAAGGGAGAGCGTTGTTTCTGTGGCTCGCTGATTGCCGTCGCTGCCATGACGCATTCACGAAAATTGTGCCGGTATTGAATCCAATCCAAATGAACTCGAAGGCGCGCAAACTGTTCCCGCTCGAGCCGGCCCTCTTCCAGCAGCGCATACAACGTGTCCACGACTTCTTGCGTGGTATTGGCAGCGGACTTCCTTTGCAAATGGTTCAGTTGCAAAATCATGTTTCAAAAGCTGTGCGAATACCCCTGTCTTTATGCGCTGTGCGGGCTTTTGCTCTAAACCGTCGCTGCCTGCTTGGCAATCACTGACTTCACCGCGGCCACAATCTTTTCCTCACTTGGCAAAACATACGTTTCCAGCGGTTCGCTAAATGGAATAGAAGCATCGAGCGCCGTCACCATTTTCACGGGCGCCTTAAGTGCCTTGAGCCCGTGTTCCGCCATCTCTGCGGCAATGATCGCCGCTGCCGAAGCGTGCCGTGTCGCTTGATCCACCAGCACAAGCCGTCCTGTTCTCCTCACCGACTTGAGAATCGTTTCGACGTCCAGCGGCGCCAAGGTTCGTGGATCAACGACTTCTGCGCTGACGCCTTGTTGCGCCAGTGACTCCGCCGCTGCAAGGGACTTCTTCACCATCCATCCCGTGGCGACAATGGTTACGTCCGTGCCCGCGCGCTTGACGTCCGCAACGCCGAACGGCACGACGTGGTCGCCTTCCGGCACCGGTCCCTTGTCCAGGGTCAGCATGTAATGGTGCAGATAGACGACGGGATTATCGTCGCGAATCGCTGCAGTCATCAATCCTTTCGCATCCGCTGGCGTCGAGGGTAAAGCAATCTTCAATCCGGGAACTCCCATCATGGTGTGATACACGCAATTCGAATGCTGGCCCGCCCATCCCGCAGCGAATCCATAGCCCGCTTTGAAAACCAGAGGCACCTTCACTTGCCCGCCGGACATGTAGCGCAGCCGCGGCGCTTCGTTGATCAGCTCATCGAATGCCACCAGCATGAACTCACTCATCCACAATTCGACGATGGGGCGCAGCCCGGTCATTGCGGCACCCACCGCGACTCCCGTTTCCGCAGTTTCGGAGATGGGTGCGATGCGGACGCGTTTCTTGCCGAACTTTCTAAGGAAGGGGTCGCGTTCCGTCATCGCCAGGTTTTGACCGTAGAACACCACGCTCGAGTCGCGTTCCATCTCTTCCGTAATGGCGGTGGCAATCGCTTCGCCGTACATCATTTCGCGCGCCATAGGCCCTCCTCCTTATGCGTAGACGTGCTTGACTGCTTCCTCCCCTCGGGGAGGCGGGCTAGCCAGCGCGAATTGCACGGCGTCTTGCATTTCTGCCTGCGCTTTTTCTTCAATTTGCTTCACTTCCGAATTCTTCAAGATGCCTTTGCGCACCAAAGACGCCCGGAAACGCGGGATGGGGTCATTCTTTATAGCCGCGGCAAACTCGGCCTTTCTTCCGTACACTTCCACAGCTTCGTGCTCCGGAAATTGCGTTGGTACCGGCGGCACGGTGATCGCGTTTCCGTGCGCGCTCAAACGGTAGAATTTCGCCTCGATCAGACTTGGACCTTTCCCGCTTCTGGCACGGCCTGCCGCCTTCTGCACCGCGGCATACACTTTCAGGGGATCGGTGCCATCTACGGTCACGCCGGGAATGCTGAAGGCTTCTGCCTTCTTCGACAGCGGATCGCCTGCGATATAATTGGCATCCTCCAGGCTGACATGCGTGTAAGCCTGGTAATGGTTGTTTTCCAGGATGTAGACGATCGGGAGTTTCCATACTGCGGCTAGGTTCAAAGATTCGAAGAAAGCTCCTTGCTTCGCCGCGCCGTCTCCAAAAAAACAATAGATCACTTGCCCGGAATCTTTGACTTGAGCCGTTAGGGCCGCTCCAGTGGCATGCGTGATGGCCTGCGCGATAATTCCTGAAGTGCCGGGGAAGTGGTGCTCCGGGTCGGCGAGATGCATCGAACCGCCAAAGCCTCCGCAAAGGCCATCCTGCCGGCCGTAAATTTCCGCCATCATTTTTCGAGGCGAAGTGCCGAGCACGAGCGGATAGCCGTGACAGCGATAACTGGGCATCGCCAGATCGTTCTTCTCCCGCGTTGCCAGTGCGCCCACAATCGTGGCCTCTGCGCCGTCACCTAAGTGCGTGTGCCCGCGAATCACACCGGGATGCTCGACAAACGTGCGCTTCACTCGGGTCTCGAACTCCCGGATGCGCACCATCTGCGTGTACATCCAGATCAACCGGTCCTTCGTCAGCGCTTTCTTCTTTGCCATCGCTTCTCCTTGCTTCAAAACTCCGGCAGAGCCTCTCCCGGCTGGCCGATACAACCCAGGGGATCGCCAACAGGGACTTCCGAGTCCACGGCCGCCACAATCTTCAACAAAACACCAGCTGTGGGCGAATCCAGTTCGTAATTCACTTTGTCGGTCTCGAGCTCCACGATTGGCTCGCCTTTCTTGATCTTGTTGCCTTCTCTTTTGAACCAGCGTACCACGCGCGCTTTGGTCGTCGGGATGCCGCCTGACTTCGGAACTCGCAGAATCGTGATGATGTTACTCCTCCTCGACCCTTGAAACTTCCTCAGCTTATGCCTCGCGGCTGTTTCTCAATGCACGGCCCGATCGGTTCCCATCCAATACGGCTTCCGAATAGCCTTTTTGTCGATTTTGGCAGCGGGCGTTCTCGGAATCTCCTGCCAGAACTCAACGGACTTCGGCGACTTCACGCTGCCGAGCCTCGCTTTGCAATGCGCGATGATTGCTTCTTGTTTCAACGATTCCCCGTTCTGGAAAACAACGATGGCCTTTACCGCTTCGCCCCATTTTTCATCCGGCACACCGATCACGGCACATTCGCGCACTTCGGGCAACTCCATCACGCAAGCTTCGACTTCCGCGCAGTACACGTTAAAGCCGCCAGTGATGATCATGTCTTTCTTGCGGTCGACAATATAGAAAAATCCATCGTCGTCGCGATAGCCGACGTCGCCGGTGTGATGCCAGCCAAAAGTGCGGATTGCGGCGGTGGCTTCGGGCAAATTGTAGTAGCCTGCGGAGACCAGCGCTCCCCGCGCGACGATTTCGCCCGGCTTGAATGGGGGAAGGAGCTGGCCTTCGTCATCCATGATGGCCAACCGCACCGCGGGAGTGGGCTTCCCGCAACTCCGCAACCGCTCTGGATGATCGCCGGCAGCCGCGGCGGCCACGGTTTTGGTATCCAGGTAGGTCATGTACATGGGCGCTTCCGTTTGCCCATAGGATTGGCAAACGCACGGACCGAATACTTCCACCGCTTTTTTCAGCTTGTCCGGCGACACCGGCGCAGCGGCGAGCAACATTCTTCGCAAGCTCGAATAGTCGAAGTTGCTCAGTCTGGGATGGGCAAGCATAGCGTAAAGGGCAGTGGGAGGCAGGAAAATATGTGTAACGCGATACCGCTGGATATTGTGCAAAACTTCCAGCGCATCGAAGGCCGGCATCACGACATTCGTAGCTCCAAGCGGGAACATCGCGAAAGCCACGACTCCCGCGGCATGCGACAGCGGCGCGGTGCTTAGGCAGACAGGTTCGCTATCGTCGCAACGCAAACACAAATTCGCGGTCTCGACCATGGTTCCCCAGGAAAGGCTTGTGACCATCACACCTTTTGCTGGCCCCGTCGTTCCTCCGGTAGGCACGAGGCCTACCAGCCTATCCAAATTCCCGCACGGGTCGCCCCAATCGACCTGTTCTCCCTGTTCTTCGCTGAGGCCTTGTGTGATGAAAGCTTCGAGTGATGGGTCGCCATCCACCTCCGCATCCAGGCAGACAAAATGCTCCAAACAAGGCACGAGAGTTTTAATCTGGCGAGCCTGCTCTCGAAAGCTGCTGTGATAGAAGAGCCACGAAGTTCCGGAATAGTTGAGGAATTGGACGTTGGCGTCCAGAGCGTTGCGGTGATTGACGGGAACCCAGACGCTACCGGCTCTCATCAGGCCCAGCATGCAAAGGAGAATCCTTGCGTCGTTGACCGAAAAAATCGCCGCGCGCTCCTCGCTACGGAGGCCGCTGGCCCGCATCGCGCGCGCTATTTTGTGGCTGGCTTCTAGAGTCTGACGATAGGAATATTGCGTCGCTTGATCGATAATCGCGATGCGGTCGGGAAATGCTTCGGCGCCTTTGTCAAAATAATCTATGGCTCTCATTCTGCCGTTGCCTTAGGAACGGAGTTTCGCTCGAGAAAGGCCGAAACTCTCGAGGGCTTGCAGCAGTTCGCGATGCCCGAACGCTTCGCAGGGCGACGCAAAGCCGACTTTGCGCGGCGCGGCATAGGTCAAGTGATGGGCCGCAAACGCCTGCACCAGGCCGGTTGTACGGTAGGCGCAAGTGCCGTACATGATGCACTGCACGGAGTCCATACTGCCACGCCCCAGAACAACGTCGATCGTGCGATGTACTCTGGTATTTTCCCGCGGAGGCGTCCCAGCTTGCACCGAGTTCGCCATCTCTGAAAGTTTCCGCTCTTGCTCCTGCTTGGGTAGCGGGCGGATTTTTTCCTCGAAATGTCTTTCTGTTGCTGCCACCGTTTCCATGATCTGCCGGTCCAGCAGCCCACCAAGCGTTTTCACGTTAGCGATTTGGGGATGATTCTTGAACCATACCGGATGCGGAAAACCACCCCAGGGCAGCGCAAGCTGAGTCTGGATGCAGCCGGGCGCGACCACTTCATAAGCCTTGGCACGCGGCCAGGGCTTGTATTCATTCTGTTCGAGGTTGAAGGCTTCCATGGGGATGCTCGCAAAAATGGTCTGCGTCGAGCCGTACGTCGGCATCCCTTTGAACATCGAAAGAATTTCCAGCGTGTCAATTCCGCCTATTTCCATGCAGAGCCGCACGGCGATGTCGCTAACCGAAGACATATAAGCGGTAGCTGGAGCCGCCACCAATCCTTTGTCCAGGAACTTCGCTCCCCAATTCTCTGCCACTTGCCGGACCCACACCTGTTCGCCGCTGATGTCGAGGTAATGGCAGCCCGCTTTAAAGCTGGCTTCGATGACTGGTGGGCCGTAGTAAATAAGAGGGCCAACCGTGTTGCAGACAACTTTGGCGCCGGTGAAGAGTTTAGTGAGTTCGTCAACCGTGTGCGCGACTTCGGCGATTTCATAGTCCGCCGTCTCGATCCCGGGAACGTGCGCCATTACCTCCTGAATCTTCCCTCGGTTCCGGCCCGCAGCAATGAAGGGAACGTTGTACTCACGGAGAAATTCTGCGATCAGCCGGCCAGAGAAACCGCTGGCACCATATAGGACCACGGGCCTCTTGTCCATCGATGTCCGCCTCCCTCTTCCTCGTCCGGTTATCGCTCAAGATTCTGCTTGCCTTAGTCAACTGGCGGATAATAGGCTAAAGTCTCTTTATTGCTAGTAGGCACCTTTCAGTAACCTGGTATCAGGAGGGATTCTATGGTGGATCCATTCAATTGTCCGGTGACGGTCACGACGCACATTATTGGGGGAAAGTGGAAGCCGTCGATTCTGTATTACTTGCAAGGCAGGACGCGACGGTTCAGCGAGCTGCAGAAGCTTCTCTCGGGCCCCACTAAGAAGATGCTCACGCAACAATTGAGAGAGCTGGAGCGCGACGACATCATTTTGCGCAAGGTGTTCGCGCAGGTGCCGCCGCGTGTGGAGTATTCGCTGACAAGACACGGCGAAAGTCTTCGACCAATCCTTCGNGACAAGACACGGTGAAAGTCTTCGCCCAATCCTTCGGTTGATGTCTGCTTGGGGCAAGAGGCATCGCGCGCGGCACAATGGCGCCTCGGGATAATGATGCTTACTATGAGAGTGGGCTGCCTTCTTTTTCAGTACACGGAATCTTCGGACCTTGACAACTTAAGTTGCGCTGCCTAAATTCCCTCGCAGAGTAAAAAAGTCTTGTCTTGTAAGGAGCCGTACATGCAGAACATAGCGGGTTACCGGCGACCGTATCCGGGCACGCAGCCGAATCACTTGCATCCTCCATATGTTTCCTCGATCAAGCGCGCGCCGTCGAAGCCGCTTGTTTACATGCCCCATACATTGTCCGAGGTGACCGGCCCGGTATTCGACAAAGAATCGGTGGTTGTCAAAGCATTTGACTTGACGCGGCAGCATTCCGGCGAGCCGCTCGGCGAACGCATCATCGTGAGCGGGCGGGTTCTCGATGAGAACTCGAGGCCGGTTCCGCACGCGCTGGTTGAGATTTGGCAGGCCAACGCCGCGGGAAGGTATCTGCACAAGNGGTTCTCGATGAGAACTCGAGGCCGGTTCCGCACGCGCTGGTTGAGATTTGGCAGGCCAACGCCGCGGGAAGGTATCTGCACAAAGTGGACCAGCACGGCGCTCCTCTTGATCCGAATTTTGCCGGCTGTGGTCACACACTGACGGACAGTGAAGGCTGCTACCGTTTCGTAACCATCCGTCCAGGAGAATATCCCTGGCGCAATCATTACAATGCTTGGCGTCCGGCGCACATTCACTTTTCTGTTTTCGGGCCGGCTTTTGCCAGCCGCCTTGTCACGCAGATGTTTTTCCCGGGTGACCCCCTGCTTCCCTTTGATCCGATCTTTAATTGCACTGCGGACGAAAAGGCGCGCAATCGGTTGATTTCTATTTTCGACTGGGAAACCACCATTCCCGAGCACGCTCTCGGCTACCGTTTCGACATTGTTTTGGCTGGGCGCGAGGCAACGCCCTGGGAAGATCATCCTTTTAGCGGAGGTAAGTGATATGAGTCTCCAGGCAACCACATCGCAAACCGTAGGTCCCTATTTCACTATCGGACTCACGCGGCTGAAAAAAACAGACCTCGCGGGTCCTGCAGTGCCCGGAGAAAGAATAATGATCGCGGGCCGTGTGGTTGACGCGGACGGCATAGGCGTGTCGGACGGAATGTTGGAGATTTGGCAAGCCAACAGTCATGGTAAGTACGCGCATCCGGAAGACACACAAAACAAGCCTATCGAGCCCGGCTTCCAGGGTTACGGACGAATTCCAACCGATGAAAACGGAAAATACAGCTTTACGACGATCAAGCCCGGTCCCGTGCCGGGACCGGACGGAAGACCACAAGCACCGCACCTCGTCGTGTCCGTGTTTATGCGAGGCTTGCTGCGGCGGCTCGTGACGCGCATCTACTTCCCCGAGGATCCGGCCAACCCAGATGATTTTGTCTTAAACCTGGTCGAGCCGGCGCGGCGCGGAACATTGATCGCCAAAAAAGTTGTGGGTCAGAGCGCAGCCCTTGAATGGAACGTGATTCTTCAAGGCGCCGAAGAGACCGTGTTCTTCGATTGTGGGCTTTGATTTCGTACTAGTCTGCGAAAGTCAAGCACGGGCGCTGGTTGCTCCACCCCACACGCGGCGGGCGGTGTCGACAACGAGCTTGAGTTTGGCCCACTGGCGGTCTTCGGTAAGCAAGTTGCCTTCCGCAGTGGAAGCGAAGCCGCATTGCGGGCTGAGGGCCAGATTCTCCATGGGGATGTACTGCGCGGCTTCCTTGATCCGTTGTTCGAGCGCTTTGGGGTCTTCCATTTGCGCAACTTTGGTGCTCACCAGTCCCAGCACCACCGTTTTGCCTTTGGGAATGAAACGCAGCGGGGCAAAGGTTCCCGAGCGCGCATCGTCGTACTCGAGGAGAAAACGGTCCACGTCGAGCGTGCCAAACATTTTTTCGGCGATGGCGTCGTAGCCGCCTTCGGCGTACCAGTGGCTGCGATTATTGCCGCGGCAAAGATGAATCGCGAGGGTCACGCCCGGCCGACGTGCGGCCCTGAAGCAGGCGTTGTCGGCACGGATGGCTTCGTCCAGGGCTTTGTCGGGATCCATTTTCATTTCGGTGCGAATCCACTCGCGCCACTTTGGATCCATGTAGTAGCTGTAACGCGGCGCGTCGATCTGAATGTAGTTAACGCCCTCGGAAGATAACTTTGCGAGATCACTTTTCATGATTTCGACGATGTCGGCGAGCAAGGCGGAATGATCTTTGTAAACTTTGTCGGTGATGCCGGCTTTGAAGGAAATCGCGGGGAATTGCGTGGCGCTGGGGAGGGTCATCTTGATGGCGACTTTGCAGTGCTTTTTCAAAAACGGAAGTTCGTGTCCGGTGAGCGGACGAAGCTGGCGGAGCTTTCTATTGACGACGCCCGTGACGTCACTGACCGAGGCCGCTCTCATTGCTCCCNGGACGAAGCTGGCGGAGCTTTCTATTGACGACGCCCGTGACGTCGCTGACCGAGGCCGCTCTCATTGCTCCCGCTTTCCAACTGCGCGCGATGGCATCGCCGTAGTCGAAACCTTCAACCGCTTCATTGAAATCGCTCATGAAATTGCGGCGGCGAAGTTCGCCATCGGTGGCCAGTTCAAAGCCCAGCTCCTTCTGTTTGGCGAGCACCCGCTGGATGTGCAAGTCTTCGAGAGTGCGCAAACGCTCCGGATCTTTTGCCGCGTTGTCGCGCGCTTCGAGCAGCTCGGCCGGACGGAGCAAGCTCCCTACATGATCGGCGCGGTATTGAGATGCCATTTCGTCCTCCTGGGAAACGGATCGTAGAACCGGCCCTTCGCAGGGCTGGGCAACGCAGACTCGCGCTTCCCTAAAGCCTTAGAAATTCTGGCGGAGAAATCCCGGACAAAGGCGGGTTTCCCTTCAGCAGCGGATTGGGGGGACTTTTTGCTTGACGCAACGGTCATTGTAGATAGAATCGCCGCTAAGTCAACATGAAACGCCGTCTCATAAGGTGCGACAACTAGTTCGAACAAGTATAGCAATGATGGTTGAGGTCACGGGTTGACAGACATACATCAGAAGAGTAACGATTTCCCACGCCGGTGATAAGAAGCCGACGGGAATCCGCCGCTTCGTGGCTGGGACGCTTTCGAATTCCGCAAACGGAGGTCACCATGATTCATTCGGCCCCACGCTTCATCGTTCTACTCGTTGCCGTTGTATTCTCCAGTGTCACGGTTGGACTAGCTCAGGAGAAAGAAAAGACCGTGAAGAAGGCCCCAATCGAAAATGTTTCACCGGCTTCTGGGGAAGAAATGTTCAAGTCTTACTGCGCGGCATGCCACGGGAAAGATGCTAAGGGAGCAGGCCCTGCTACCGCGGATCTGAAATCCACTCCGCCGGATTTGACCACACTGGCCAAGCGTCACGACGGAAAATTTCCGGCTGACTATGTTTCGAACGTGCTTCGCAACGGCGTAAAGGCGCCGGCGCACGGCAGCAGCGACATGCCGGTTTGGGGACCCCTTTTTGCCGCTGTCAGCCGCCACGACGAGGCACTGGTCAATATGCGGATCTCCAACCTAGTTCATTATCTGGAATCGCTGCAAGTGAAATAGAGGCGATGCCGGATGCACCTTTAAATAGATTTTTCCTTCGTTCCTCGGCCGCGTCAAGGAGACCAAGGGCTACTGTCCTTTGTCCCGCGGCCAGGATGTGTTCCTCCTACACTGCTAGCAAGAAGCGGCACAAAGTGATATACGCCGACGAATCCAAAATCGACTAAACCGCGAATGCCCACGAAAACCAATTTTTACGGCTGGAAACTGGTTGGCGTGCTGTGGTCTCTGGATTTCCTCAACATGGGCTTCCCGCTTTATGGCGGAACGGTCATCAACACGTACATGCTGAAAGAAATTGCTATGCAACGCAGCACCTACGGGATGGGGTTCACGCTTCTGAATCTTTTTGTGGGCCTGCCCTCGATGCTCGTGGCAGCTTCGATTTTGCGGTGGGGAATCCGGAGGACGTTTGGCATTGGTTCTGCGTTGATTTTCGTCGGCGCGTTGTGGCTTGCGCTGGTTACGACCCGGCCATGGCAGTACTTGTTGGGGTTCGGAGTGGTGGCGGGAACGGGAATCAGTTTTGGAACGATTGTACCGGCGGCAACAGCGATCACGCGTTGGTTCAAACGCTATCGAGGAAGAGCTATGTCGGTGCCACTGAGCGCCTCGGGGTTCGCGGGATTTTTTGTCGCGCCGCTGATTAACCGAGTGCTGACCGCGAATGGGGGAAACTGGCGCCAAGCGTGGGAGCTAGTAGCTGCAGTGGCGATTCTCTCCGCGGCAATTGCGTTTCTTTTCGTGAAGGAACGGCCGGAAGACCTGGGGCAGAGCGTAGATGGAGAAACGCAAAAAGAGGCGAGAAAGAAAGCGCTAGCGACAGATTCGCTAGTTACCAAGTATCGTTGGACGCCGGGACAGGCCTTCGCGACGCCGGCGTATTGGCTGATTGTGTTCGGCGGAATCGCGTGTCAGTTTCCGTTTTTCTTTTTTACCGCACACTGGATTTTGCACCTGCGAGGGGCAGGCGTGAGCCCCGCCGACGCGGCATGGGCCATGGGGCTTTTCAGCATAGGTGCCGTCGCGGGCCGATTGATTGGTGGGGGACTCATGGACTGGTTGAGCGCGCGAGCGGCATTTATGACCGGGCTTTGCTGTTACCTGCTCGGTTCGGCGCTGGCGCTGGGCGTCAATACCATCCACCTATGGATCGCTTACGCGGCTGCAATTCTGTATGGCACGGGATTTGGATGGACGTTCATCTGCATGAACACGGCGAATGCTCATTTCTTCGGGCCCCAGGCCTTTCCCAAGTTAAATGGGATGGCCATGCTCTTGACCGCGGTATTTGGGGCGCCGGCGGGATTCATCGGCGGAAAACTTTTTGACGTTTACGGGAATTATCGACTGGCGTTTCAGATCAATATGATGATTGCAGCCGCGGGGATTCTTGCACTTATCTTCGCTACCATGCCGGTTCCGCCAGAGAAGACCGTGGCGGTGCAAGAAGGGGAGACCGCCGAGGCGCATTGAGGTTTGAGCGGAGTCTTCGCGTTGACCGAAGTTCGATTGCTATTTCTGCTGAGAAAATACTTCTTCCGCGATATGAAACGCGGAATTCGCCGCGGGCACGCCACAATAGATCGCCGTCTGGAGAAGGACTTCCTGGATCTCTTCGCGTGTCACGCCATTGTTTAGTGCGGCCCGCACGTGCATGCGAAACTCATCAGCGCGGTTCAGCGCGACCATCATCGCTAGCGTGAGCATGCTGCGTGTTTGTTTCGGCAGGCCCGGCCGAGTCCAGATTTCTCCCCAGGCATAACGTGTGATTAAGTCCTGGAATGTTTCATTGAAATCATTACGGTTCTTGAGTGTTGCATCCACATGAGCATCTCCAAGCACCGCGCGGCGCACCCTCATTCCTTGGTCGTAGCGCTGCCGTTCATCCATCAGAACCCTCCTCCATCAGCGAGAAATGCGCTGACTTCTGCTGTGAAACAATCGCTGTCTTCGATATTGGAAAGATGCGAGGCAGCGAGTTCAACATATCTCGCGCCCGGAATGGTATCGGCGAGAACACGCAAGTCGGCTGGCGTCGTAGCGGGATCCTGCGAACCTGCTAGCGCAAGAGTTGGAACGCGAATCAAGTCCAGCTTGGCGCGAAAATCGAAATCGCGAACCGCAGCGCAGCACGCGGCATAGCCTTCGGGGTTTGCTTGTTCGAGCATGTGCTGGGCCCTGCCCACGGTCGCAGAGTTTTTCGCGCGAAACGCGGAAGTAAACCAGCGTTCGATGACCGCTGCTGCTACCGGTTTCATGCCATCTTTGTGGACGGCAGCGATGCGCGCGTTCCAAGTTTCAGCGGTACCGATTTTCGCAGAGGTGTTACACAGCACCAGTTTGTTCAGCCGTTCCGGGGCATTTACGCCCAGCCACATGCCGATCATTCCACCCATCGACAATCCACAAAAATGGACGCGGTCCAGATGCAAGGAATTCAGCAGCCCGAGTACATCTTTCCCAAGTTTTTCGATTGAGTAGGGTCCCGACGTTACCGAAGTTTGTCCATGACCGCGAGTGTCGTAACGCAGCAGCCGCCATTTTTGCTTAAGCGCCGGCACTTGCAGGTCCCACATAGAGTAGTCCGTACCGAGCGAATTCGAAAAGACAAGGACGGCTGCAGTAGTTGGGCCCTCCAAAGAATAATGGATCCGAACGTCCCCTACTTGCACGAAGGGCATGGCGCTCATTCTTCTCCCACGGGAATCTTGAGGCGGCTAGCCGCCACAACGTGGTCCACATATTTCTCCGCGGCTCCCAAATAGTTCCGGGGATCGAACAATCGATCCAGGTCGGCGGAGGAGAGCTGCACTTCGATTTTTGGATCGGCGCTCAAGATGGCCCGCAAATTCCGTTTCTCGTGCAAGGCCCGGGCGCACGCCGCTTCCACGAGTTCATGAGCGTCAGCTTTGCCCATCTTCTCGCCAAGCGCCATGCTCAC
>OCOJ01037397.1_pt1 | contig 22681 bp, 15 predicted proteins | sample 1539251 | NCBI WGS metagenome assembly OCOJ01 (sample SAMN01911457, study PRJEB22624) | soil metagenome | biome: Soil | place: Malaysia | collected 2012-04-30 | depth RA_metagenome m | reverse complement strand
GGCAGCGCGTCCAGCTCTTCGCTGTGCAGCTTGGGCCGTTCCTCGTTGTGGACGATCTTCCCGTCCTTGCGGTAGCTGACGTTCCGGATGCGCTCCAGGGGCATGCCCTGGGCGTATTCCACCACCGCGTGGTCGAATTCCCCCCGCACCACGAAATCAATCACTTCGTTCTGGCGCAGGCTGCGGTCCGGCTGAGTCTGCACGTGGGGACCCACGAAGCAGATTTTCAGGTCCGGCCGCGCGTTCTTCATCTGTTGGGCGAGCTGCACGTCATTGGAAAAGCCGACGGTGGAGGTGAACAGCACCACCAATTCGTAGTCGCGGGAGATGCGCACCGTCTCTTCCGGCGTGACCTTGTGCGGGCAGGCGTCCAGCAGCCGGCTTCCGGGCAGCATGCCGGCGGGGAAAGAGAGCCAGACGGGATACCAGTACGACTCGATCTCGCGGGAAACGGGCCATCGCGAGCTGGCCCCGCCGTCGAACTTCTCAAAGCTCGGCGGGTTCAGCAGCAGCGTCTTCATGACACTGGAACTCATTCATATCCCCCCAATTAGGCCCAGCACCCCAGCGCCCGGCGCGTGAAATCATTATTTTACCCCAGCAGGCGGCCCATTGCGAAGGCGCGGGACCTGCCCAGGCCTGGTGTGCTCATTGTAGAACCGTAGACAACTGTCCGGTCAGGCGGAGCAGCTCGAGCGCAGACTGCTGGTTGTCGTAATCGGCGTCCAGAAACGCCAGCCACTTGGTGCTTTCGTCCAGACGGAGTTTCTCCACCTCGCGCAGGTTGGCCCGGCCCTCTTCGAACTGGGCCTGGAGCAGATGCAGCTCCTCCTGCGCCAGCTTGAGCTCGAGGCGGGCCACCTCGCGCGCCGCCTCCGTCTCCCGGACGCGCCGCGCCGTGCGGCGTACCTGATCCTCCACCCGGCTGCGCGTGGCAGAAAGCTCCAACTCGGAACGGCGCAGGTCCTCCCGGGCCAGGTCCACGGCCGCGGTGGTGTGGGCGCTGAAGATGGGGATGTTGATTTGCAGCCCGACGTTGACGTTGTTCTGCTGGAAGTTCTTGTAAAAATTCTGATAGTTGTTGATCTTGCTGAGCAAGCTGTACTTGCCCACCAGGTCCACGGTAGGAAAGTATCCGCCCTTTTCACCCTTCAGCTTTTCCTGCTTGGCGCGATAATCCAGCTCGGCCTGGCGGATCTCGATGCTGTTCTGCAGTCCCATGGCGATCAACTGGCGCATGGGCAGGTCGGCGGCCGCGGCAAGATTGGGAGGCTGCTCCTCGGCGGGCATTTCAATGGGGCGGTCGCGGGCCACATTGCACAGGTCGCGCAGGCTGGCCGCGAGCACGTCCTCACGGCCTTCGAGCTGCAGCCGGCGCTGCTCGACGCGGGCCGCGGTCAGTTCCGCCCGGGTCAGCTCGATGGGCAACTCCTGCCCTTCCTGCACGCGCTCGCGGGTTACGTCCAGAACGCGCGTGGCGCTGGCGCTTTCACTCTTTACCACCTCCAGGCCGTGCCGCACCTTGCCCAGCTCCAGATAGGTGGATGCGGTCTTCACCATCACCGCGTCGCGCGTGCGGGTGGTCTCCAACTGCTCGATTTGCGCCTGGAGCGACTCCGCGCGGTATTGGCCGAGCAGCGGCGGGTTGAACAGCGTCTGCACGTAGGCCAGATTGAAAAGCGATGGTGCGGTGCCTCCGGGCGTCTCGGGAATCCCATTGGTGTAGATGATTCCGGAGCCGGTGAACAGATTGGGCAGAAAGCGCGACCTGGTGACGTTGGCCTGCCGGCGGGTAACGCTGCTGCGGATGCGCGCCAGGGCCACCTCCCGGCTGCTTTGCAGGGCGCGATCCAGGGCGCTGCGGAGCGTGAGTTCCGCAGGGGGCGCGCCGGTGGGCGCCTGGGGCTCTTGCGGTGGTGGCGCCGCCGGCGGCGGCCCGGTCTGGGCAAACAAGTGCCCGCAGAGAGCGCTCCACGCCAGAAAAATCACGGCGGCACAACTCCCTCTGCGCGGGCCAGCGGCCCTGCTCATCTTCTTCCCGGTAGTTCCGGAATAAGATATTTGCTCATTCATAACGCAGCGACTCGGTGGGCTGCAGGCCGGCGGCCCGGTTGGCCGGGAGATAGCCGAAGAGCACACCGGTCAAACAGGTCACCAGAAAAGACACCACCACGGAAATCCACGAGACAGGAGGCGCGAATTCACCGGGCACGAACAGCCTCGCCACCACGGGGATGCTCACCGCGATCAGGATACCCAGCAACGCTCCCGCGCCGCTGATGATCAGCGCCTCCAGTAAGAACTGCCAGCGGATCTCCCGGCGCGGCGCGCCCACCGCCATGCGCACGCCGATCTCCTGGGTGCGCTCCGTGACCGTGACCAGCATGATGTTCATGATGCCGATTCCGCTGATGACCAGGGCGATGAATCCGATGAGCAACAGGACCACGGTGAGCACCCGCGAGATTTTTCTCGCCGTGTCCAGGAGTCCGGCCAGATTCTCGACCCGGTAGACGGCCTGCGGCCGGTGCCGCGAGCGCAGAATCTCCGCCAACTGGCGGGTGACCGCCGGAACCTCCAGCCGGCTGCCGGCCTGCGCGTAGAGCACGCGGATGGCATCGTGACCGGAGTAGTACTTCAGCAAGGGCAGTGGAATGACCACCGTTTCGGTTTGAATCTCTGATTCTCCAAACGTGGAGATGCGTTCGCGAAACACGCCCACCACGGTGAAGTGCAGCTCGCCGACGCGCAGCAACTGGCCCACCGCGTCCTGGTGCGGGAAGGCGCGAGCGGCGAGTTGCTCCGTGATCGCGCAGACCTTGGCGCGCGTTTCCATGTCGTCCGCATCGAGAAAGCGCCCGCGGAGAACGACCAGATTGCGGATGTCCCGGAAACCGTCGGTCACGCCGGTCAGGGAAACCGCGCGATCCACTCCGTTCACGGTCACCGACATGCCGACCTCGTAAGTGCCGGCAACCTGACGAAGACCGGGGATGCTCGCGCGGACTGCCTCCAGGTCCGCCATGGTCAGCTCATCGCTCTGTACCGCGCTCTGCCCGAGGCCCGCCCGAACCACCTGGGCGTAGACGATGTTGGAACCCACGCCTTCGATCACCGAGAGGATGTACTTCTGCCCGGTCAGCGCGATGGTGACCACCAAAACAATGCACGCGCTGCCGATCACCACGCCTAACATGGTCAGCGCAGCCTTCATTTTGTTGGCGCGCAGCGCCTCCAGAGCAACCACCAGGGTTTCCGTGGTCAGCGTGGCCTCCTTCGGATGATCCACTGGAAGATTTTACCGCGGAACACCGTCCGCACCCCGGCGGGCGCGCGATCCCCGGCGGCCGCGCCATGGGCCTGCCCCAAAGGATGCCCCCCGCATGGACCCACGTTGCCCGCGCTGCGGTGCGTTCGCATTCGAACTGCACGCAGGCCGGCGGCCCGCCGTCCGTTTTCTACTTCTTCCCTGACAAAAACCCCAGCACGCGGCTGGCGAAATCGTCCGAGAGCCCAAGCGACTCCTTCACTCGGGAATAGAGATGCACAGCCTGCTTATCCGCCCAGATCAGCGCGGAACGCACCGCTCCGTCGCCGGGACGCGCGCGGTAGTTGGTGGACCGGCCGGCGCGCACCGGGCCCACCTCCGGCGTGTAGTAGTACAGCGCCAGACTCTTTCGCGAGACTCCCTCGGGAGAGGTGAGCGGGTCCGGAAAACCGTGGAAGGAATCCTCCGTCGTGTTGAAGATCACCGCGTGATTGAACAGCGGCGGATACTTTGCCGCGCAACGCGTCATCTTTGCATCCCACAATTCCAGCGCTCCGCCCCAATCCGGCCGCCAGAACTCGTTCAAGTAAAGAATCAGGTTGATGCGCCGGCGCCAGTTTTTCTGGTGGTGGTGCATGGTGAAGTCCGCGTGCACGTTCAGGAACCCGCCGCGCGCGGATTGGTGCAGCCCGCCGCCCTCCAGGGTGTCGTCGGAAACCAGCCCCTGAATCCCGGTGAGCTGGGTCAGCCAGGAAAGAAAATCCGGGGAGTTGAGCTCGTCCACTACCTGCCCGAGGCGCTGGGGAAAAAGCTCGCGCTTGGGCAGGCCCATTTTGTTTTCGTTGTGATGCTTGTATTGAATCCACGCGCTGGTGTCGGGAGCAGGAAATTCGTGTGCGAGGGCACGCGCGAGTTCCGGTTCAAGAAAATTCTCCAGGTGTAAATGCGGATAGGGCGTCTGGCTCTGATACTGCCGGGCCAGTTCCGCCAGCCCCTGGTTCCACCGCTGGTACTCGAAAAGCGGCGCCTGGCTGGCCACCGCGGCCTGAGTTTTCATCTGCGCTAAACCCTCTCCAGTCAATGAACCCCGGCCAAACCGTGCTGCGCCGCGCCTGCCAAGCCCTATGGCCCCCCGTTGCAGCTATCCACGGCGATCCGGGCACCAGCCATCATAGTCGAGAGCTGGCTTTTATAGAACTGGGAAATGGGGCGCAGCATCGGTTTAGCCAGTCCCCAATGCACGCACCTTCAGGCCCATGTCCGGCACAGCCTCCCTCGCCGGCGCTGCGAAATCGTCTCGATGGCAGCAGAAGGGCCGGCCTTCCGGCGGGGGATCAGGGACCGTGGTGAGACATATCGGCTAGGCTCTCTGGGAGATTGCTCCGGCGGGAGCAGCAGCCTCCGCCATTTCGGCAGAGTTCAAGACCCGCGCCTCGCGGCGAGGGAAACGCGAGGCAATTTCGTTCGCCGCCAGGATCACAAACACCGGGTCGATCGGACGGCGGTAGTAGTCCTCCCAGTGGGTGATGTAGTACACCAGGGGAAAGAACAACAGCACGATTGCGCAGGGAACCGCCAGACGGCTGCGCTGGCGAAAGGCGCGATATAAGCCGGCCAGCGCCAGCACATCCACCAACGTGCTCAGGAAAATGTTGGGCAGGTCAAAAGGCTCCTGTGCCTGGTAAGCGGGATCAAAGCTCCAGAAGCTCGTCCACATGTAAAAAACGCGCCGCAAGGTCACGGTCAGGAACCAGCCGGGGTGCGCGCGGATAAACGCGAGGGCCTCCTGCCGCTTGCGCTCCATGTACGCTATTTCTCCCAGAGCCCTGTACTCCTGGAATTCCCCGGAACTGGCCGAGGGGTGATAGCCCTGGGGAGCGAAATGCGAGGAATCGCCGTTGTTTCCCACGTGGAGTTCAAGACCAAGGGTGTCCCGGAACGGCACGAAGGTTTGAAAAGTCTGGTAGTTGCGCACAAACCAGGGTGTGACCACGAGGACAAATCCCAGCGCCATGGCAGCGGCCGGGACCAGCGGAGAGCACCCGCCGCGGCTGCGCCGCCAGTACCTCCACGCTGCCAGGAACGGCACCACGGAGAGGACGACCGGATCGTTCAACGCAGCAAGCCCCGCGAACAGTCCGAACGCGAGGTCCGTCCGCCACCCTCGCGAGTTCTCCATCTGGACGAGGAACAGCATCAGCAGGCCCAGCAACAGCGTAGTCAGCGTGGTTGGCCAGATGAAGTCCGCGGAGAAATAGATGGCGTAAGGGAAAAATGCCCAGGTCCATCCCGCGAGGTTGGCTGTGCGGTCGCCGAATCCCAGCCGGGCCAGGAAGAAAACCGGCAGACAGGTGAGCGCCGAGAACAAGCTGTCCAGCGACAACATGACCACTGCCGCGGCTCTTGTGTAGACGCCGAAGATCTTGAAGATGGCAGCCAGTAAGAGGGGGTAGACGGGAGTCATCCAGGCGGTCGGGCCGGTCTGGCCGAAGAGGGGGTTTGCGAACCCCTGGCCCTGCACCAGCGCGCGCGCGATTCTTCCGGTTTCCCCGGCAAATCGCCAGTAATTGCGGTCCGGATTCATGCGCTCCGGAACCAGAAATGCCACGACGATCAGCCGCACGGCCAGGGCGACGAGCACCATCCACACGCACTGCTTGCACAGCCGGGAAGGCTTCGCCGGAAAGCCTGGGCTTCGCTCACGCGCCAGAACCTGCTGAACCGATGCCATCAGAACATCCTCAGGTACAGATGAAGAGTATCGCGGAACCGTCAAGAACCTGGAATCAGAATACAGCCGCGGTCCCAAGCCGAATCCACTCGACAGCCGGTGATATGCAATCCTACTCCCCCCGCGCGGTTGCCTCAAAGGCTTCAGACTGTTGCCAATTCCGGGCTCAAAGGCCGGGTGAGCCCCGGGCAGCAGCGGCGTGGCGCGGGGCTGCGCTTCCCACGCGAACGCTTCGCGTTTTGCCGGGAAGGACGTCTGCAGAACGCTCGCACGGGCCATCGCCCCTCAGTGAAATGCCTCCCGTTGCGCTGCTCTGGCAAGGACCCGGGGCGCCCGGCCCGAGGAAATGCCGCACTCCGGCTCCCGGATCAGTGTTTGCCGCTCGTTCGTGCACGCCACCAGCTGCGCGGCCACTGTTTGCCCCTCCGGAGTTTCCGCCAGGTCGTGCAGCTCCTGCGGATCGGCGTGCCAATTGAAGAGCTGCGGCTTCTGCCCCCCGGTGATGAGCAAGTGCCATTGCCCGGCGATCAGGGACTCGGTCCGGGAGCGGGAGCCTCCCACAGGATCCTGCTCGCGGGAGAGCAATTCGGAGAGAATGTAGGGCTGCTGCATTCCCGGGGATTTCTCTTCCCACAGGTGTGCCAGCGAAGTCCCCGGGAACCGCGCCCCGGAGGGGCGCGGCAGCAATTCCGTAATCGTGGCCGGCAGGTCCGTGATGCTCACCGGCGTGGCGATGCGCGTGCCCGCGGGGACATGGCCCGGCCACAGCAGCAGCAAAGGCACGCGGATGCCTGCCAGGAACAGCGCATTCCGATGCAGGTACAGCTCGTGTTCCCCAAAGAACTCGCCATGATCGGAGAGGAGAACCACCAGGGTATTCGCTTCCAGACCGCGCGCGCGCAAAGCATCGAGCAAGAACCCGAGCTGCGCGTCTTCATAGGCAATCGCGCCGTCGTAGGCGTCGGTCTCGTCCCGCTGGTCGTCCGCGTTCTTCAGGTTCTCGCGGTCCGCCACATAATTCAGGATTCCTCCCGGGTCGGAACGCAGAGAAAACCTGCTTCGAAATGGATGCGGCGGGAGGTAAGGAGCGTGCGCATCGAAGTAATTGAGGACCGCGAAGAAGGGGCGGCGGGAGTCTTGCTGCTGCCAGGCCAAAAAGCCTTCGTTGATCTCGCCGGCCCGCTCTCGCCCGGGGAGATCACTGCGGCTGGCCTCTTCTAACAGAGTAACCAACTGGCGGCCGTAAAACGGCCGAGAGAGAGAGTCTGCCGCAGTCCTGGCCACCCCATCAAAATGCAGGAAGCCCCGGCCAAAGCCGTTCTCGCGCGTGAAATAAAAGGTATTGCCGGAAAACGCGCCGGTGCGGTAGCCCCGCGCCTGCAAGGCCTCGGGCAGGGTTTCAAACCGCCCGTCATAGGTCAGAAGTTCGGCCCCATGTTCGAAAGGAAACCGTCCGGTCAGCAGCGAGGCGTGCGCCGGCAGAGTCCACGAAGACGTGGAGAAGGCGTTTTCGAACATCACCCCGCGGGCGGCCGCCTGTTCCAGCCGGGGGGTGGTGGGCCGGTGATAACCGAGCACGGAGAGATGATCCGCCCGCACGGTATCCAGTACCACGATCAATACGTTGGGTGCGTTTTCCGGCGCCGGGGGCAGGCTCGCTTCCTCCGCCCGCTCGCTGTACACGCGCTCGGCAGGAACGACGATCATCAGGACGGCCACGGCCGAAGCGAGCGCGGGGAGCGAGGAGCGCGCCACCCCGAAGATGCGGCCGGTGCCTCCAGGGAAGCTGCGCAGGAGCGCGGCGCTCAAGCCCAGCGTTAAGATCACGATCACCGCGGGCTCCAGAACCCGGTCCAGGATCAGCGAAAGCCAGTCAAAGAGCAGCAGAAAGATCAGTAAGAAAAGCACCGGCTGCTGCGCACTCCGCCTCCGGCACCAGCGACATGCCGTGGCAAGCAATAATCCAAGAACGGTGAACAGCGCCGCGTCCACCAGCGGCGCCAGGTAAAGAATCCTCCGGGAGACCAGGAAAGAATTAATCGTGGCCCCGGCCAGGGGACCATTCTGGAGGAACCGCAGAGCCATACCCTCCACGAGCCCGGCAAGGAGACCGAAACCAACAGTCAGGAGGATCAAATTAGATGCGGAAAACGACTCGCCCGGCCAAGATCGCACTCTGGCAATCAAAGATCCTCCCTTGGCGAGGGCGAGCTTATCGTCCCCGCAACCCCGCCCTGTGGAAAGCCCGGGAGCCTGGCAACCGTGCGGAACCGGGCGCAACCACTCCTATTAAATTCAACTCTCAGGGAAAAGTTGTTGCAGCTTCGGTCAGGCAGGTTGTTGTTTCCCACAACCCCCGGGTGGGCAATCCGCAATAAGGCCGCAGGCGGACGGATACGTCCCGGCTAAAGCCCCTGATCCTCCGCAGAGGTGGCAGAGAGAAATTCCGCAGGAACCTTCCAGCGGTTTACGGTACTTGGCAGACCATCACACGATGGTTCTGGTAGGGACAAGACAGATCCGGCACGCCTGGGTGCTCGAGCACAACCCAGTCCACACCGAAACGGGCCTTGAGCTGCTTGAATTCGGGTGCGCGCAGCCCTTTCCAGTCCTGTTGCGCGTGGAGTTGCTGCCACCACTTCTCCGCCAGGGTGGGAAACATGGAGACCGCGCCACTGTCTTTCAACCGGTCGGCGAGCATACTGCGCTCCGCGAGGGGACGGAAGGCCTGCCAATCTTCTCCCGGCAAGGACAGGTAGTCGGGGTCGAGCGCGAAATAGGCGTCCCGCGGCGTGTTCTGCCGGATCCAGACAAACGCCTGCACCCAATCGTTCCGGCTAGCTGCTCCAGGCCACTCCACATGGGCCCCCGCAGGATACATCTGGAGCTGGACAGTAGCGGTGGCCGCGCAGACGGGAACGAACAGCAACAGCCAGCGCCACGCCTTTCTCCGCAAAACAAACTGCCCGATCATGCCACCAAGCAGGATCAGCAAAAGAATATAGGCGAGATGCAAGCTGCGCATCGGCTGCAGCCGGGCCAGAGCCTCGAATCGGGCAGGCAGATCCAGCACCAGGGCCCCGGCCAGCGAACACAGCAGCAGAATCACCAGCGAACGGCACAACAACTCCACGTTGGACATTCTGTGCTTGCGTGCTATCCGCCCTATCCCCACCAAAAAAGCGATGGGGGCCCAGAGGCCCACCCAATCGTACCACGCCCATTTCTGCAGATAATGCCAGGGATGGAGTTCCGCTGCCTGGTGGTAGGCCGCTGAGGGCGGATCCAGAAAAAAGCCCAAGGGCAGGAGTGCGGCAAGCGATTGGCCTTCGGGCCGCCGTTGGCCCCACCACAACAGCAGCAGCAGGAATCCCGTGTAGACCGGCATGAGCGGATGCACCAGTGCAGCCGCCGCCACAAGCAGAATCGCCGCTCGATGCCGTTTCTCCAGCGCGAAAGCAACGGCAAACACTCCCGCGCAGGATGAGAAGGACCGCGGGTTTACATACTGGTCCATGAGCAACAGCGTGGTGGCACCCGCCGACATGGTCAGCAGGGCGCTCACCAGGCCCACGCCTCCCCAACGTGCTTCCGGCGCTTCAAAGCACACGCAGCAAACCCGCCAGCAGCCCAGCAGGAAGAAGAACAAACACAGCAAATGCCAGAGGAGCAGCGCCGTCTCCAGAGGCAGGTGTGTGAGGCGCACGGACCCGGCAATTAACTCGGGGAAGAGCGTCAAGCCGGCGTGGGACTCGAAAAACTCCGCGTCGTGCGGGAACAGCGCAGGTTGGAGCCCCTTCTCGACCGCAGGGAGATAAAAGGCGGCATCCTCCGCGTAAGGGTGATACCCGTGCAGAAGAAAAGCCGCGGCGGTGAGCAACAACAGAAAAGCCCCGTTCCGGAGTTCGCGCCGAGCGTTTTGCGCGGGCGGCACTCTATTTCGCGGCCGCTGGAGACCGAAGCGGGGCAGGCTCCGCGGCCGGGACCGAATAATAGCTCAAATCCAGCCGCCGGCCCCGGTCGCTGAACAGGCGGAAGTGCGCCAGCCCCGCCTTCTGAAGCGCGAATTTCGCGCTGGTGGCAAGCACCCCCAGCCCGTATGTCACACTCCGGCGGAAACTGATCGAGGAAGCCTCTTCAAAATATTTCGTGGGACAGGAAACTTCCCCGATGCGCAGGCCGAAATAGACCGCTTGGGCGAGAATCTCGTTATCGAACACAAAATCGTCCGAGTTTTCCAGCAGCGGCAGGGTAGTCAGGGCCTCGCGGCTGAATCCGCGGTAACCGGTGTGATATTCGGAAAGTTTTGCCCCCAGCACCAGGTTCTGAAACGCGGTGAGCAGCCGGTTGGCAACGTATTTGTACCGCGGCATGCCCCCGCGCAGCGCTCCGCCCCCCAGGATGCGCGAGCCCAGCACGATGTCGTAAACCCCGTAAGCAATCATGCTGGCAATGGCCGTTACCAGAAGCGGCGAATACTGATAATCGGGGTGCACCATAATCACCACGTCCGCGCCCGCCCCCAGTGCCTCCCGGTAGCAGGTCTGCTGGTTGCGGCCGTAGCCATAGTTGGCATCGTGGCGGAAGACCTTTAGGGCGAGCTGCTCGGCCACCCGCACGGTGCCGTCCGAGCTGTAGTCGTCCACCAGGATGCGCTCGTCCACGAGCGCAGGCAGTTCGCGGACCGTGGCTTCCAGCGTCTTTTCCGCATTGTAAGCGGGCAGAACCACCGCCACGCGTTTGCCGTTGATCATCTGCGCTTATTCCTGCCGGAGCCCTGCGCCGGCTGGGCGACGCAACCCCGGACTGGCGCTCATCCCGTGCGAGGCCGCAGTCCGGGGCGTTTCCCCGGCTGCCGGAGATTTTGACCATGCCCGGCGAGAAAAACAAGCGTGAAAAAGCGCTGCAGCCGCGCAACGGCAGGCCCCAGCTTACTTCTCTTGCTTGCGCAGCTCTTTTTCCGCGCGCTCCAGCGACTTCCGGAAGCGCTTGCGGTAGGGCTCCAGATCCACTGCCTTGCGGTACTGTTGCACCGCGGCTGGCCAGTCATGGCCGCGCTCGTAGACCAGGCCCAGCCACTCGCGCCCTTCCGCCTGGGTTACGGTCTCCGAGTTTCCAGGGTATTCCAGCAGAAACTGGTTCAGCTCTTTTTCCGCCTGGTCGAGCTGCAAGCCGCCCACCACCCGCGAAACGGCGCGGAAGAACAAGAGCCGCGGATCTTGTGGCGCAACTTCCCGGGCCGCGGCCAGGACACGCGCCATGCTCATGGCATCCCGGCGGCTCATGTAGTAATCCAGGGCCTGCAGATAAAAGTGCAGCATGCGGGGCTGCTTCTCCAGCACCAGTTCAAATTGCTTGCCGGCCTCTTCCGGCTGATCGCTGTTGCGGTAGTAATCCGCCAGCGCCAGCAAACCCTCCAGCGGATCCAGCGCCGCGATGGCCTCCACCTGTTGCCGCGCCTTGTCTTTGCTTCCGCCGAGGAACCACGGCGCTTCCGTATAGTATTCGGCAAGGTCCCGCCGCGCCGGGATGTTCGAGGGGTCCAGCCGCACCGCAGCCTCGAAGGCACGGTGCGTCTTCCGTGCCAGGAAGAAGCTGGACTCGATCTCCGCCTTGCGCCCGTAGGCCCGCCCCAGCCACATCTGGAACTCGGAGTTGCCGGGCTGCAGGCGCGCGGCTTCCTCCGCCGCGTGCACGGCCAGATCGTATCTCCCCAGCTCAAAAGCGCTGCGCGCCAGCCAGAAATGCAGCGCGGCGTCCCGCGGCGCGGCCACCAGCGCGCTCTGCGCCACCTCCTGAACTTTTTGGTATTGGCCGGCGGCGAACAGACGGCCCAGCTCCTCCCCATTCATCGTCCTGCGGGCAGCGGCAAATAAGGGCAGGGCCAGGAGCAGCGCGGCAGCCAACAGCAAGGCTGGGGCAGGCCGTCTGTGGGCTCCGGCCTGGGCCGCCGGGGCGCCGGTCATTCGCGATCGTTTCAGCATAAGTTTGCGCAAGCGGTTCCCGCCGCGATGCACTCGAGCCGGGGATTTATTCATGCAATTACGAGCAGGAATTGGCGGCCTGCAGTCACGGCCTGGCTTCTGCCAGGCTCGAGGCGCCGCAAAGCCACGGCCGCTCGAACCGCTCAGGCTCCCGGACGCGCAACGCCGCACCCGTCAACCTTTTGACCTGTGTCACTACGATCCCGAGGTCCATTGCTTTGCGAGCGCCCTCACTTTGATGCCATCAGCAAGTTCGGCGTCTCCCGGCAGGGCCACTTCTTCTCCTTCTTGCAATCCTGCCAGCACCTGAAAACTCGTTGCACTGCTGATGCCCAGCTGCACTTCGCGGCGCCGCAACACTTGCGTACCGGAACTCAGTCCGATTTCCGCCCTGCTCACCACGTATACATAGCGGGTCTTTCCGCTCCCCTGCACCGCGCCGCGCGGCACCACCAGCGCGTTTTTTGCCTGGTGCACGATGATGCGCACGTTCACGTTGATATTCGGGATGAGCGCCTGGGAGCCGGCCGCGGAAGGATCCATCGCGCACAGCACTTCCGCCACGCTGCGCGTGTTCCGCGGCACCACCGTTTTGGGGACCAGCTCCGTCCGCCCCGTCCAGTTCTGGTTGGGCAGCGCGTCCCAGGTGACCACCACCGGCTGGCCCGGTTCCACCCCGCCCAGCTCCGGTTCGTCCACAAACGCGCGCACGCGCAGGCGCTGCAAGTCCGCAATCTCCGCCAGCCGGTCGCCGGTGTGCACGTAGGCCCCGGCCCGCACCGGCAGGTAATAAAGCGTGCCGTCCACCGGAGAGCGCAGCTCTCCTTGCCGCGCCTGTTTTTCCAGGGAGGCGATTTCCGCCCGGGCGCGGTCGATCTCGAGCTGCGCCGTCTCCACGCTCAGCCGCGCGCGCCGCGCCAGCTCTTCCCGGCGCCTGGCCAGTTGCTGCGCGGTGGCTTCTGCCTGCGTCAGCTTCAATTGATTCGCGCTCACTTCCTCCGCCGTGGCCGCCTGCCGCGCGGCCAGCCGCTGCAACGCCCCCTGCTCGCTGCGCAAGCGCTCCACCTCCGCCTCGGACTTCTTCTGGTCCGCGTCCAGTTGCGCCTGCAGGTCCGCCGAGCCCCCGGCCCGCGCCGCGCGCAGCGCATCTTGCGCGTCCAGGAGCGCCTGCCGGTTGCGCGCGAGCTGGGCCTCCGCCTCCGCGGTGTCTAACTTGAGAATGAGCTGGCCCTTGCTGACCGGGCGGCCTTCCGTCGCGTCCACTTCGGTCACAAATGCATTCAGCTCCGCGCCAATCAGCACCGGATCGACGGCCTCCACCTTTCCATTCGTGGTGACCACGGCCGTCAAATCCTGCCGCGCCACGGCGACCGCGGCCACGCCGGGCGCCGGCGTCCGCCGGCTGAGCCACACCAACAGCACCACCAGCAGCGCCGCAGCCACGGCTCCCAGCATCAACCGGCGGATTTGGATTCGCCCCATTCCCGCACACTCGTCCCGCGCGCCCTCACCAAACGTTTCAGTTTAACAAATAGATGCGCTGCCTGCCTAAGAGTGAGGTTGAGCCGGTGCTACAACCGCGAACCTGTCCGGTGACGCGGGTCACAGAGCCAATCACCAGGAACCGGGATAGTGCATAATGCCCGCCTGGCCGCGGCTCATGCGGTGAGCGGGCGCGGCCGAAGTCTGTGGTGAGGCGCAGTCAACAGTAACCATGCCATCCGCCATTGCTGCCCCTGTCTCCAGCACAACTCCATCCGAGCTGCGCGCGGCGCTCATGCGCATCGTTGCGCCCGAGCGCGTTCTCACCCGGCCCATTGACCGTCTGGCCTTTGCCGCTGACGCCAGCTTCTACCGCCTGATTCCGCAAGCCGTGGTGCTGGCCAAGGGCACGGAAGAAATCCAGGCGCTCTTCCGCCTGAGCCACGAGCGGCGCATCCCGCTCACCTTCCGCGCCGCGGGCACCAGCCTCTCCGGCCAGGCCATCACGGACGGAATTCTCGTGGAAGCGGCGCGGCACTGGCGCGGCGCCTGGGCGGAGGACGGCGGCAGGAAGGTTCGCGTGCAGCCTGGGATCATCGGCGGCCACGTAAACCAGCTCCTGCGCCCGTACGGCGTCAAAATGGGTCCGGACCCGGCTTCCATCAACGCCTGCATGCTGGGCGGCATCCTCTCGAACAATTCAAGCGGCATGTGCTGCGGCGTGGCGCAGAATGCTTATCACACGCTCGATTCCATCAAGTTCGTTCTTCCCTCCGGAACGCTCGTAGACACCGCGGCCCCGGAGGCGGAAGAATTTTTCATGGCCCGCGAACCGCGTCTTGCCGGGGGCGTCCTGGCGCTGCGCGACGAAATCAACGCCAACGCCGTTCTGCGTGACCGCATCCGCGCCAAGTACCGGATGAAAAATACTACCGGCTACTCGCTGAACGCCTTCGTGGATTTCGAGCGGCCGCTGGACATTTTCCAGCACCTGCTGATTGGTTCGGAGGGCACACTGGCCTTTCTGGCGGAGGCCGTGCTCAACACCGTGCCCGACCTGCCGGTGAAATACACCGGCCTGCTGCTCTTCCCCGATCTGCACGCGGCCTGCGCGGCCATCGTGCCCTTGCGTGATGCCGGGGCCAAAGCGCTCGAGTTGATGGACCGCGCCTCGCTGCGCTCTGTGGAAGATGAGGCCGGCATTCCACCCTCGATTAAAACTCTCTCGCCGGCCGCGGCCGGGCTGCTCGCCGAGTTCCAGAGCGCCAGCCTGGCGGAGCGCGCGGCCATCGAGCAGCAGGCGGGCGACGCCGTGCGCGGCCTGCGCCTCGCCGAGCCCGCGCGATTTACTTTCGATCCCGCCGAGCAGGCCCGGTTCTGGAAGGTCCGCCAGGGCCTGTACCCTGCCGTGGGCGCGGTGCGCCAGAGCGGCACCACCGTAATCATCGAGGATGTGGCCTTCCCGGTGGAAAACCTCGCCGAGGCCGCCATCGACCTCACCAAGCTCTTTTCCAAGCACGGCTATGACACCGGAATCATCTTTGGCCACGCCAAAGACGGCAACCTGCACTTCATCATCACCCAGTCCTTCAACGATCAGGCGGCCATAGACACCTACGCCCGCTTCCTCGAAGACGTGGTCCACCTGGTGGTGGAACGCTACGACGGCGCGCTCAAAGCCGAACACGGCACCGGCCGCAACATGGCCCCGTTCATTGAAAGGGAGTGGGGCGCCCAGGCCTATCGGATCATGCAGCGCTTGAAAGATCTGGCCGACCCGGAGAACCTGCTCAATCCCGGCGTGATCATCAATCCTGACCCCAAGTCCCATCTGCGTGCGCTCAAGCCCACCCCTACGATCGAAGCCGAAGTGGACAAATGCATTGAGTGCGGCTTCTGCGAATCGAAGTGTCCCAGCCGCGACCTGACCACCACGCCGCGCCAGCGCATCGTCCTGCGGCGCGAGATGTCGCGGCTGGCGAACGAGCCGGCACGTGCCGCGCTGCGCGCCGCCTTGGAAGCGGATTTTCCCTACTCCGCGTTGCACACCTGCGCCGTGGACGGCCTCTGCGCCACCGCCTGTCCCGTGGGCATTGATACCGGCCAGCTCACCAAGCGGCTCCGCCGCCTGAGTCATTCCCCTGCGGCGCACACGGCGGCGCGGCATGTGGCACGGGAGTTCGCCGCCACGGAGCGGGCGCTGCGTTTGGCCCTGCGGCTCGGCCACGCCGTGCAATCCGTATTCGGCGTGGGCACGATGGCGGCCATCTCCCGCTTTCTCACTTCCCTCGCTGGCGGCGCTCTGCCGCAATGGACCTCGGATATTCCACGCGCGGCAAACCGCCCCCCGGCCACCGAATACGCCGGAGCCCAAGCCGTCTATTTTCCAAGCTGCATCTCGCGCGTGATGGGCGCCCCGCCGGAAGGTGCCGCGGACATTTCACTGATGGAGGCGTTTGTGGCCGTGGCCGCGCGCGCGGGCATTCCCGTGTTCATTCCAGAAAATGCAGCCGGGACCTGCTGCGGTGTGCCCTTTTCATCCAAAGGCTACGACCAGGCGCATGATCTCGCAGCCAACCAGGCCATCGCGCGTTTCTGGGAGTGGTCCGGGCACGGCCGCCTGCCTGTGGTGGTGGATACCAGCCCGTGCACCTACGGCCTGCTGACCTGCAGAAATTCGCTGGCCCCGGAAAATCAGAAGAAATTCGACGGGCTCAAAATCCTGGACTCTGTTGCGTTCGCGCACGATGCGCTGCTGCCCCGGCTGGCCATAAAACGCCAGACCGGCTCGGCGGCGCTGCATCCGGTCTGCTCGGTGATCAAGATGAATCTCACGCCGAAACTGGAGGCGGTGGCGCGCGCGTGCAGCAGCGGCGTGGTGGTGCCTGCCGCGGCCGGCTGCTGCGGCTTTGCCGGCGACCGCGGCTTCCTCTTCCCGGAACTCACCGAATCGGCGACGCGCCGTGAAGCGGCGGAACTTGCCAGTGCCGCCTGCGACGGGTACTTTTCCAGCAGCCGCACCTGCGAGATCGGCATGACCCGCGCCACCGGCCGCCCCTACCGCTCCTTCATCTTCCTGCTCGAAGAAGCCACGCGGCCATAACCGCGCGCGCCCGGCAGGGGAAGGAGCCTCGGGCTTGACGCACCCGAGCCGCTCGCGGTTAGAATCAAGGCGTGAGCGAAACCCACAAAACCGAAACACCGCCCGGGCAGAAGCCGCCCAAGCTGATCCACAGGGTGTGCATCCAGTGCAACAGCATGTTCACCGTGACGGCGGACCGCTTCGACGCCAAGCAGTGCCCCAATTGCCACAAGGGCTGAAACGGACGGGAACGCCATTCTTGCTGGCAGGCCCGGCAACCTTCGGCCGTGTGCAGATTCGCAGGGGCACGCCCTGCCCTGCCCCTACCCCAACGCATGTGCGGTGGGGGCGGCTGTGATCATAGCCCGCAACCTGACGAAGGTCTTTCAAGACAAGAAACGCGGGGCGGTGCGCGCCGTGGATGGCGTGAGCTTCCACTGCGAGCCGGGCCGCATTTACGGCCTGCTGGGCGCGAACGGCGCGGGGAAGACCACCACGCTGCGCATGCTGGCCACGCTGCTTGCTCCCACCTCCGGCTCGGCACTCGTAGCCGGCTACGACGTGAGCGCGCAGCCGGAGCAGGCCCGCGCCAGCCTGGGATTTCTCTCCACGGCCACGGCGCTTTACGGCCGGCTGACGGCCCGCGAATTTGTCGAGTATTTCGGCCGGCTTCACGGCCTGCCCGAGAACGAACTTCAGCGCCGGCTCGAGTCCTTATTCGCGCGCCTGGAGATGAACGAGTTCCGCGACCGCCGCTGCGAGAAGCTCTCCACGGGCATGAAGCAGAAGACCTCCATCGCCCGCGTGCTCATCCACGATCCCCCGGTGATGATCTTTGACGAGCCCACCATCGGCCTGGACGTGATGGCTGCGCGCACGATCGTTTCCTTCATCCGCGAATGCCGCGAGAGAGGCAAGACGGTGATTTTCTCCACCCACGTGATGAGCGAAGTGGAAAAACTCTGCGACCGCATCGGCATTATCCATTCGGGCCGCCTGCTGGCGGAGGGCACCCTCGATGAACTGCGTGCGCGCACCGGCCTGCGCGACCTGGAGGAGATTTTCGTGCGCATCGCAACCGCCGCCGAGGAGCGCGCGGCATGAGCCTGCGCAACGTCGGCATCGTTTATCGCAAGGAGCTCACCGACACGCTGCGCGACCGGCGCACGCTGATCTCCACCATCGTTGTTCCCGTGCTGCTGATCCCGGTGATGACCGTCGGGCTCGGCGGATTCGTCAGCTCCATGCTGAAAAGAGCGGAGCAGGAAGTGCCGGCGGTGATGGTGCNAGAAGATTCTCCGCGCACGCTGCAGGCGCTTGCCCGGCTGCCTGCCCTCCGCCTGATTCCTGCTGCCCCGGATTACGCGCGCCAGATCACCAATAAACAGCTCCGCGCCGCGGTGCGCATTCCCCGCGACTTCGACGGCGCGCTGGATCGCGGCGAACCGGCGAAAGTGGAGGTGTACGTATACGAGTCCGACATCAATTCCGAAATCGCCGGCGGCAAGCTCCAGGCTTTCTTCCAGGAGCTGCGGCAACGCACCGTGGAGAAGCGCTTGGCGGAACGCAACATCGCCATGAGCCTGCTCCGTCCGTTTGAAGTTTCCAGGCTAAACGTGGCTCCGGAAGAAAAAGTCAGCAGCGCGGCCGCCGGCGCCATGCTTCCCTACCTGGTGATCCTGCTCTGCCTGACCGGCGCGATGTATCCGGCCATTGACTTGACCGCCGGAGAAAAAGAACGCGGCACCATGGAAACGATTCTTACCAGCCGCGTCTCACGCACGCACCTGGTGCTGGGAAAATTTCTGCTGGTGCTCACCGCCTCGCTGGTCACCGCGCTGCTCGCAGTTATCTCCATGGGGTTTTCTTCGCGCCTGGCCGCAGGGATTTTCGCCGAGCGGCTGGCCAAAGCCTCTGGCGCGGCGCAGCTCCATGTAACTATCCGGGCAGCGGATCTGTTCATGGTCTTCGTGCTGATTCTTCCGGTGGCCGTTTTATTCAGCGCTGCGCTGCTCTCCATCGCTCTCTTCGCAAAAAGTTACAAGGAAGCGCAGAGCTACATCTCCCCGCTGATGATAGTGGTCATTGTCCCGGCGGTGGCTTCGCTGATTCCGGGCGTGGAACTGGACCTGCCTCTGGCCCTGGTCCCCATCCTCTCCACCAGCCTGGTGAGCAAAGAGGTGTTCACCGGCACCTACCACTGGAACTACATCTTTATCATCTTCGCCTCCTCCTGCGTTTACGCCGCGGCCGCGCTTTATGCCGCTGTGCGCATGTTCAACCGTGAAGACGTCCTCTTCCGCGCGTGAGTGACTGGTGACTGGTGATTGGTTAAGAGAAGACCAACACCTCGCCGATTCACCCGCCCTGTGCGCGCGGCATCTATCGTCCCGAATTCCGCGCAGTTCGCGCGATGAGGGATCTGCTCTGGATGGATCGCCCAAGTTCGCACGTGCTCCAGCGAGTCTGCGCGAGCCGCCGCCCGCGTGTCCGTCTTTCCACCACTCACCAGTCACCGGTCACGGCCGTTTCGACTCCGCCGCGCTCCCTTGTTAAACTCACAAGGCCATGCCCGAAGCCCCGCTGATCCGCGTCCGCGACCTCTCCAAGCATTTCCGCACTTTCAAGCGCCGCGAGGGCGTGTGGGGCGGCCTGCAGAATCTCTTTGTGCGCGACTATGTGACCGTCCAGGCCGTGGACCGCGTCACCTTCGACGTGGCCCAGGGAGAAATGGTCGGTTACATCGGCCCGAATGGCGCGGGCAAGTCCACCACCATCAAAATGCTCACCGGCATCCTGGTGCCCACTTCCGGCGAGCTGACCGTGGGGAAATTCGTCCCCTGGCGCGAGCGCACGCAGTATGTGCGCTCCATCGGCGTGGTCTTTGGCCAGCGCACCCAGCTCTGGTGGGATATCGCGGTGATTGAATCGCTGCGCCTGCTCCAGAAGATGTACGACGTCTCGCAGCGCGATTTCGACGAGCGCATGGCGCTATTCGGCGAAATCCTGGACCTGAAGAGCTATCTGCACACGCCGGTGCGCAAGCTCTCGCTCGGCGAGCGCATGCGCTGCGACCTGGCCGCGGCGCTGCTGCACAATCCTCCGCTCTTGTTTCTCGACGAGCCCACCATCGGCCTGGACGTGGTGGCCAAAGACCACATCCGCCAGTTCCTGCGCACCATCAACGAACGGTTCCGCACCACCGTGTTGCTCACCACGCACGATCTGGACGATATCGAGGCCCTGTGCCGCCGGATCATCATCATTGACCGCGGCCGGCTGCTCTACGATGGCCCGCTCGAACTCCTGAAGCAGCGCCTGTTGCGCACCAAGCAGGTGAAGTTCGTGCTGCGCGACGCGGCGGAAACCGCGCGTCTCAGGGCCATAAAAGTGGACGGGCTGGAATTTGAATCCGTGGACGAGCTCACCTGCCGCGTGCGCTTTGACCGCACCCGCGTGGATACCGGCGACCTCATCCGCCAGGTGCTCGGCCGCGTCGAGGTGCGCGACCTGGTGATTGAAGACGAGTCCATCGAAGACGTGGTGAAACGCATCTACGCCGGCGAGGCCCTGCGCGAGGTCACGCTCACGTGAAGCGCCTCAGGCCTTATCTGGAATGCGCGCGCATCGGCTTTGTAAACATTCTTGCGTTCCGCGTGCGCTACTTCCTGGGGATTTTCACGTACCTGATTAACGTCACCGTGTACTACTTCATCTGGAAAGCGGTGTACACCGCCGGCGGCGCCGGCTCGAATGCGATTGCCGGGTACGGCCTCCCGCAGATGCTCACCTATGTGGCCGTGGGCTGGATCCTGCGCTCGTTTTACTGGAACACCGTGGACCAGGAAATGTCCTATGAAGTGCTCGAAGGCAAAATTGCCAACGAGCTGATCCGTCCCCTCTCGGTGGAAGGCATGTGGCTGGCGCGCGCCGCGGGGGAGTCCACTTTCCGCCTGCTGCTGCTCACCGCGCCCACGGCCCTGCTGGTGATTCTGCTCTTCCCGGTGCGCCCGCCCGCCAGCATGGCGCACTTCGCGCTGTTCTGCGCCGCGGCCCTGGGCAGTTTTCTGCTCGTCGGCGGACTGAACTTCATGATCGGTACCTGCGCCATCCACCTCAGCTCGATCCTCGCGCTCATCCGCGCCAAGTACTGGCTGATGGAGCTGCTCTCCGGCGTGCTGCTGCCCATCAGCTTTTTCCCCGGCTGGGCGCAGACTGCGCTCGCTGTCCTGCCCTTCGAGCACATCGCGTACACGCCGCTGCGCATTTATCTGGGCGTGCTGGGAACGCGCGAAGCCGCGGAGATGCTGCTGGTGCAATGGGCCTGGGCCGCGGCGCTCTTATGGCTTGCAGGAGTGTGGTGGCGCCGCTCGATCCGCCAGATCACCATCCACGGAGGGTGAAAGTCTGACCCATGAGCACGGGAGTAATTCCGACGAGGATTGTTTCTGTCATCCCGAGTTCGCCGCGGCGAACGAGGGACCTGCTTTTCTTCCGGAGCAAGCAGGTTCCTCACCCCGGCAAAAAGCGCCAGGGTTCGGAATGACGGAATCTCAGGAAAGCCGCTGACATGCGCCGCCACTTCCAGCTCCTTGCCCTCTACTTCGCGCAATACGTGAAGGTGCGCGTCAGCTTCCGCGGCGACTTCTTTATCGGATTGGGCACCAGCATGCTGGCCACGCTTTTCGGGTTCGGCTTTCTGGTCATCCTGTTTACGCGCATCCCGCGCCTGGCCGGATGGTCGCTCGAGCAGGCTGTCTTTCTTTACGGCTTCGGGCTGATCCCCTTCGGCCTGTTCAATATCCTCAGCCTGAACATCTACGAATTCGGAAACGAATACATCATGGAGGGGAAATTCGACCGCGTGCTGCTGCGCCCGGTTTCCGCACTCTTTCAGGTGTTGTTTGAAGCCTTCCGCATCGAATCCGCGCACGAAGTGCTCACGGGTCTGCTGGCCGTCGCGTGGGCGTCGCACCGTATGGGCTACGTCTGGACGCTCAGTGACGTGGCCCTGCTGATTCTTTTCGGCCTCTCCGGCGCAATGATTTACATGTCCTTCTTCATGCTGCTGAGCTGCGTTTCGTTCTGGGTGGAAGACCGCATCGGCGTCCACCCGCCCGTCTGGAACCTGATTGCCTTCGGCCGCTATCCGCTTTCGATTTACAGCCAGTGGATTCAGTTCCTGCTGAGCTGGCTGATTCCTTTCGCCTTCGCCAGTTTCTATCCCAGCGCCCATCTTTTGGGCCGCCATGATTTGCGCGACTTCGCTCCGCTCGCGCCGGTGGTAGCCGCCGCCTGCTTCGGAGTCCTGGTGCTCGCCTGGCGCCGCGGCCTCCGCGAATATTCCTCGACCGGCTCGTAGTCCAGCCCGATGCGGAGTGTCATCTAGGGCGCACGGCCCGTTTCGGGAACGCTTCTCCCGCTCTGGGCCGCGGACCATCCTTGTCCTCTCTCCGCTGCGTGTATCCTGCGGGATTCCATTCGATTAGGGAGCGCAAAGTGGCGCTTATCGTGCTTGCCCAATTATGCGCCCGGCACATGAAACACGATGAACGCTCGAAAGGGGTTGCCGGACTGGCCCCGCCACGAAGCCGCGCAGCAGGATTCCAACGAACGGGGGGAAGCAATCTCACACTGGACGGAACTGGCGCGCGCGCTGGCCCGGCACGAGGCCGGGTTTTTCCGCCGGTTGGCGGCGGCAGCCCGTGACGCGAGCGAAGCGCGGTTCGTGGCCATCGCCCGCGTTGCGCCAGCCGGGCGCGGACTCTCTTTCGTTGTCGTGGATGGCCCCGCAGGCACTGTAGCCGCACTCACGGAAGAAAATTTCGCACCCCTGTGGAGAAGGGCGCTGGAAGAACATCGCGCCATTTCCGAACACATGCAGGGAGCAAGTTCGCATCACCATGACTGCGCACCGCTGCGCCGTCAGGGAATCGAGCGCGTGGAGATCCTTCCGCTGGAAGGCCCAGGCGGCACCCCTGTGGGCCTGTTGATGGCGGGATTCCATTCCGGCGTGGAGTCCCCCAGCATCCGCGCGGCCCTGGAAGCTTATGCGCCGCTGGCTGTGCTGGCTCTGGTGGAAGAAGGCCGCGCGCATCGCGCCCATGAGAACGAGCAATGGCTCGCGGCGCTGG